>Ga0228638_1000843_pt1 | contig 13290 bp, 10 predicted proteins | sample 48DmetaG_FD_182704 | JGI IMG/M metagenome (GOLD analysis project Ga0228638, IMG submission 182704) | Seawater microbial communities from Monterey Bay, California, United States - 48D | ecosystem: Environmental > Aquatic > Marine > Coastal | place: USA: California | collected 2016-10-31 | reverse complement strand
GGTCCTGTCTCCAATGGGTCCGTTGGCGGAAGTTTTTGTTGGTTCAGCAGATGCTGCAGGTGTATCTCGCCACGTTTATCAGTTCAGTGACGGCTCGACAGAACACGTTGCATTGTATCAAGGTGCTAATCCTGATATTGGTGCTGAAATCTCTTTGCCCAAAGGGGCTCACGTCACTGAAGTTTCAATGACACTTTCTGGAGCGTCTGCGACAGGATGGAGTCAATCAGTTACCGATGACCGTGATGAATGGTTTGCTGGTGGGGCCTCTTCAACCGACTCGCGAAGCGGCGATTTGAGCCTTGAGCTGGCAAACAGTTCTTCGAATTTCTACGCACACGGATACGATGAAACTACAAATCCAACTTCTGATGCATGGCTGGATAACGGCTCATATGCTGTTCGGCAACCTCACACCTCCAACTCAACAGAAAGCAGATTTTCTCAGCAAGTCCTCAAGTCCTCAAATGCAATGATGAAACAAAGTCAAGGTGCAATACTCAAGCATCACGACTGGTTGTTCATGTCAACTTGGAGTACCTCTACGTTCCAAAACATTGTTCACAGACTCTATCCAAACAATGCTACGAAAGAATCGGTTATTACTTTGGACCAAGCCCAATGCACTCTTCCAAATCTACACTCATCCTCATACTATGCAAACTATGGATTCCGAGATTGGACGATTACCGATGATGAACGTATGTTTGCCATATTGTCTGGATACAAATACCACTATTCATCTTCAGCACCGACGCAGTACCACCGCGTTTTAGAAATGGATATCTCAAGGGATGATGTTTGGACCTGTATAGACTCTTATGATGTGTCTCCACAGTATTCTGATTACACTGCAATTGCATACGACCGAACGACGGAAGATGTTTGGATTGTACACAACGCACAGCGAAGAATTGTCCCTTACACATTTGGTGAAACTCCTGATGGGACATACACTCGTGGAGATGACATGTATTCGTATTCATCCTCATCTGGTAGCTCTTGGGAGTGTGGCAAGACTGGGCAACAAGTTCGTGGGTTGGAAGTGAACGAAACGACGTTCTTCATGCGTTGTCAAAAAGGCTCAACGAGCCAAGACAAGGACCAACTGGAAGCATGGACCATCTCTGGATCCTCAACTTCTCTGGTTCCTCAGTCAGGAACACGCCTCCTTTCTGCACTCGGTTATGGATTGCAATTTGATGGTTCACGGTTTGTCACAATAGATTGTGGGTACTCGACCTGGTCGTCCTCGACACTTTACTACCGTGAATATGGCACTGGATGGCAATTCAAGACAACACCTGCGCCAGGCACAACCACTTGGCTTGGTCCGATGATGAAATCCAGTGAGCCAGTACTTGCTGCAAACATGCAGACTTACTGGTCGGCAGCATCGATTGGTGATCGTGTTGATTACTGGATTTCCGCCGATAACGGCACGCACTGGGAACCTGTAACATCCAATTCGACGATTCACTTTGATTATCCCGGTACGGAATTGATTTGGAAAGCACAACTCATTGGCTCAACTGCAGTTTCATGGTGGGTCGATGTCGAATCTGCCACTGAATATGCCACCTCTGGCAGTTGGACTTCACCGCCCCAAGTCACGGGTACCAAGGTGGGTAAGGTTCGCCCTAACTGGCAAGCAGATGTTCCAGCAGGGACTTCTGTTCTTGTACAAGTTTCAAACGATAACGGTTCATCTTGGTTGCCTGCCCTCAACAATCAAGAAGTCAGTTTCCCCTCAACCGAAGCAGGCGACACCATTCGCTACGCAATCAGTATGACCTCATCCGACGCTTCCCTGACTCCACTCATTGATTCTGTTACGATGGAGTACGAAGAGGGCTATCCCGATCGACCCAAGATTGACATCGGCAACGACCTTGTTTGGGATTGGGAATCGGTTCTCTTCCTCAACGAATCATCGGTTGTTGCCAGTGATATGTCCATCGTTAATGCTGAAGTCAAGTCGCAACCTACACTTGTTCAGGCGTTTAATTCATTTATTCCTCAGAACGGTGACGGCGATGTCACTATTCCTATCGCCATTAAGGCAGCAACACCAGGACGTGTGAAAATCTCCAATATTGATATTACATACAAGTTGCAGACGAGGGCCGTAGATGCCTCACTGGAAGGCGGAATGATTTCCCCTGATGGAGTTTTTAGAAATTTGCATGTTCGAGTGGCACCTGGAGACGATGTCGACCGTGTGACAAGTGCACTTGTGGCACTTAACAATTCATACGGTGAAAACCCTGGATTTGAATGGGAGCGTGGTGACACATGTTCAGTTGTTAGCGATGCGGGAGGTATCGTTCAATTTGATGTGGCGAACTGCACCTCTGTGATGGACTCTACAGGCCAGGTCACAATTCGTATGCCAATGTCCGTGAATTGGACATGGGACGATGAAAATAAATTGCAGGCACTGATCTCAGTTGATGATGAATTAGGTCAAGCAGTTGCTGCTTGGGAGACTGACTCATTGGACATGATTGTGGAAAACGATATCCAACTTGACGGACTTCGAGTGTATGAAGAAACAGGCAGACAATTGTATTCCCAAGATTGGGTGCGAGGTGGTTATCTGATTTCGTTTACCGGCGTCATACACTTCCAGAACTCACAGCTCACTCCGCAAGGTGGTCAATTTGCACTACGTATCTTGGGTCAAAACGTAACCTATGATGGGGATCCCATCGGAGAACCTGTTGAACTTGCTCGGGAACAGAATCCTGCATTTGGTGCATTCAACATCACCATCACTTCTCCAATGGAATCAACTCCTGGCGGTATGGTGTTCTATGTGGAGGCCACCGAATTGAAAAACGGTTCAATGTTTACCAATCCGGGCTACAACACAATCCGCCTCGTTTTGGACGGAAATTCGCCACTGGTCTTGGGCTCCACGCCCGAAGATGGGTCTGAACGCCATGCAGGCCCACCAGCTCCAGGCGGTCAAGCCCTCAGTTTTGTCATTCAAGACTCAGTTGACCCACCGAGCCAAATTACGCTCAACTATTGGATTGGATGCAAGGCAAGTGAATCAATAGGTTGCAGCGATTACAATTTTGATGGTCTTCCAAACGCCAATGAATATGAATTGAAAGTACTTAATTCACCGGATACTCAAACAGGAGGGCTAAACATCTTTGATGGCCTTATCGATGACTCAATGCTCGACCATGGCCAACTTGTTTCCTACTTCATCACCGGTAAGGACGCTCAAGATAACGCTATTGCAATGGGTGGTGGGCCTGTCTGCCCTGATAGTAATACTGCTTGCGGTTATGTACCTGGAGAGACTGAACCTGACTGGGATAATGACCTAGGAACATATCGAATACGCGTAGAGTTTGAGCCTGAATTGGACTTAGACAATTCCACAATCCTAGGCCATGATGATTCAGCGCCGCTCCACCCTGGAATCCCGTATACTGCTCAAATTGTTCTCTCTGACCGTAATGGATGGGAAGACATTCAATACATTCAATTGGCGCTTGGTGGGGACTTTGAAGACGATGAAAGTTCACTTTTCATCGCCTTAACAAAAGGCCATGATGGTATGCCTATCGCCGTAATGGAGTCTGGTTCGGCTAATATCGCCGTTTCAAACCTCTATTCAAGTGTGAGTCTTGATGAAACTGATAATTCCATCATCAAGATTCTTGCTCGATTCCAACTCACATGGACGTTCCCTGAAATCTTTGATACAGACGGCCTAAGTTTGGTGATTCCAAAGATTCTAGTCACAGACTTACCGTGTAACGATATGGAAGTTACGCCGTGTTTCGAAGCCAAGGAAGGTTTGGGTAACGATGCTTGGAGTCTCGACAACGATTTCCGATTTGATACAATGGAAGGTCACATACGTGCAGTCGAACTCCGTGATGGGACAAACCACTACAATTCTGACTTCGAAGAAACTCTCATTGGTGCTGGGCAAGCACTTCGAGTCAACGGCAGAATTCTCTTCGCTGAAGATGAAACTCCGGCGCCTGCAGGTGCATTTGATGTCGTATTTGGAGACTACGATAATACGTGGACGACATCTACCCGTGATGATGGTGAGTTCAGTCTCGATTTATTGATACCGTCCGTACCTTCCGGATTTCTTGATTTGCAATTGGGCCTCGGTGATTTGCCAGGTTTTGCAATGGATGAAACCTCTGTCACTCAACGTGTTCGCTTGGCTGTGGACAGTTCACGACCAACGATTGCAGCCATCACTCTCGATGAAGTCACATCTGGTTCGCCACTCTCGATTGGCGCCTGCGGCGACTTGCTTGTGATGCTTGAAACACTCGACGACTATGGATTTGATCTTGACGAACCAGCAGTTCTTCACTACAGGGTTCGAGCAGGTGAGGCTGAAATTTCACGGGGTAGTGTTCCTCTTCCGGACACGACCCCATTCGGTGAACAGTTCTTCTGGACCGGTAACCTCGACTTGACAGATGCTGGAGCCACGACCCTCCTACCTTCGTACATGGTGGATGTTTGGGTTTCTGGCTCTGATTCTGCCGGTAATCCATTCGATACGATTGGTAACTCAATCTATGAACCAATTGCGTCATGGTCGCTGGCCTTACTTGGCCCAAGTATCGACCTCAACGCCGCAACCAGCAGTTTCTCTTGGGACGACCCTAGCCCAATCGCTCAACAATCTGTGAACCTTGATTTCGAGGTCCGTAACCTTGGCGGTAAGGGAGATGTTGCTCTGGTTCTACAACGTGCTGTTGAAGGTGGCTTTTGGGAAAACATTGCTCGGGTTGACATTGTTGCAACGGCTGGCGGCGACCTCACCGGTTCTCTGCCAACTGTAGCGAACGCAGATGTCGGTGAAAGCATCGAATTCCGACTTGTTGTCTTGGTTGATGAGGTCGAAATGGACCGCACATCACTCGACCCTCTGTTCATCAAGGAACAGACGATTCGTGACGGAGAGGCATTGGCCAAGCAAGCCCAAGAAGGCACTTTCAGTATTGTTCTCTACATTATAGCGCTCCTTTCTCTGAGTATGGCTATGTATCTCTTGGTGATGAATCGGCGAATCCGCGAAGGTGAGTTAGAATCTGGTGCAGAGGACCAAACCGAAGAAGTGCTTGAAGAACTGGAAAAAGGGAAAATGCTTCCAGCAATTGATTCAAACCTGCCTGCTCCAAGCGTTACTGTCCAACCAACAGCAGTACCAGCTGCACCTGTAAAAGCCCCACCACCTCTACCTCCTACAGGGCTGCCTGAAGGATGGACTCTTGACCAGTGGAATCATTTCGGTTGGCAATACGTTGAATCGATGAAGAAGTGAGTTGACGAAATGTCTGATGAAGATACATCCGCTGTGGATGGAATGGTGACGATGCAAGAGCGGATGGTCAACTTGATCAACCAACTCAATATGCCACTCATCGAGGTTAGTCTCGTACTCAGTAAACACATTGCAGGTCTCTCGCGTTCACTTGATGACCACATCAATGCAACTCAGCAAGAGTTTCCCGAAACGGTCACCCATCCATGGCCTATTCAGAACAGTGGGGACGAAGAATCGAGTTTCCAGTTTGATTTGGAAAAAATCTTCAAGATCATCGATGAAGACAGAATGGACATTTTGGCGACACTCATTCGTGTGACGTTGGTTGAAATCGACGCTTCACTCGCAGAGGGACTTCTTGCTTTACGGCCTTGGGAGGCGCTTTCAAGAACACAATTGTCAAACGCTAAGAGCCCAGGACAATTGTTTTCACCGATCGAGATTCCTGAAGAGTGGTAAGCAATGGTTTGAAAATAACCACCTCCACGGCATATCATGGAGCGACTTCGCCGCATTGGTATCGGTTTACTTGTTCTCCTCTTATTGCCGGCACTTTCTGGTTGTCTTAGCTCAGATGGAATACTTAGCATTCCGGAGAGCAACGGAATTCCTGGGGGATTGACCCTTGCGTGCCTGGACAGTTCGAAATATACTTCGATGACTGTTGAGATTGATTATGAGGCGGGTTATTTGCCAGAATCCACTTCAACAGACATGCTAAAACAACGCCTTGAATCTGTTTGCGATAAACCGGACGGTATCAATTTCCAATTTACGGAGACTGATTTTCCCAACGATGAGACTTGGTCTGCTAATGATGTCCGGGACTTGGGTGACGAAGCAAAGGCTGTATCTCCTCAATCCGGTTCTACGTTGACTTGGCAGATTCTCTTTCCCGCTGGAACTTACGATGATACCAGCGTTCTCGGGGTTGCAGTAGATGCGTCGACCGTCGCTATTTTCAAAGATTCGATCGATGATGCAGAGAATATTTTCCGCAGGCCTTCCGCTGAAAAAATTGAGAACAGTGTTTTGATTCATGAGGTCGGACACCTGTTGGGATTAGTCAATTTGGTATACACTTCACCAGCAGATCACGAAGACAGTTCACATCCTGGGCACTCAAACAATGAAGATTCAGTTATGTATTGGGCCATTGAATCGTCGAGTATTGCTAATTTCTTCGACAACGATTTGCCTACAGAGTTTGACAGTGACGACCTCAATGATTTGTCTGGACTCGCAGATGGCAGCATCAAGTGCACAGACCAACTTTGGCGACCTTAATCGTTCGGCTTGGCTATCAACTGCGTGGCGACTCTCCATGCGTCGAATATTGAATAGAGCCATAAGCCAACCCAAAGAACGATTGTTAGTGCGAGAGGAATTTGCAAGAGCGACCAATCAAATGCTTTCCGATGCTGTCGATTTACGTGCTGCCCGAGGAATAAAAAAGGTACAAATGCTATGAGAGCGGTGAAAAGAGGGCGTAAAGTACCCCATGCACCGACGCCAAAAGTGAATTCTTTCCAGATTTCACGAAGGAGTCGAACAGGTCTCAACTCAGAGATTCCGTCACTCTCCTCTTCATGGGTCATTGAATCTTCATCAGCCGAATCCATGCTCCCCACAATACGACGTAGCGGCTCTTGTTTGTCAAGATGACGCAAGATGTGAGGCAAGAGAATCAAAAACCCTCACCTCAACGACCGTTCATGGCTCGAGTGCTGGTTACTGGATTCGAGCCGTTTGGTGACAATTCAAGAAACATTTCGATGGAAGTTTTGTCGCAACTTCCCTCGTTTATGGATTTCATCGACCCATGGGCGGGTTTGCGGGCCACTGAAATCGAACCTGTTCATGCCATGGTTGAGACAAAAATTCTCCCTGTAGATGAACTCGGAGCAAACACTGTTTCGAACCTTCTCACTTCTGGAGAGGTTTGGGACGTTATCGTTCATCTCGGTCTGTGCGAATCTTGCGTAGTACCGAAAATCGAAACTCGAGCACAAAACAGGATTAGTATGCGGATTCCGGATAACTCTGGTCGCCAAATTTCCGAGGGAAGTTTATCTCAGGACGGTGATTTGCATGTCGCAGTACCCGTACAAACATGGGTGAGGCAAGGCCTTGACGCCGGTTGGGAACTCTCGGTAGATGCAGGTACATTCGTGTGCAATGAGACATTATACAGGACACTCCACACCCTCAAGGAGCAACGTATAACAGACACGCCGTGCATTTTTGTTCACCTGCCAGATTTCGAACGGTGCACTCTGGTTCAAGCTTCAAGCCTCGTTCTTGAGGTCATTGAGAGGATGTTGTTTCGACCGGTTCTCTCGGTCGTTGGCGGCCTCATAATTCGTGATGACACATACCTCATAGCGCGTCGTGCTCAACATGAAAAGCATCCCGGGAAATGGGAGTTTCCCGGTGGGAAAGTCGAGCAGGGTGAGTCCTTACAACAAGCTATTGTTCGAGAATTCAACGAAGAGCTAAGTTGGAATGTCCGATCAGGCCCATCCATTGGCGTTTGGCATCATTCGTTGGATAAGTTCGATATCGCTTTGAACATCCTGCCAGTTGAGTTTACAGGTGCGCTGCCCGATGAACAGGACAAAAGTGGTTGGACTGCACATGATGCGGTGGTTTGGAGAACAATAGACGATGATTCAGCACTTGATTGGCTCGGGAGTGATGAACAAATTGTTCACTGGATGAGGGAAACTGGATACCTTACTAAACCCAAGTGACTGCTTCACCATCTGCTCCCATTGCATTTTCATCCTTGATGCCTCGTGGTACTGCGTCACGCCCTTTATGCCATGTTGCAGCCTCAAGCCAATCACCCAAATTTTCACCTTCAAGGTGTACTGTAATGACTCCTCCAAGTGGATGCTCACCCGGTAGTGGAAAGGCTACTTTTCCAACGATAGCTGCTTGTCGCAGTAAAGCAAAGTGTGTTTTGGTACCGTCGAAAGCAGCGGTCATGGAATCCAAGGCAGTGTCGAGAATTCGCTGTTCATGTAAAAGTTTGAGAAACGCACCAAGCGGCACACCCTCTGCACTCCACACAGTATCGCTGGCCTGTCCAAGTTTTGGTTCTCCCGGGTGTGTTGGGACAGGGAACTCAGGAAATAATGCGAGGAGCGATGCTTCGACGCGTTTTGGTACATCTGCGCCTTGCAATACCGTTTCAATGCGAATCTGCAAGTTTTCATTCACGCCGTTTAGACGCAACAGTGGTTCTAGCATGAACCTGCGAACAGTCTCTTGCACATGAACATGCCTTTCAAGTTCATTTTCAGGGAACAGGTGAAAGAGGTGAGCATATACGGGAGGGTATGGGTGATTCAGGACCGGTGATTGCAACCGTTGTACCAGTTCTGAACGAAGCGTCTTACATCGAAGCATGTCTGAAATCACTTATTGAGCAAAGTCTGTCTTCTGAACAACATATGGTTCTCGTCTTTGATGGAGGCTCAACGGATTCGACTCGAAACATCGTCGAGAGAATGATTTTGTTGAGTGAAAAAGCGGGTGGACCTCGTATCGAACTGCACGAAAACCCGGGGAAGTTTGTTTCACAAGCCCGAAATCTAGCTCTTGAACTTCTGCCAGCCTCTGTTCAATTCACCGTCGAAATGATTGGTCATTCAACGGTTGACCCAGACCACCTTGAACTTCGACTTAGCGAATGGAATTTGATTCAATCGGAACATTCGAAACCTCTCGGTGCTGTCGGTGTCAAGGTCTTGCCACGACAAGGTGAGCACGGTAGAGTTGAGTCATGGATTGAAGGTTGCCTTAAATCGCCATTCGGAAGCGGAAATGGCCAATTTGACGGCTTTAATGAGCGTGGACTTACTCAGGTGCCGGCCTTCGCTATGCATTCACGTAAAGCAGTCGAATCCGTCCATGGGTGGGATGTCAATTTCATTACCAGTCAAGACAGCGACCTCTCAATGCGACTCCTCAACGCTGGCTATGTTCTTGCGCGTACACCTGCGACCCATGTTCGTATGGTTAAGCGATCCAGTTTAGGGAAGTGGTGGAAGATGGGGCATCGATATGGTTTTTGGCGAATGAAAATCCTGAAGAAGTATCCAAAACGAGCGAGTCTGCGTGAATTTTTACCATGGTTTGGGGCGTTGAGTACAGTTACACTTCTCGCCCTTCAGTCCTCCTATGCAGGTGTATTACCCGCATGTTATCTTGCGGTTTTGTCACTTGAGGGTCTACGAGGCGCACTGATGTCCAAACGATTTTCGTTGGTTTACGGTATTCCAGTTTGTCTGTTCATGCTTCATTCCAGTTTTTCAGTCGGTCTCCTTGATGGGTTCGTTCGGAAAGGGCGTGCTCCGAAGGACCGTTGATGCCTTCAAGCAACTTATGCCAACATACTTGAGTGTAGTATGGAAGCGCATGTCGTTCACCATGGCGAAAGAGCGTTCAGTCACGGCCCGTGGTGTTGCGGTATTGCCGCTCTTGCTGATGGGTGCCATTCACCTGTCAGTAACGCCGCTTCGCCAAATTTTTGAGATTGAGCCACTCTTCATGTACGCATGGTATGGCATTGCAGCGGCTCTAGGTTTTGTCTTGTTTAGAAAAACGCGTACTGTGCGGGATTTCGAGTATCACCGTTCTCAGACGATGAAGTCTATGAAAAAGGTGTATCAGGCCGAAGAAGCCGGTGTTTGGCAAACCAATGTTCAACTTGATACCAATTTAAGCCCTGAAGGAAAGTTAGCCTTGCAGAGGCAGGTTGCTAGTATTGACAAGGAGACGCCAGAACTTGAACTGCATGAAGATGAGAAAGTCGAAGTAGACCTCTTATTGGAATCGAAACAAGTTCGAACAGCAAACAGCAGAGTTTCTGGTAACGAAATGTTCGGGGATGGACAGGTCCACTCAACAATCGGAGCCAAACGCAAGGCATCTCCAATGGATTCTTTCTTAGATTTCGTCGGCGCACTTTTTGGCCGTGGCAATGCGGACGAGCGCCGTGAAGAACGCCGGCAAGCAGCACTTCGGGCGGCCTCAACTGCTGCACCAGTAACCGCTCAACGACCAGTTGCTCCGATGCGTACCAGTTCAAACAGAGATGATTCAGAACTGAAAATGACATCAATGAGTGATGATGGAGGGATCGACTCGGTCATGACTGAATCGGGTACGAGTCTTTCAGATTCCCAAGAGTTCGCCCAGCCTGTCGATACAACATATGCATGGGATTCATCTCCCGCCCCATCAGCCCAGGGTAGCATCGAGGATATGGCCATGATGGGGACCTCCCAGTTTGCAACAGCTCCCATTGCCAGAGTCGCAGCACCACCGCCTTCTGGGAATCGTTGCAAAGGATGCAGTGCAGTTATTCCGCCTGGCGAACCGTTCTGCCTTCATTGCGGTCTTGACGCCTAAGTCGATGGATTTTGAGCGTGATGTTGAAAGAGGACTTCACTACCCCTAGGCTTGTTCGGTGAGCATATGTCTGAGAAACGTGACTATTACGAAGTTCTCGGTGTGGATAAACAAGCCACATCTGCAGAACTCAAGAATGCCTTCCGCAGCCTTGCTCGCAAGTATCACCCCGACCGGAGTGAAGAAGAGAATGCAGAGGACATGTTCAAAGAAATCCAAGAAGCATATGCAGTTCTTTCCGATGACCAAAAGCGAGCACAGTACGACCGCTTCGGGCACAATGGCCCTGGTGGTTCACCGTTCGGTGGATTCGGAGGAGGTGGCTTCAATATCAATCTCGAAGACATTCTTGGAGGGGATTTTTTCTCCAATATATTCGGTGGAGGGGGTGGAGGCTCTCGGCGTTCTCGTCGTCGAGGTTCAGACATTCGAATGATTCACACTGTTGATATGTTCAAAATCTATGAAGGTAGCACGGAAGAAGTTGAAGTTGAACTTCCAGTCGGTTGTACTCATTGTGATGGTACTGGTGCAAAAGACGGCAAGACATCTGAATGCAGTGATTGCAGTGGCCAGGGACGCGTTCGAATGCGGCAACAAGTTGGACCTTTTGTCCAAGATGTTGTCCGAGAATGTCCAACTTGCGGTGGTACAGGCAGTTCGGCTGATGAATCATGTTCTCCGTGTCGGGGCAACGGTAAGGAAATCAAATCCACTACGCTTCGATTCAATATCCCTGCCGGCGCAGAAGCTGGCACTCGCCTACGCATGCGTGGCAAAGGTGAACCAGCCCCTCAAGGCAGAGGCGAAGACGGTGATTTGTTTATTGAAATCGACATTGAACCTCACCCATGGTTTGAGCGCTCAAATGCAGACCTCATCATGTCATTACCGCTCGGGTATTCTGACTTGGTGCTCGGAACAACCGTTACCGTTCAACACGTCGACGGAAAAGATCTGAACATTAAGGTGCCAGCCTATTCCAATTCCGGAGATACCCTCGAAATTCGAAAACGAGGCCTACCTCGGAGCAGAGGCAGCGGCCGAGGTGATGTTGTTGTACTTCTGAAATTGCACATGCCGAAGAAAGTAGACAAAAAATCGAAAAAGGCTCTACAGGAGTTGAAATCAACCCTCGCACCAACTGATATTTTGCAACGCATCAAGGATGATGCCAAAGATCGACGGAATTGATTTAGCAATCATTTGTCCTTCATCATCCGACCTTTTCTTTAACATAAATATCGTATAAGTCTTCATAACCTCTAGACCTTTGGTAGTGGCATGTCCGAGAAGCGTGTACTGCGCAAGATGAAGAAACTCGCTTCTCGAATCCATGACAAAATGGAAGCAGTTCGTGATGTCATGGAAGACTTGGAAATCGAGTTCGAGTTGCTTCAAAATCAGATTACTAAACTTGAATCCAAGAAGGGCTTGACCCGTGATGAAAAGATCATCGAGAAAAAGTCAACCTCACGTGTCGTAAACGACTCCGCAAATGAATCGGATTCGGATGATGATGAAGATGACGACGATGATATTCTCGACTTGGAGAACACTTCCGTTGTTACCGTCCGTCCAAAGTTCTGAGCCAAATCTAAGGTTCAGTGAACTGCCCATCTTTCAATGAATAACTGACTTTGTCATTCTTCTTCAAGCGATTGAACTTGAAGCGTTGAAGGGATTCTTGCTGCGCTTGGCTCTCCGTCCATGCGACCGTTGAGTTCGATATCAACAGCGGTAGCAGTGCCACTGATTTCAGCCATGATGAATGTGCGATTTCCACTTGCCATTGTGTCGAGGAATACTTCCTCCCCTCGGTTCAGGAATCTCGGTTCAACATTTTCAACATTCCACGCCTGGCCAACAGGTGCATCAAATCGAAGTGCTGCGAGGTCCCAATGGCCCTCTACAATGTGAATTCCGACCATGAGTGGTATTGCCCCCTCAGACTTCGCTATTCTTTCGTCGAGCTTCCATACTGCCATCGCCACGCTATCGGTACGGTAGTCAAGGTCAGGTTTGCCCCAAGCCGAGTTTGCTTCATCCCATGACAGCAACGTCACGGCTTGAAGAGCTCGTGCAAGATTTGCACGTGATTGCTTTGGTGTAGTTTCTCCTGAATCTAATTGTGATTTGAACCAAGCGAGTTGTTCAGATTTCATCGAGAATTCTCGGGCTGTTTTCGAATTGCGATATTGCATTAGGCCAAAGTATAGAACTGGTAAAAGAAACAAGGATCCAAGGAAGAAGCGAGCCCTAACTCCCCATTTTTGAGCGTTTTCATCCGGTGGGAAATACGGTTCTTCTCCTTCATCAATCTCTGAGTAGGAAGAGGAGAGGAGGTATGTCAACGCAGGTGCATCTTCGCCCCACGGATGCGGGGTGTTGTTGCTCGCATCAACAAGTGCAACACGCAGGAAATGTGTTCCAGGGCCCACCTCGAGCGATGTTTGGATTTTACCGTTGGAGTAGGTGCTCCGTCGAGAATCAATGACTTCCCAAGATTCTTGGTCAATGCTCCATATCTCCAACTCAAATTGTTC
>Ga0228638_1000839_pt1 | contig 13341 bp, 8 predicted proteins | sample 48DmetaG_FD_182704 | JGI IMG/M metagenome (GOLD analysis project Ga0228638, IMG submission 182704) | Seawater microbial communities from Monterey Bay, California, United States - 48D | ecosystem: Environmental > Aquatic > Marine > Coastal | place: USA: California | collected 2016-10-31 | reverse complement strand
CGTAGACGAAATCATATTTCTGTTAGCATTAAAGAAGGCGTATACACCGTCTGCTCTTAGGTTCCAAAGGATTGCGACTACTTCATCATTATCTAAATCAATGTCAGCTATTTCTTTAGATGCTTCCACTGTATATGTTGCACCAGAAGTTACTGTTCCCTCTACGATTTGTTGGCCGAAAGACGACTCTGTTATCTTGTCCGTTAAGACGTATCTGTGGTCGGCATTAGGACCAACAGACGCCTGGTTAGCGATCACATGATCTTTAAGAAGGTAGAAAGCCAAGTGGTAGTCTCCGCCTTCTAAACCGTTAAAGAATTCGGCTTTACCAGTTACGCTAAGTATCTCTCCATCATATGTAGCGTCCACTCCTACTCCAGCTAATGCTCCAAACCCTACGAGTGCATCTATATAACCGTTAATTTCTACTCGAGCAGCCTGTGTATTGCTCGATGTTACATTGAAGTTGTCACTATTTACAAAAAATTGTGGCTGTGCGAATGAGCCCCATCCTGTATTGATGTCTATTGATGCAGCATTGTCTAAGTCTCCACTATTGTGAGATGACCAGATGATTACATTTTTATTACTATTGTCTTCTATGAGATCTTTGAACAAGTCCCAACCCCAAGATCCACAATTACCACACCATGTTGCACTTGTCTTAGTCATAATCGTCCACTGATCAGTACTGACCTCTTGCGCCTGGGTGGAGAGCATGGCAATCATCATAATTAACATTAAAGTGTATTTTTTCATAATATATAATTTATTGATATTGAATGTGTAATGGTGGTATAAAGATATAATATTTGGATATATCTGATAATCTCAACGGCATTAAATGGTTGTTAATGTTTAGTAGAGATTGAATGTTGGGAAAGAAAATATTTGTTTTCAAAGAGGGATTTAAATTCTAAGCGATTCTTCCCACACGAAATTTTCTACTTTAAATTAGCCATTAAACTATTCAGCATCCACAAGGCCTTGGAAATAAGTAACAAACTCATCCAGTGACATGGTCCCTATATCACCATCGCCTTGTTTACGCACGGAGAGTGTATTAGATTCAGCTTCTTTATCTCCGACGACCATCATAAGAGGAATTTTATTTATTTCTGTATCGCGGATCTTTCGGCCGATAGATTCTGCACGATGATCTACATATCCGCGTATATCGTGTTTAGCGAGTTGTAGTTTGATTTGTTCGCAGAGGTCATTATATTTATCTGAGATAGGCAGCAATGCAAATTGATCTGGTGTCAACCAAAGAGGGAACTTCCCCGCTGTGTGTTCGATTAAAATACTCATAAACCTCTCCATAGATCCGAATGGTGCTCTGTGGATCATGACAGGTCTGTGAGGTTGATTGTCAGATCCAATATACTCTAGTTCGAATCTCTCTGGCAGGTTATAATCTACTTGTATCGTACCTAATTGCCAAGACCTACCAAGAGCATCTTTAATCATAAAATCTAACTTAGGTCCGTAGAATGCAGCTTCGCCTAACACCGTAACGGTTTCTAGTCCTGATTCTGCAGTCGCGTCTATAATCGCAGATTCTGCAGCCTCCCAATTTGCATCCGATCCGATGTACTTTGATGGATTTTTTGGGTCGCGTAACGATATCTGCGCTGTATAATCATTGAAGCCCATTTTTTTTAGTACAGCCTTAGTAAGGTCTAGTGCATTAAGAAACTCTTCTTTTAGTTGACTAGGCATACAGAATATATGCGCATCATCTTGAGTAAACCCCCTTACTCTTGATAATCCATGGAGTTCGCCCGATTGCTCATACCTATATACCGTACCAAATTCTGCAATACGCATAGGTAGTTCTTTATAAGAGTGTGGTTTGTGGGCAAATATTTCACAGTGATGTGGACAGTTCATTGGTTTGAGTAGAAACTCTTCCCCATCTCTCGGAGTCTTGATCGGCTGGAAGCTATCTTCACCATATTTCTCATAGTGACCAGAGGTTACGTAAAGGTTTTTATGTCCAATATGTGGCGTGGCTACCATTTGATATCCACGTTTCTCTTGTTCGTCTTTGAGGAAGTTCTGTAGACGCTCCCTGATCTGCGTCCCTTTTGGCAACCAGATTGGTAGCCCGGCTCCTACTTTTTCTGAGAACATAAATAGATCAAGTTCTACACCCAGCTTTCTGTGATCTCTCTTCTTGGCCTCTTCTAACAAGTGAAGATATTCTTTCAGTTCTTTTGCTTTAGGGAATGTCACACCATACACTCTAGTCAGTTGCTGACGTGTATCATCACCTTTCCAATAAGCCCCTGCTAGGCTCATCACTTTTACCGCCTTGATTGGCGATGTGCTAGGTATATGAGGTCCTCTACAGAGATCCGTAAAGTTTCCTTGTTTATAGAATGTGATTTGGCGACCTTCTAGTTCATTGATCGTCTCTATCTTATACTCATCATTTTTTTCAGTAAAGTGTGCGATGGCATCCGCTTTACTTACCTCGGTGCGTTCAAATGAATTCTTTTGACGAGCCAACTCCATAAATTTGTCTTCGATGTTTTTAAAGTCGTCAGGGGTCAAAGTTTTATCTCCAGTATCTATATCGTAGTAAAACCCAGTATCTATCGATGGTCCATAACCAAATTTAGTTCCTGGATAAAGCGCTTCTATAGCTTCAGCAAGTATGTGAGCTGATGAGTGCCAAAATGTAGATTTCCCTTCCTTGTCTTTCCACGTATGTAGTGTAAGGTTTGCATCTTCATGGATTGGTCTGGTCGCATCCCACACTTCGTCGTTTACTGTAGCTGAGAGTACGTTTCTCGCCAACCCTTCACTGATGCTCATAGCGACATCCATCGCTGATGATCCTGCATCATACTGTCTTACTGTTCCGTCTGGAAGTGTGATTTTGATCATAGATTACTTATTTAAAAAATTGATCGACAAAAATACTTAATATATTTTTCTAATGTATGCCATAATACACACTGATATTGATGTATGGCTATGGGGTATTGAAAATTATTGGTTTTTAAAAAACAGATTAGAAACATGAGACCCACTTAAATTTCATTTATATTTTGATAACAAAACCTTTAATGTGGGTTCATAATTAAACGAGTTCCTAAATTTGGAGGAGAGGTCCACTTACAGTTCAGTATCGAAAGAAAACATTAACTTTTTCGACTACGAAAAAGGCAATTGTCATAATCAACGTGATCTGCTGCAGACAATTAGGCGCTCAAATTAGAGCTTCTAATATAATGGACAACCTAAATATAGAACAGGACCATAAGAGTGCTCATGCTTTTTCAAACAGAACGCTATATCACGGGGCAGATGAGTATGCTTTATTACTATTCTAGGCCAATTTTGGATTTAATCACTTATTTGGCGCAATGGCAATTAAGACACCTTTTCTTATCTTAACAGAGAGATCGTGATAAGTTGAGATGGCGCCTCTACTGCTGCAGAAGTACTAATTACGCATATATTCGCTTTGCACACCGCATTATTAAACTCTCTAAAAGTGGCATATGTCGCTAATATCTCCGATTTTTGGAATTATAGAGTTGGACTTTTTGTATGAGTTCTATAAAAAACCATGTTATAAGCCAATGCAGACAGACAATTATAATCTTCTAATTCAGAAGCTAGATAGTTTTATTCGTAAGTTTTACATTAATGGACTGATAAGAGGAGGTTTATACTCTCTTGGTCTATTGTTGGGTTTGTTCCTACTATTCAACATACTTGAGTATAATTTCTATTTCGATATGAGGGTAAGAAAAGCCATATTTTGGGGTTTTCTATCAATTTCTATTGTAGCTATAGGGTACTGGATTTTACTTCCACTGACGAAGTACTTTAGATTAGGTGGTATTATTTCACACCATAAAGCGGCATCTATCATTGGCGATCACTTCACAGGAGTACAAGATAAACTACTCAATGTGTTGCAGCTCAAAGAGCAAGAAAGCACATCGGCACAGAAAGAACTATTGTATGCTAGTATAGAACAAAAAACATTAGAAATCAAGCCAGTAGCATTTAAGTCAGCTATTGATCTTAGTAAAAACAGACAGTATCTTAAATACGCACTGCCTCCATTCTTATTATTTCTAGGATTTATTTTCATGGCTCCTAATATTTTAAAAGATAGCACTTATCGTATTATGAATAGTGATACAAAGTTTGAACGTGAAGCACCTTTCTCTTTCGAAATGCAGAACAACGACTTTACAGTAGTTCAATATCAAGACTATACATTAGAGGTGACTGTAGATGGAGCGGTACTACCTAATGAGACTTTTATCGAGGTGGATGGATTTCAGTATAAAATGAATAAGGTAGCTAACGATAGATTTGGCTATGACTTTCGTAATGTGCAAAAAGATACAGAGTTTAGGGTCTTCTCTGGATCTGTGACGGGTGTGATCAACACACTTAAGATCCTTAGAAAGCCAAATCTTAGTGACTTCTCTATAAAGCTTGACTATCCAGGTTACATTGGACGTAAGGACGAAACATTGCGCAATATTGGCGACATGTCGGTACCTGAAGGAACCAGGGCAGTGTGGGAATTCAATACAACCTATACAGATGACATCTCCCTCAAATTTGGTAGTGGAGACCTAATCTCTACAGAGCGCAAGGATGAAAACTATTATAGGTATGTTAAGAAGCTTAGAGAGGATAGTAGATACATGCTTTATATGAGCAACCAACAGATACCTACACCCGATTCTATCAGCTATGCGATCAACATAGTGAAAGATCAATACCCAACGATTAATGTAGAGCAATTCAAAGACAGTACGGAGAATAACATCATGTATTTCGTAGGTACGGCATCTGATGATTATAAGATCAACACACTTAATTTTCATTACACGATATTAGATAAGAGTGGTAGAAATAAGAAGACAGTAACAGTAAACCTTAGTAAGCCAAAAGTTAAGGAATTACAATACGACCATATGGTAGATGTAAACGAGCTGGGATTAGTTTTAGGTGATAGGCTTACGTACTATTTCCAAGTATCAGACAACGATGCTGTTAATGGAAGCAAGCTTGCTAAGACTGGGGTGATGAATTTTGAGAAGCCAACATTAGAAGAGTTTAAAGAAGAAGAGCAACTCAACGAAGAAGAGATCAAAGAAAACTTAAAGAAGGCCTCTGAGAACGCAAAAAAAATGCAAGAGGAATTCAAGAAATTGAGAGAAAAACTTTTGACTAAAAAAGAGCTCGATTGGCAGGATAAAGAAGAGTTAGAAAAGTTACTTGAAAAGCAAAAAGAGATTCAAGAAAAACTTCAAAAAGCTAAAGATAAACTCGACGAGAATATTGAGAAGCAAGAAGAAGTGGATGAGCAAAAAGAAGAGATATTAGAGAAGCAAGAAAAGCTGCAGCAGATGATGGAAGAAGCGCTAGATCCAGAGAAGCAGGAATTGATGGACAAGATCCAAGAATTAATGAAAGAGTTGGAGAAGGATAGTGCGTTAGAGATGATAGAGCAGTTTGAGATGGATAACGAGACGGTCGAAAAAGAAATGGATCGTTTACTAGAGCTATTCAAAACACTGGAGGTAGAGAAGGAGATGAAGGAGACGATCGAAAAACTTGAAGAGTTAGCTAAAAAACAAGACGAGCTAGCCAAAGAGACAGAAGAGGAGAAAAAGCCAATGGATGAGCTAGAGAAAGAACAGGAGAAGCTCAATGAGGAAATGGAAGAGATAGAAAAAAAGATGGAAGAGCTTGAAAAGAAAAATGATGAATTAGAGAGACCTAAGGATATGGGAGACAAGGAGGAGAACAAAGAGAAGATGAATGAAATCCAAAAGGAGCAAGAAGAGAGCCAAGGGCAAATGAAAAGTGATGATAGCAAGGGAGCGTCGAAGTCACAGAAAAGCGCTGCGGGTAAGATGAAGGAAATGGCAGGGAGTTTGCAATCAGGTATGGAGTCAGGAGAAGCAGATCAAGCAGAGGAAGATATCAAGGCCATCAGACAGCTGTTGGAAAACCTTATTACAGTTTCGTTTGACCAAGAAGGACTGGCGAATAGTCTTAATGTGACAAAATCGAATACACCAAAGTATGTTGAGTTGGTTCAAGGCCAGTTCAAATTAAAAGATGATTTTGAGATTATAGAAGATAGTCTTATCGCTCTTAGTAATAGAGTTTCGGAGATTCAAAGTTTTGTAATCGAAAAAGTTGCTGAAGTAAAAGATAACTTTAAAAAATCTCTTACAAATCTGGAAGAAAGAAAAATACCTCAATCTAAGGATTATCAACGAAGAACGATGACCAGCCTTAACGATTTAGCACTCATGCTTGCTGAATCAATGGACCAAATGCAGCAGCAGGCAGCAGCAAGTATGCCAGGTAGCCAGATGTGTGATAAGCCCGGAGGAAAAGGAAAGGGTAAAAAAGGAGGGAAGGAGCCTTCGGATAAAATATCTGATGGACAGCAAGGCATGCAAGAGTCATTAGATAAGATTGGCAAAGGTCAAAAAGACGGTAAGCTAGGAAGGGCTAAAGATTTTGCTCAAGCAGCGGCAAAACAGGCGGCGCTCAGAAAAGCACTTCAGGACATTCAGAAAGACAGACAAGAACAAGGAAAAGGAACTGACGGCGGTCTACAAGAAATCATCGACGAGATGAATAAAATTGAAATAGACCTCGTCAATAAGAAACTCAATAATGAAACGCTGAAACGACAGCAGGATATAGTTACTAGGCTCTTGGAAGCTGAAAAAGCAGACAGACAAAGGGAATTTGACAATAAGCGCAAAGCAGAGACAGGAACTGACAAGAAACGAGAGCTGCCTCAATCACTTCAGGATTACTTAAAGAAGCGTGAGGCAGAAATAGAAATGTACAAATCTATCTCTCCAGAGCTTAGACCTTATTATAAGTATCTAGTAGACAAATATTACAAGGCTTTAAAGTCAAATTAGTAAAACTTACATACGAAGGGCATAGACTATCTAGTTATGCCAGCATAAATTTGGTAGCGGATATATGGGTAAAGCTGAATTAAAAATCGAATCAAAAACAAATAATGTTGCGATGATAGAACCTTATCTAAAAGAGATCATCGAAAAAAATCATATTTGTAGTGAAAGATATGCAGATATCTTGATCAGCCTTACCGAGGCGGTTAATAATGCTATTATTCATGGCAACGACCAAGATGAAAGTAAATACGTAAAAATTCATATGACAGAAGGTGATCAGGGTGTAATTTTTACTGTTACTGATGAAGGCGAGGGGTTCGATCCAGAAAACATACCTGATCCTACTGCCGAACAGTTTATTGAGTGCTGCGGAGGGAGAGGAGTATTTATAATCAAGAGTTTAGCTGATAGTGTTAATTATCAAGATAATGGCTGCACCGTAGAGATGAGATTTGGACAAGTATCATAATCCAGCATGATTAAAGGGTTTTCGATGAAAGATAATACCGAGCAAACAATAGAGTTTTTTGAGGCCGATATAGAGTATCAATTAGATAGACCTGATGATATCCGTCTATGGTTAACAAATTTAGTTATAGAAGAGAAATGTGGCATTGAAAAGATTCAATATATATTTTGCACCGACGAGTATCTTTTGGGTATTAATAAGCAGTATTTAGAGCACGATTACTATACAGACATTATTACATTTCCTATTAATAATAGTAAGACAGCGATCAAGTCAGACATATATATTAGTGTAGACAGAGTAATCGAAAACGCTAAGTCTTATGGCGTTTCTACTATCCAAGAGTGTTACCGAGTTATCGCCCACGGTCTCTTGCATTTATGTGGTTATGATGACGCTACAGATGATGAGAAAAGAATCATGCGAGCAAGAGAGAACTATTACCTCGATAAAGTATTGTAGTGAGATAATTTGAATCTTTTGTAGCGGTTATTAAAATGACAATCAATAAAACAACGTCGTTGTGGAGTTCTTTCTAACAACTAAAATTATGTTTATTTTTTCTTCATTATTAGAGGACGTGTATTTTTAGGCTTTCTTGAAACACACACATTATTATTATTTGTAATTTGCTGTTTTTCTCACTTTTTCTTTAGGTGCTATATTAAAAAATTAAGGTCAAAAGGTCTCGATTGTCTGGTAAATATGGTCCGCATTCTTTCTTTGTCTTTTGGCACTTTTGAGTTCGACCAAGATAATTTTTACTGCTTTTATTGTTTAAAATAGAATCATCTCGTGGCACACTTTTGAAATCGCTAAATTAGTTTAACAATTTATTTTTTATCTTGATTATATGATCAAAACTTAGAAGACACATCTGAAATACTATAAGCAGGATTTGCTACATGGTCTGTCTGCAACGGAATTGTCAACTTCTAGTTCTCTTTGATGAAATACTGAACATTAAAATCGTCATTTTTTGCCTTCGGAAGGATAGTTTGATGTTTCTATTATAACTTTTAGGAAACGCGCTTGCTGATATGTAGATGATATCATAGATGAACTGTGATTTTATAAGGAGTTTGGTTAGTTACAACCATTATTCATGGGAGACGAGTAGATTTCTGTTGATCATTTCGTCTTGCAGCCAAATTCTGTTTTCGGCGATAGTTTTATTAATATATTTTTCGATAATTAGTCCACCAATAGGGGCGGCTACAGCCCCACCGCTTCCTGCATTCTCAACATAAACTGCGATGGCGATCTTGGGGTTTACTTTAGGAGCAAAGCCATAGAATACCGAGTGAGAAACTCTGCGTTGGTTCTGGGAGGTGCCTGTTTTACCACAGACATCAAGCCCAGCTACGTATGCTGATGTTGCAGTACCTTGAGAGATTACCTTTTCCATACCATTTATTACGGGCTCGAAGTGTTTAGTATTGATTCGGACTTGCTGCTGTTCTAAATATTTTGTTGGTATAGCTAGTTTGTCGCCATTAATGGATCTAAGTAGGTGTGGTTTGTAGTAATGACCACGATTAGCAATAATGGCTGCAAGGTTAGCCATTTGTAAAGTTGTCAGTTCTAGTTCTCCTTGACCAATGCCCAAAGAAAGTATGTATGACCACTTCCATCCATTGAAGACATCTTTGTATAATCTATTATAATATTTTGAATCAGGAATAAATCCTTCATTCTCATAATGATAATCTAGCCCAGTTTTCTTACCCAAACCGAAGTCACTAAGATGATTCACTAAGGTGTCTAATCCTGCTCCAGGGTTGTCATATCCGTTTAATAAGAGGCAGTCTTTCATTAATTGATAGAAATATGAGTTACAGCTCCATTGTAGTGCGACATCAATACCATAAGGAGTAGGGTGATTTCTACATCCCTGCGAAAAACCGCGTTTGCCAACTTCATAACTACCATCACAATATATAGTTTTGTTGGGTTGTGTAACTCCTAGTTGTAATGCTATGAGAGCGAATATCGGCTTGAATATGGATCCAGGAGGATATTTAGATATCACAGACCTATCTAACATGGGTTTATTGATAGTATCTGATAATAAGGCATTGAATGCCGCACCTCTATTGACATCCATTTTGAGTATATTAGGATCGTATGTTGGTGCGCTTATCATAGCTAGGACCTCTCCTGTTTCAGGCTCTAATGCTACGATGGCCCCTTTCTTATTTCTCATTAGAAGTTCACCATATTCTTGAAGGACAAGGTCGAGGGCTAAATTTATATCTTCGCCCGATACAGCGCTGTAATCCAAAGAACCATTTTCGTAAGAACCTACGTCTCGACCTAGATTATCCTTTAATAGATAGTTTAGTCCTTTTGACCCTCGAAGAATGTCATCATAAGATTTTTCGACGCCACTAACACCTATAAAATCACCAAGTTGATATTTTCCGTCAGACTTGTTAATCGTTCTTTGATCTACTTCACCAAGATACCCTAAAGTGTGTGCTGCATTTTGATGTGGGTATGATCTTGTATTACGTATTACAGGATAGAAACCAGGAAACTCAAACATTCGTTCTTGGAATTGGGCGTAAGTTTCAGGTTTCACCTTTGATAGAAATGTGAAAGGTACCGATTTATGATACCTTCTACTTTTCCAGTTTTTATTTAATAGTGTAGAGAAGGTATCTATGGATATTTCTAGTAGATTGCAGAAAGCCACTGTATCCATTTCAGAATCTACTTTCTTGTAGGTGGCCTTAATATCATAGATCGGAGTGTTGACTACGAGTAGCTCATTATTACGGTCGTATATGAGACCTCTACTAGGATAACTAATTCGTTTGTCTAATGTAGTTCTTCGCGCCTGTTCTCTATACTTGGATTCGAATATTTGCAATTCAGCAGATTTGTAAACGAGCAATAGGGCACATATACTAAAGAAAACAATTATGACTTTTTGTCGTTCAACGTATTTTTCCATAATCAATAGTCGCTACGGAAGATTAACTGATATAACACCACTATTAGTATAGAAGCTATAAAGCTGAATATAGTATTCATTACTATTTCGAAAAAGAAAACAAAAGAGAACGCCTCTACTGAGAAATAAAAGAAGAGATGAACAAAGAATAAGATGGAAGCAAAACTTAAAAACCAACTAAAGCCCAACTTGTTAAGGGTAGGACTTTCGTCCACATTATATCCACTGTGAGGTTCTAGTAATTTGATTATAAAGTTTCTGATATAGGCAGTAAATACTATCGCACTTGCGTGAATACCATACGAACTATAGAAGGCATCGATAGATAAACCGACCAAAAAGGCAATAGTAATCTGCAGGATTTTGGGTGTGCGAATCGGTAAGAGGAGTATGATAATAGGATATATGAATAGGTGTATGAAAGCAAAGTCACCCATTTGAAAAGCAATACGCCTAAACACGAGACCTTGTAGAAGGATGAGCAATACAGCTCTAATTACACTTTTAGTAACTAAGCTATTCATCAATATTGTTTTCAAGATTTAATTTTTCTTCTTTGAGTTTATTGTTGACTAGGTAAGTATAAGATAGATTGTTGAGATCATTGAACAGCTTTACGTCTATCACATAGTTACTACTTCCTTTTGTTATTTCAAAATTACTAATGGTGCCTATTGGTAAGTCCTTAGGAAATATCGAGCTATATCCAGAAGTAACTACTAAGTCGCCAATTGAGATAGGCGCGTGCTTTGGCACGGCCTCTAAAGTCATGATTTTCGGATCGTTATTTTTCCACACCAAATTACCGAAAAAAGCTAAACCTTTGATAGATGCACTAATGCGTGATTGGCTATGTAACATAGGTATAACTTTGCTGTAGTGATCGCTTACTCTAGTAGTAATACCAACAATACCTTCAGCACTAATAACGCCCATCATAGGTTTCACTCCATTCGTACTTCCTGCACATAAAGTAAAGTAGTTGTTTCGAAGATGTATGGTTTTGTTGCAAATTTCTGCAGGAATAAACGAATATTGCTGAAGAAGCGAAGAATCTGTTGTAGTATATATTCTAGAAGTGTTGTTCTGATTAATAATGATATCTAACAGCTTGGCGTTTTCTCTCACTAGGCTATCGTTCTGCTCATCCAACTTGAGATAATCGGAAAGTTGATCTACTTTGTCATTAAAATTTTCAAAGAAGATTGACTTGGTGTTGTCGTAGATGTCGCCATGTGCTTTGTTATTATTGACTATTAGCGTAAAGCATATAATCTGGAATGCTATGAACAAGAGGTGCGTACCATACTTGATAAATATGAGTAGAATATTTTTCATATGGTTGCCAGCGAATTACTATAGATTTCTTCTACCTATGAGAAATGTGTATCTGTCAGAGTTTTTAAGAGCTAGTCCGGTTCCTCGTACAACACATCTCAGCGGATCGTCTGCTACCTGTACTTTTAGCTTTACTTTCCTTGACATTCTCTCTGCAAGACCTCTAAGCAAGGCTCCACCTCCTGTAAGATAGATACCTGTTTGGTAGATATCAGATGCTAGTTCTGGTGGAGTATCTTCTAAAGCTTTGAGAACAGCTTCTTCTATCTTTGTGATTGACTTGTCTAGCGCCTCAGCCACTTCTATATGATTAGTAAATACTTGTTTAGGTATACCAGTAAGTAGATCTCGTCCATTCATCGGAAATTTTTCTGGAGGGTCAGGCAGATCCACGGAAGCAGCTCCTGCGTGTATTTTTATTTGTTCGGCGGTACGTTCACCTATTAGTAAGTTATGTTTGCGCTTCATATAATCTATGATCGCGTTGGTAAACTCATCACCTGCAATACGGACACTTTGGTCAGTAACAATACCCGAAAGAGCAATTACAGCTATCTCTGTAGTGCCACCCCCTATATCGATAATCATATTACCAATAGGCTCTTCTACATCTAGACCTATACCCAGTGCCGCAGCCATAGGTTCGTGGATTAGGTAGGTTTCCTTACTATCTACATGATCCGCAGAATCGAGCACTGCTCTTTTTTCTACTTCTGTGATACCAGATGGAATACAGATTACCATTTTCATGTGAGTAAAGAAACGTCTTTTCTCTCCTATAAGATTGATCAAACCTTCTATAAGGCTTTCGGCTGCTTGGAAGTCTGCAATTACGCCGTCTTTGAGTGGACGGATAGTTTTAATATTCTCATGAGTCTTCTCGTGCATTTGCATGGCTTTATAGCCGACAGCGAGAACTTCGTTAGTTGTCCTATTGATGGCCACTATAGAAGGCTCATCTATTACTATCTCATCATTCTGCATGATTAAGGTGTTTGCAGTACCTAAATCAACAGCAAGTTCCTGAGTAAAAAAGCTAAATATCTTCATTTAATAAAATTTCTTCCTGTGGTTACTTAAAAATTCCAAACATATCAATTCTTTCCAACAATAGTTCTACATGGTAGACGTTTCTACTTCAAAAAATAGGGTGATATAGTATGGGAAGAACTCTTTTTTCGACTCTTATTCAAACAAGAAACATTGCCAAAAGTAAGTTAGCATTTATATTAGGAGCTAATTTAGATAATTTATATGGATAATGGGCTGAAAACAAAGCTGTTGAAAGTAATTTTTTAATTAAAGAGCAGCTTTAGGCCACATGATATGATCTTTTTTGTCTAGAGTTACTGTGTTAAACCAAAGCATAGGTCAAATTGAATTTGTTTAATGCCGTTAGTAATATGATTTTTTTATTGCAAAAACAGAAGAATATTATGATTAAAGCTATTAATAATGAAGATGCAAACCTCTGAAATAAAACAATGTGGCCTCTTGTGTCGTTTTGTCTCATGATGTTTTATTTTTACAAACTGATTTTTTAATCTTGACATGCCGTCAAAGACACATTAAACACTATAAAGTAAAGTTTGCATGAGCAATAAATATAGTTCTGATAAAGAAGCGATAGATGGATT
>Ga0228638_1000835_pt1 | contig 13379 bp, 6 predicted proteins | sample 48DmetaG_FD_182704 | JGI IMG/M metagenome (GOLD analysis project Ga0228638, IMG submission 182704) | Seawater microbial communities from Monterey Bay, California, United States - 48D | ecosystem: Environmental > Aquatic > Marine > Coastal | place: USA: California | collected 2016-10-31 | reverse complement strand
CGATCAACCAGCCGAAGACGAACCGGTTTATACTGCGCCAACAGGCGCTCGTTTCCGTCACCAAAGTGTTCGTAAAGGGCTAGTTCCGACGCTTCTTGAAAATTTAATGTCTCAAAGAGATGTCCACAAAGCATCGCTAAAATCTGCTAAAGAACAAGATGATTCGGCTGGAATAATGTTCCATGACTCGATGCAGTATGCGGTCAAAATCTTAATGAATACATTCTACGGTGTTTTTGCTAGTGGCTTTTATCGGTTCACTCACCGAGACCTTGGTTCTTCAATCACAGCTTGGGCTAGATTTAACATCAAGGATATCATATCTCAATTAGAACAAGAAGGCAATCATGTTGTTTACTCTGATACAGATTCTATTTTCGTCCGCTCACCAGTCCCAGAAGGTTCTCCTTCAACAATAAAACAGGAAGACAAAGTAGCAGCCGAGCAAGGTGATAAAGACGCTCAAAAGCAAGTAGATGCATGGAATAAAGCAAAACAAAGTATGCTTGATTTCGGACTTGAACTTGCCGAACGATATAGTAAAGATTCAGCCGTATTAGAATATGAAAAAGGCCTCTCAGTGTTCTTTAGTCATGGTGCTAAGAAGCGTTATGTTGGCCAAGTTGTTTGGCCAAATGAAGAGATGCTAATCCGTGGATATGAGACACAAAGAACAGACTCATTCTCTTATTTAACTAAAACTATGAAGCAATTGTTTACCTTTGCTTTGGCCGATGAAGGAGAAGAGTTGGTCAAGTGTGCTCTTGACAGAGTAAAAGCTCTAAAAGAGAATAAAGTAGATGCAACCGAATTAATCCTTGCCAAATCCTGCAAGGGTCGTGTCAACAAAGATGGCTCAATTGACTTTACTAAAAATTATGCTAAACCCGACAGTATGGCGCAAGTAAGGGTTGCAAAGGCTAGAATTGCACTAGGTCTTGGGTTTACTTCAGGAATGAAAGTGTCCTATGTCGTAACCGATGCTTCAGTCAGTCCTATGACGGTTAAACCATGGCTTGAGAGCGAAGAAAATGGCGGTATAACCGAATATGACGGTCGCTTTTATGCTGAAAGATTAGCAGCTGCACTTGGAAGAATAACTGAGGCTTTTGGCTGGAATGCTAAAGAATTGATTGCTGGAAATAAGCAAACCTCCCTATTTTCCTTCTAAACTGACCCATTCGACGGGAGTATTTTTGATATATGCTATGTACACCTGTAACTATGAAGTCGCATGTTAAGCCAATCCTAATGGTCTTGATTATGATATCAACAAGCCTTGCAGGGTGTATTACTGGTGATTCTGGCGATGATAATGTACCTGTTACTGCCGTCTTTTCCTACTCACCAACTACCGATATCAGAACTGGAGATAGTGTCGAGTTAGACGCTTCTGCTTCACTACCTCAAGACGGTTCCTTGACTTATAGTTGGGATTGCGATGGCGATGGTGCTGCTGATGAAACTGGTCAAAAGACCGATTGTTCATGGGAAGTTGAAGGCACATATAGTGTCACATTGACTGTAGCATCTGGTGGAATAAGTAACGCACAAACCAAAGACATAACTGTTACTGAGGCACCAGTTGGAACTCCTGTGGCAGAGATCACTCAATATGCTGATGAAGAAGATTGTCTATACGAGGACGTAGATGAAACAAGAAGCATCTTGGTTTGGATTTGTGCTATGGACAAATCACAATCAGACCGCGAAGTCACTGAAACAACTACTGTACAATTAGATGGTTCTGATTCACAGTCCGGTGGCGATAGCGAGTATATCACAACCTGGAACTGGGACCTCGATCTAGAATATGACTCAGATGGCGATGGGAACTTAGAAAACGACGCTGATTTAACTGGTGAGAACGTTGAGTGGAAAGATGTAGTACATGGTGAATATGAAGTCAATCTTTCAGTAACCAATAGTGCAGGTTCGATGGACGGCGATAAAATCAAAGTCTATGTCTCATATTACGGCGAATGGAAAGATTTCCAAATCGATGGAAATAATTCGGGTTCTCCAAAAGTGTTAGAATTTGATATGCCAGTTGTCTATGACAGAGACCAAGGTAATACTATCAGAAAAGTCGAGACTATTCTAACATACCCTCAAGTTGATGATGATTGTGTTCTGGGGGATAGTCAGTGCGCTAATACCCTGAATTTATATGCATTCAATGAAGAAGATGATGAAGCAGCAAATACCTCAGAAACCGATAATGAAAATCGAGATGCAGGTGAATGTGATGATGATGAAAATTACTGTGTTATGCTACTGCTCAGTTCCTACATGTTTACTGAAACAGAATCCACATATGGCGATGGAGAATGGATTATGCAGATTCGAAATAATCGCTGGAATGATGTTCAAATAGAATCCATGGTCATTATTCTACACTATAAGTGAACATCTCATACATTCTATTTAGAAAGCCCTTTGATAGATAGCCTCGAGGATAGTACATGCGAAGAACCAGAATCGTTGCTACGATTGGTCCAGCATCTCAAGACGAATCAACACTGGAATCGTTATTGAAAGCCGGAGTAGATGTTTGTCGTCTAAACTATTCTCACGGTGAACCTGAACATAAAACTCCAATATATCAGCGAATTCGTTCAATGGAACAGGAAATAGGCAGACCTACATGCATTCTTGCAGACCTACCTGGGCCAAAACTTAGACTTGGTGAGTTTCCGGGAGCTCTACTACTTGAGAGAGGAAAGAAAGTCGAACTTCACTGTGGCGTTCACCATATGGATGATGCCTCACAATCAAAGTTGCCAGTACAATATGAGGGTCTTTCTGCTGAATTAAAACCAGACGACCCAGTTCTAATTGCCGATGGTTTGATTAGATTGAAAGTGGATTCATCTCCGGGTGAATCGGGTGGAATCGTTATTTGTACAGTTGAAGATGGCGGGCCAGTAAGCGCTCGTAAAGGGATAAACGTACCGGGCACTCTTGTTGATTTACCAGCCATCGGTCCCAAGGACAAGGCTGCACTTGCACACGCTTTAGAGGCGGGTGCCGATTACATAGCGGTCAGTTATGTTAGGACTCCAGAGGACTTGCTACCAGCCAAAGAGGCGATTGCAGCAGCAGGTCAGCACGTACCAGTGATTGCTAAAATCGAACATCCTGTTGCTCTTGAACATCTTAATGAAATTCTAGATTTAGCAGATGCGGTAATGGTCGCTAGAGGTGATTTGGGTGTTGAGATCCCGCTAGAGCAAGTACCACAAGCACAACAGAGAATTGTTGACGGTGCGATAAAAAGAGGAATGGTTGTCATTGTAGCAACTCAAATGCTTGAAACTATGACCCTTAATCCTCGCCCAACACGTGCAGAGGTCAGCGATGTTTCTACAGCAATACGTCACGGAGCAACTGCAGTAATGCTATCTGGAGAGACCGCATCAGGAGATTACCCATTACAAGCGGTTGAGACAATGGCTAAAATTGCAATGGCAACCGAACAAGGATTGGCATCAAGCGATTTAAGGCCAGGTGCTCAAGCCACTTTCAAAGCCACTAGAGCAGTTGCTCATGCAGGTGTTGAGTTAGCGAAAATGTCAGGCGCAGTTAGAATAATGGTTGCTACCGAACATGGTAATGCGCCGCGTTTAGTTTCGGCATACAAGCCAGGGATACCAATCACGGCAGTTACCGACAGAGTACGAGCCGCAAGACGAGTTCAACTTCTACCCGGTGTAGATAGTTTGATTGTAAAAGAATTCGAAAGAGGTTCGCAAACAATGCAAGAAGGTTTGAAAATCCTATGCGAGCGTGGAGAGATCACTGTTGGCCAGAGAGTAGTTGCCATTTCAGGTAGCCCATTGGCGATGAGGGGCGCGACTAGTACCACTCGATTATATCGTATTGCTGAAGATGGCTCCATTCAAGGTGCGGAGTGAATATAAATTCTTAATTGAAAATTACTTTTCGGGTCACAAAGGCCTTATTTATCTATTTTTAGACAGATTTTTTTATGCGTCGCTTTCAAATAGGGGATTATTGTCGGATGGCTGCTAAGGAGTAATTGAAATGCCAGCACAATGGGAAGATAAGACTAAGCCTCACCGTAATATTGTATTCGTTGGTCACGTAGACCACGGAAAGTCGACCACTGTAGGTCGTCTTCTTCTAGACTCAGGTCACATCGAAGAACACGTTATCGAAAAGAACGAAAAGTTAGCATCTGAAGCAGGTAAAGCTGGTTTCGGACTTGCTTACGTTATGGACGGACTAAAGGAAGAGAGAGAGCGTGGAATTACTATCGACGTTGCTCACAAAGAATTCTTTACCCCTAAGTACTACTGGACAATCATTGATGCTCCAGGTCACCGAGATTTCGTAAAGAACATGATTACTGGTGCATCTCAAGCAGATACAGCAGTTCTTCTATGTGCTGCTAACGATGGTGTAAATGCTCAAACCAAGGAACACGCTTTCCTAGCAAAGGTTCTGGGTGTCAAGGAACTTATTGTCCACGTAAACAAGATGGATATTTCTGGTGTTGACTGGGCAGAGGACAAGTACAAGAAAGCATGTGACGAAGTTACTCAACTTCTAAAGATGGCTGGATTCGGTTCTCAACTTGACAACATTCCAATGATTCCTGCATCTTCTCTTAAGGGAGACAATGTATACAAGAAGAGCGAAAACACACCATGGTACAATGGACCAACATTGTTCGAAGCTATTGACGCTGCAGCAATGCCTAACAAGCCAATCGACAAGCCTCTAAGACTACCTATACAAGATGTGTACAAGATTTCCGGTATCGGAACAGTACCAGTTGGTAAGATCGAAACAGGAACTCTGAATGTTGGTAAGACTGTTGTCTTTAATCCTTCACAGAAGTCTGCTGAAGTAAAGTCAATTGAAATGCACCACACAATGGTACCAAAGGCAGAACCTGGAGACAACGTTGGTTTCAACGTTCGTGGTCTAGCTGCAGTTGACATCCGCCGTGGTGACGTTGCAGGATACTCTGACAGTGAACCTACCTTTGTTCGTCACGACGAAACATTCGTTGGACAAATCCAACTTATGGATATTCCAAAGGCTGTATCAATTGGTTACACTCCAGTTTTCCACTCTCACACCGCACAAGTTGCAGTGAGATTCCAAGAACTACTTGAGAAGACTAACAAGGCTGGCAAAGAAGCAAACCCATCTTTCCTAAAGACTGGTGACGCTTGTTTGATCCGTTTCCAACCAACAAAGCCACTTGCAATTGAGCAAATGGATACCTTCCCTGAATTATCCCGTTTCGCTATCCGTGACATGGGTAAGACAGTAGCCGCTGGTGTCTGTTTAAAGATTGAAAAGAAGTGATTCTGATAATTGGCGAGTAATTGGTTGGAGGATTAATTTTGGCAGCAGTAACAATCATCAAATTGACTGGTGAAAACCATAGTGACCTAGATAAAGTTGCTAGTCAAATCAAAACTATCTGTGATTCAGGAGGAATCTCACTTAGGGGTCCTATACCTCTACCAACACGCCGATTGGTTGTACCGGTTCGTAAAGCACCTGATGGTGAAGGAAGCGAAACATACGATCACTGGGAACTAAGAGTTCACAAGCGTCTGCTTGAGATGGATATCAATACTGGTAAAGACGAGTCCGCTTTGAGACAAGTTACCAGAATCGAGATTCCAGACACAGTAAGTATTGAACTTTCAATGCGTGTTGTAAACTGAAACTAATAATCTCTCTCAAAGAGATTCGACTTCAGCTACACCTGATTCTATTAGCCAGTTAGCAGTTTCTTGGTCTAAGAAATGTACATCCTCTTTCTCTAGAAGGATTTCTTCACCATCTCCTACAGATATTGGTTCTGGGAATGATTCAATCACTCTGATACGAATCATATTTTCAGACGTTGATTTCTGTTCTTGCGCCACATCTTCGGTTTCATAAATTTCTAAGTCATCTAGAATAATATGGCTACTCGACTTTTTTGATGGAGCAAGTTCCATTGCTGCAGAATGTTTCTTTGATTTACTATCTGATTTGAGTTCTACTTGCTCCACAGGCTTGTTTTCAACAAGGTCACTTTGTACGAACTCATCGATATCTGGCCATTGGTCGACTAGGAAACGGTCTTCTTCATCCATTTCTTGGGCAATATTCTGTTGTGGTTCTTCATCAGCGAATACTAGATCTGGTGGCGGACTACCAGTTAACCCCTTATCTTGTTCAACAAATGAGTCTAGCTGCATTGTGCCTGGAGAATGAACCATCTTTTCGATAAGGTTTCCAGAGAGTTCACCATTCTGCATAGAATTCCAGTCAATATCTTTCTTGAATCTATCCATTTGTATCTGCAGACCATGATAGAATGCTTTCTCCGCTGGGTCGTGTCTTTGCCAGTCTAGCGGAGGTAAGTCTTGCGTCATACCAGGTTGTGAAGCGATCCGAAGTGACTGTGAAGCGACGTGTTGCATCATGGCAACTAATCGCTTTCTGGCTAACTCCGAAGCTATTCTTCTAACATTAGCCTGTCTTTTTTGCAGGTTTTGCAGCCGGATTCCAGTCATTCCATTCATCATCATATGTTGAATATCAAGGTCAATATCAGATAGTAATTTGCCTACAGTTTGCCAGAAATCAGGGCGTGGTAATGCGACTGGGACATGTCTAGAGGATTGTTGTCGACGAGTGGCAAACAACTCTTCTTCGATCTCTCGCGCTTGTGCGCTATCGAGGTATCGGTCCTCCGTCATCATGGGCTGGTAGGGTTGACGGGTTTTGAACATTGATGTATCACAGGCTAAACATTGAGACAACTGATTAATTATTGATGACCTCACCTCGCAGAGCGAGGTGAATTGAGATGTCAACCAAACAACAAAAATTCGGGCACGAGCATAGTCCGAATTTCAAGGTCTTGTTACTGGTTGCAATACTTATGACTAGTACATTAATCAATGTACCAGCTCAACATTCTTCCTCATGGAATAGTGAGGACCCAGTTCAATGGAATAGTAATATTGATTTTACTCCCCAGTCTAACAATACACACATCAATACAACAGTATCTTCGATGATTGAAGTACCTGCCAATCATACATTAACTTCAGCGCAAGTGGATATTTCTCCGATTTGGCAAAGCGCAAATAGTGAAGGAACAGTTTTTGAGGCGGGCGACTCCAATTTTTGGAATGGAACATACCAACAAACTTCTCAATCGTCACGCGATGGTAAATTACGTCTCGAGAGAAACAGTTCTATCGGTGATATAACCGATTTTGAAACCACCATAGAAGTACCTTCAGAAGGTTGGTACAGTACCGGAAAAGATTCCAATACTTGGTCGATTGTCTCGCCGTCTCCTAATACTATAAACAGTCAATCGGGAATGTCACTTCCAGACGAAGGCTTCAATGGAAGCGCATTTCTTTCTACTTCTGCAAATGGAGATTTAAATTCTTCAATGCACTCATGCATGCGCTCCCCTAGTTTAGATATGCCTAGAATGATAAAGAACTTTTCAGTTTCTTTTGACCACTGGCTAGCATTAGATTCTACCGATGCAGCATGGGTGGAATTACTTGACAGTAATGGAAATTGGATCGCTCTAACGCCAAATAACGGCATAAGTCAAATTTCAAATCTGCAGTATGCTCCAAGTTTGGTTTGGACTGGTGAGTCCAACTCTTGGGATCGTGTTGAAATACAACTAGACCCATATGTTTCAACAGGTCAGAACCTTCTAAGTCTGCAATTATGCTATGAAACAAGTAATCTTTCTATTCCACGCGGGGGTTGGTTTGTAGACCAATTATCTATTTTCAATGAAGGTGAGCAAAGAGGTTCTTTCTTCCATGGAAATTTAACAGGAGACTATTTGCCAAATTCTAATTCGAAATACATCATTCCACTAAACTTCACATCAATCCCAACAGTAGATGAAATTGAAATAGGTATGAATTGGGATGTACAAGGATATCTTTACGATTATCTTACCGTTGAGTATTCCATTGATAATGGTTCATCATGGAATTTTATTTCAGGTAATTATGGGATTCCAGGTACAGGTATTTGGCACAATGGCAATGTACGTTATGGAGAATCTAATGGCTGGGTTCCAGTCTTCATGAATTTCAACTATAATTTTGCTAATTCCTCGGCCCTGAATAACACACTACTTCGATTATCGGTAATTACAGATTCCTCGATTAACTTTGGCGGCAAGGTTTCCAGTGATTGGGAGGGATTTGCAATTGATAATATCATACTTCACAGCGGTAGAGGTGGCCCAAATCCATCAAGTTTGCTTCACAGTAATTTTTCGACTGCCCCCAATTTATCTCTAGGCTCTACCGATGGTTGGTTGATGTCGTATGGAGGTACTCCAAACCAATGGCAATGGACAAATCTCCTTGGAGTTGATTCGATGGAAGTGACGAATTATTCATTTGATAAAGGAAATCAACTACCTGCAGGATGGTCTTTAATTTCAATTGACCAGAAACAATGGGAAGTCGGTTCAATACCCAATGGAACCACATATGGACCAAATGTATGGCCTTCAGGACAACAAGGAGTAGGGACATATCTCAGTGGAGCGTACAGAAATGAAATGCTAACTCATCTTTATTCTCCAGACTATTTCGTCCCAGTAGGGGCATCGTCAAGATTGTCATTCAAGAGTTGGATTTGTACAGAAGCTAACTGGGATGGAGGAGCAGTATCTATCTCTACTGATGGGGGATTGAATTGGTGGTATATCCCGCCTACTCTTGGAACATTTCATGACCAAATATCAACAATTAATTCTAATTCTCCGTTCTATGGGGAAGGAATTTTTGATGGTTCAACTGTTCTAGGGGGTTGTCAAAATACATCGCGTCCATTCGAAGATAGAATTTTCGAAACAACCAACTTGTCAGGAGAAAATATAAAATTCCGATATTCTTTCTTCTCAGACCAATTATTGGAATTTGATGGCTGGTATATCGATGATGCAGGAATAGAGATCGATATTTTTGAAGCTCAAGGGTCATGGATTTCACCAATTTTAACACCAAATGCTAGATTCGGTTGGGGTCAATTAGATGGTTTTGTCCGGCAACCAGATAATACTTCAATCAGATTTGATATTCTTGATTCAAACAATAATACGATACCGGGATATTCCAATCAAGTGCTTCCAATTGACATTCAATTAGACCCAGAATTTTATCCAAATTTAAGGGTTAGAGCAAATCTAAGTACCTCAAATGAACTTATCTCTCCTTCTATTGAATCGCTGACAATCGGTTTTACAACATACTTTGATGCTTACCACTACCAGTATATATCCAATGATTCAAGGTACTCCGGGTCTTTTTCAGGCATATCAAACAATATCGATGATAACTTAGTTGCAAATCAGGTTTCTTACATAAGAGTTCAGACGACAAGTTTTTGCCCACAAATTGGAGCACAGATGACTTCCGTAGGAGATAACATTTCTCTTTACTCTTCACAGTTCAGCCTATACTCTACAAGCTTTGATAATACGATAGCAAACTATCGTACTTTGAATTTCACTAATAATCAACAAATCTCTCCCAGTCTTTCCGATTCTGTTCAGTTAACTCTTCTCACTGGGCAGGAATTTACTAAATTCACATATCAACCAATTTGTGCTAAAGCGCCGGTCACCCCCGAAATAAGCCTTGGAGTTTCAAATCAAAGCATATTCTCTTGGCCAGTTGATAATTCAGGTGAACAGTTTGGAGCAAATTCCAAATTTTATTCTATAAAGAGTAATGGAATTACAAATTATTCAAATCCTGATGGTTCTGTTGAATTGGAATTATTAGATGGTCAACAGTTTCAAGTTGACTATACGATGCTCCTTTCTGCAAATGGTCAGCAAGTTACTGGTAGTCAATATACTCAAATTCCAGCATCATTTTTGATAAATATGGCTTCGCAAAGTTCTAGTTATTCATTAAATGACTCTTCATCAAATACGGCGATAGTCTCTTCAATTGCACAAATGCCAGAAGTTCAGTCTCGATTTGTCAGTCAAGATGTATGTCCAAATTTCACATTCCCTGATGGACTGATGACCACCGATTATGGAATTGCTCTGTGCACTCTAGATTTCATTGCAAATGGCAATATATCGGTTCATTTTTCCAATCTACAAGCAGTTTCTCCAATACAAGAAGTCCAATTTAGTTTGGAACATTCACAACTGAACGAAATAAAAAATAATTCCTACCAAGGTAATGATAGAGAAACCTTGCACATACCTATGAGTGTGGAGACAACATCCGGCTCAATAAACATCAATATGACTACTACTTCTTATCTTCATCAAATTGATTCTATCGATGATATCGACCGAGATAGATGGCTACCAGGCCAAGCAATTAGCGTCAATACCTCACATGTTAGGTTCAGTCCCGTAACTATGAGCGAGCATGAATACCAGTTTGAACAAGTAAAACTTATTTTATCGCCAAGTTCAAGAATTCAAGATTCACTAATTGAAATCGAGGCTTCAAACCTTTACTCAAGTAAAGATGTGAGCATAACCAAAGGTAGTGATCTAATTCACCTTGACGAAGTAGAGACTTCAGTAGATTGTGTTACGGGCTTTTGTCAAATACAATGGTCTTTCATCAGTACATGGCAATTAAATGACATCGATGATATTTATTGGATGGCCATTTCAACAGATACTTCAGGATTAGAAACTGGTCCTGTGACGCTAATCCGTCAAACAGCCTTCAACGAAGTAGAAAACGACTTAGAAATAACTCAATTCGAGGCTTTTGATAATGATAACGCATTACATGATTGGACCAATGCAGACTGGCCTTTCCACATTCAGTCTAATCAATCCATTACAGTAAATGGCCAAGTCAGGTTCCAAGGTATCTCCAATAACTTCATCGAAGCAGGCCAAGCGGAAATAGAGGTTAGATTACAAGCAGTTCCACCTAAGAACATTTCAGGTGGTCAAGACAAGTGGCTTGGAACACCAGTAAACTGGAGCAATTCTTGGTTTGTTGAAGCCGGTACAAATGGTTATTTTTCAACTACAATTAATACTCCATATGCACAGGTAATTCCATCTAATACTTCACTAGAAATATCAGTTCACATCACGAGAACTGGCCCGATAGATCAACAATCAAACACTTCAGAGGATATGACTGCAGTATACCAGAGAACGCGAATCTTATTTGATATTCAATCTCCAGAAATAATCTCAATCGATGTATTAGATCCTGGAGGTCAGGTTCCTGCAGATGGACATATTTGGATTTCAGGACAAGATATCCCGCTCAGAGCAACTATTTCCGATGTGGAAGGCCTTAGTCCATACATTACTGTATGGTCATGGTCTGAGAGCAAAGATGACCTGAATGGAGACAGTGTGATGGACTTTAATGAGTATGTCTCAACAACAGTGACTCTCAACACCGGCTCAAAATCTGCAACTGTTGATTTACCTATATTTTCTTGGTTTGATATCAGGGGCTCACAAGAAAGCGGTAGATTGAGTATTTTCATAGAATCCGAAGATTTAGCAGGTAATCTGCTATTAGGAGGAGGGAGTTTCGGTGAAGACAACGATTTAGTCACCTTGCTAGTACAAAATCAATATACAACTTTCTTCGATTTCGATGCACTAGATTTAGATCTAATAAACCAACAAATCTTACCTGGGTTTGAACATAAACTACAGTTTAGTCTAACAGATGCCAACGGAATTGATTCATTGGATGAAATACAATTCGCAATACTTGGTAAGGAAACTCAGCAACAATGCTTCATACATCATTCTCCTCGATTTTCAGTCACCGAGTATGATAGTGATTGTTTTGCAATAAAGCCAGAAGTTGTGATTATTCAAAGAGAAGGTTTCCTAGTTTGGGATGTTGAAATAAAGTTTAGAATCTCTTGGTCGATTATGGAATCTCTTACCCAACAGAACTGGATTCCCTCGATTAAAATATTTGATGAAGGCCAAGACTTGTATCTTGGTGTATCCTTATTGACAATGTTTGAATGGGATATAAACCAAAATATTGAATTTTCAGAGACTGAAATTATTGAAAACATTGGGCCGAATGGTTCTAACACCGATAATAAAATTTGGTTACAAAGTGATGATGTTATCGAAATGAAATTATTATTGCAATTCGTAAATTTAAGCATTCCAGTTGAATACTTAAACGAAGATTTTTCAGTCATTGGAACAATAAATAATCAATCATCAAATGTTTTGGCCAATCTCAGTATGACTGCCCAAGGAGTGATAAATGTAGAATTCACTGCTAAACAATCTTATTCTGAATCCACAAACTTTTCTTTAGACTTGACATTGTACTCTCCACAGTTAATACCGTTAAGTTCTAACAGTTACCAAATATATCTTGATGATTCTCCACCAATGCTTTCTTTGAGTTTACAAGATTTATTGAAAGTAGATTCAAATAGATTATTCGAGATTCCTATTTTTGCTATAATAAGCGATGACTTGCCACTTAATGACCCAAGATTGTATGCTAACTGGCATTTCCTAGAAAATGGTTCAATCATACAAGGAACAAGTGGAAATCAAGTAATTAATTCTACTGGATTCACTCAATTCAATACTTATTTCGACGGACTAATCGATATTACTCCGAGTGACGAATCCTTGCTATCTAGAGATAGTGAGATTATTATTTGGTTTGCTGCTATGGATAACTCTGGGCTAGAATTAACTGGATTTGGGACTTCAAATGATCCATTGAAGCCACGCTTAAATTGGATTGAATTCGAGCCTAAACTAGATACAATTTCAATTGAAACCGATGAACCAGTATTTGGTCAAAATATAGAGATTATTACTAGAATAGTAAACACTGGTCAATTGAACGGCACAGTGCAAGTCGAACTTGTAGATCTTAATGGTTTGATGTTAGGAACAAAAACAATCTCTCTCGAACCTGGAGATTGGGTTGAAACAGAATGGTACTTTGAGGCATGGACTACCGGAGATATCTCGTTCTTCGTGAATATCACAAATTATTCTCAGTCTAAGCAAGTCGACATAGAAGATATCGAAGAATTCAACTCATCTAATCGAGAAATCAATGGCTTACTCGGTCTAATTGGTTTACTGATTTTCTTAGTTGTTGGCGGTTTCGGATTCGCATATCACCGAAGAACCAAAGAATTGGAACAATACACCAAACTCCACGTCGAAAATATAGTTCGTAAAAGGCGCTCTGCGCCGCCACGTCCGTTGGAATTAGACATTTCTAATGAAGAGGAATAGTCAAGAATGAAATGCACCACGGCAGACTACAAGCCGGGGTTCCCGAGCGGTCAAAGGGGGTGGACTCAAGATCCTCTGCGTAAAGCTTCGC
>Ga0228638_1000833_pt1 | contig 13382 bp, 18 predicted proteins | sample 48DmetaG_FD_182704 | JGI IMG/M metagenome (GOLD analysis project Ga0228638, IMG submission 182704) | Seawater microbial communities from Monterey Bay, California, United States - 48D | ecosystem: Environmental > Aquatic > Marine > Coastal | place: USA: California | collected 2016-10-31 | reverse complement strand
GAGCATGGATACGGAACATTTAGAAAAAGAACCTGAACCATGGGAATATAGATCTAAGCCAGCTTGGCAACGACTCATTATCATTAGCGGTGGAATAATTGTTAATCTAATTTTAGGTTTTGCAATTTATATGATGGTAGCTCTTGTTTGGGGCAAAACTGTTTTAACAAACGAAAACCTTCCAGCTGGTTTTGAGGTTGCTGAAGTGATGAAGTCATATGGCTTTAACGATGGAGATAAAATATTAAAAGTTAATGGGGATGACATTGAAAACGTAATAGATATCAATAAATTTTTATTTCTAAGAGATATTAACTCAGTTACAGTTGAAAGGTATAATGGGATTAAGGAAAATATTTCGATTCCAGAAAATATTGGAACAATAATGTTTGAAAATGGAGCAATGAATGCTTTTGTTCCTTTAGTTCCTGCAGTGATTGATTCTATAGTTCCTGATTCTCCTGCCTATAATGCCAGTTTAGCTAAAGGAGATAAGATTATAAAAGTAAATGGAAACGATATAATTAAATGGCAAGATTTTACCGAACTGGTTAAATTGAATACATCATCAAATATAAGTGTTGAAATTGAAAGAGGAGGTGATGTGATTTCTAAACTAATACCATTAAACGAGGACAAAAAAATAGGGGTTACTGTATTATTACCAAAAATTGTTCCTACCATAATAGAATATTCTCTTTTTGAAAGTATTAATGAAGGATATCAAATGGCTTATTGGACCTTAACAGATTATATTGGCCAATTTAAATATGTTTTCACTAAAAAAGGAGCATCACAGTTGGGAGGTTTTGGAGCAATTGGAAGTTTGTTTCCTGCTACTTGGAACTGGAAAGGTTTTTGGGAAACTACAGCATTAATTTCCATAATTTTAGCTTTTATGAATGCTCTTCCTATTCCTGCTTTGGATGGAGGACATGCAATGTTTTTGTTTTATGAAATGTTAACTGGTAGAAAGCCAAACGATAAAATTGTAGGCTACGCCCAAATGTTAGGGTTTTTTCTATTAATTGCACTTGTTTTGTTTGCAAACGGGAATGACCTTTATAGATGGTTGTTTTAATTAATTTTTGAATTAATTTGACGAGAATAAAATATAATTTATATTTGCCGTCGTTGAAATTCCTCCTTAGCTCAGTTGGTTAGAGCATCTGACTGTTAATCAGAGGGTCCAAGGTTCGAGTCCTTGAGGGGGAGCAAGTAATACCGCTACATCATACATTCTAAACCTTCGAGAAATCGGAGGTTTTTTCTTTTATAGTAACTTATCATAGCATATTTAAATTAGTAAAAAAATATCAAATTTTGGCAGCTAATTGACAGTTACAAAAAACTTTAAAATGACAAATTCCTCAAAGCATACGCTTCGAGGCACTGTTTTTAATTCAGCAATTATTATATTTAGTTTGTGAAAAAACTAATTCTACTATTACTGTTTATTCCAATTGTGAGTTTTGGGCAAACCCCCCCCATTCTCCAGACTCCCTCACCAGTGATTTATCTTGCAGACAATCTGGATGAACAAGATCAGTTAGGATATTGTATTGATACACGAGGTAGAGGTTTCAATGAAAAATTGCATGCACATTCTTGTAAGCCAAGGGGTGGTGATGTTCAGTTTCTTTATAAAAAAGAAACTCTTCAGATTTGTTCGGTTGCGTTTCCAGGTTACTGTATAGAAATGCATGGAGGAGCTTCAAAAGGCGTGAGTTTAAGACTTGTAGAAAGTGATACGAGTTCATCAGATCAGAAATTTATCTATAACGAAGATAGCGGTGAATTTGTACCCGAAGAAGATCTTACCCTTTGCCTTGCTGTAGGTGAAACTAGTGCTGCTGCTGGCCCCTATATGTCCCGTTCTCTAACCTTGGAACTTTCTTCTGAAACAGATGTTAAATTAAAGCAATGGGTAATTCTACAATGAATAAACTTATTCTACTATTACTATTTATTCCACTTGTTTTTTTTGGACAAGATCAAAAACTAAAAGTTTATTTAGATTGTAGATGTGATGATAACTATATAAAGCAACAGACTTCATTTTTAGAATATGTCAGGGACCAAGATTTAGCAGATGTTGAAATTATTATAAGAGATATAAGAACCCCAACAGGAACAAGATCATTTGAAATTCAAATAGATGGAAATAATGAATTAAAAGAAATAAGCTCAAGTACTATAGTTTCTGGATATGTAACTGATTCTTCCGCTACTTTAAGGGATAAGTTGCTGAACAAATTAAAATTATCATTGGTTCCGTTTTTAGACAAAGTCAATTATGTTATTAAAGTAGATATTGATTCTAATTTTGATGAGGTTATTGTTAATGATGATAAATGGAAAAATTGGGTTTTTGAATTATCAGGTTCTTACAATAACGATAAAGAAGAAAGTAGGAAAACAAATAGGTACGAAATTCAATTTGAAATTGATAAACTTACAGAAGATTGGAGAATTGGTATGGAAATCTCAAGGAATGAATCAAACAGAAAGTTTATTAGTAACGATGATATTTATACAAGTAATCGTAAAACCACAAGCTTTAGAGGAAGAGTAATTAGGAGTATTTCGGACCATTTTTCAGCTGGTATATTTTTTGGTGCTTATCAAAACACTTATGAAAATATTGATTTTAACCGTTATTTAGAACCTGCACTAGAGTATAGTTTTTATCCATATAAAGACGTATTAAGCAAAGAAATTACCCTTGCATACAGAATAGGTACTGGTAAAAGAAATTATATTGAAAAAACAATTTATGGTTATGAAAAACAAAATTTAACTTCACAAAAATTGAGTTTGAATGTTAGATTTAGACAGAAGTGGGGAAATATTAGCTCATACCTAAATGCAACACAATTTTTAAATGATGGGACAAAAAAAAGATTATCTCTTAGAAGTAATTTAGATATTAGAGTTTTTGAGGGTTTAGCTGTAAGGTTTTCGGGAAATATAAATTTAATCAGAGAACAATATAGTTTGGCAGCTGGCACAACATCGATTGAAGAGCTGTTGTTACAACAAAGACAAATTGCAACAGATTATAAAACAAATTTTTCTGTTGGACTTAGCTATACATTTGGCTCAATATATAATAGTATAATTAATACTAGGCTTTAAGATCTATAAGATTTAGATAATTTTTGTTCTACTCTTACTTTAAGTATATTAGAGTAAAACAACTTGTTATGAAGAATTTATTACTTCTAGTACTGTTTATTCCACTTATTTTCTCTTGTGATAAAGAGGGAGAAAATGACCCTCTCTTATACCCATCTTTGACAATAACTAATCAAAGCTCTATAATGAGTATTCATACAGTAGGTCTAGTAGGTTATAGTTTTGAAAATCTTAGTATTGGTCTTGATGAATCCAAAACTTTTGCATTAACTACCTCTATTACTGGAGGATTAAGCAATGTAAGTGTTGAATTAGGTTGGTCATGTGGTGGTAAAAACAATTGGACAGCTAGAAAATCCTTTAATTTTAAAAATGGAGAAAACACTACAGCTACTTTAGATGATGATGGCCAAGGTGGATGCTTAGGTGTCTTAGAATAATCCTTAAACCATAGGCATATCTTCTTCTTTTAGTTTAGTAACTCTTATAAAGGAAGTAGATTAATAAGTTTTAGATAATTGTTATATTTAGACATGAAAAAATTACTCTTAATTATAATGATATTCCCTGTTTTAGGAACAGGTTATTTAAACGCTCAAAAATTATCTAAAAATGATGCTTTTGATGTATTGACAAAATGGAAAGGTTCATGGAAAAATAGTGCAGTTTTTGAAAAATCAGTTTGGACAAAAGAAAGGACAGAGACTCGAGGGATAACAGAAACAAATTTAATTCTATCAAATAATTACCTTGAAATAATGGTTTACAATGACGATGACATAAGCAAGCAAATAATTTGTTATGATCAAACGTCAAGTCAATTTAATCGTTGGGAATTTAAAAGCGATGGTAGTAACACTTTCTGGACGGGGAAATGGAATAAAGCCGATAAATCAATGACTTGGAATTATATAGATTTTTCAAATTATGGTATAAGCGGGAAAATAATCGAGAATTTTAATTCGAATGGTATGATTAGAACCAGAATTGTTATGAATGATAAGACAGGAAAATCATTACTTAAAATAAATTCAACAAAAGAAAAAATTTAAACCATAGGCATATATTCTTCTTTTAATTCAGCAATTCTTAGTATTTATTAAATGAGTATAATAATGTTTTTAATAGGTGTGATTATATCCTCTATCTTTTTTATGTCTTTTGTGTGGGAAATGAAACAAGAGAAGAAAAGAAAGGAGAAGGAGATATTGGATTACAAATACTACTACACAAGAAACCCCTTAAACGAAAGAGAGAAACAACCTAAACGAAAGAAAGGTTCTCAGAGTAGAATAAAAAATTATAATTGGAAAAAATGAAAAAACTAATTCTACTATTACTGTTAGTTCCACTTGTTTTTTCTTAAAAAGTTTTATCTTTTTAATCACATTTTTTTTAAATTAGTTCATTATTTTAAATATTTAAAAATGAAGAATATATTTTTATCTTTTGCCATTTCTCTTACTTTTATTTTCAATTCTATCTCACAAGATTTATCTCAACCCAAAGGAGGAGGAACTTTAGATATAGTTATGGTTAGCCCTGGAGAAGGACATTCGATTATGAATTTTGAAGGCAATATAACAGGCTATGGTTTAGTTTTTGCAAAAATTAAAGTTTCATCAATAAACACCTCAAAAACTAGCGGAACTTTAGATGGTCAGGCTAGAACTATTTTAAATGATGGTACACTTATTTCTAGCCCGATTAAAGGTTCTTGGAAAAGAAATGGGGCTTTAATGAAATTTTATTTCACAGATGCTATTAATAATGGTGCAATGAATTTTGTAATGTGGGATGTGAAACTCCTAGATAAAAAAGCTGAGGTAAAATATTTTGAATTACACAGTCCAGATAATTAAAACTAAGGCATATCCTCTTTTTTTAATTTAGCTTCTTTAAATCCACTTAAGTAGGTTAAGCTCACAGTATTCTATAAAGGTAGAAGATTAATAAGGTTCAGATAATTGTTATATTTAGATGTGAAAAAACATATAAAGAACTTTTTTGATATTTTCTTAGGCCTTTGTTTGATAACAGTCGCATTAGTATTCTTTGATTTAATAGATAATAAGTATAGTGTTTATGCGACATATGGTTTGATTGTACTTCCAGTATATTGGATTATTGAATATATAGTTTCTAAAAGAAAATGAAAAAACTCCTCCTACTATTACTATTTATTTTACTTGTTTCTTGCGTTGATAATAATGATGTGATTGACGATTGTTATGTTTCGCCTGAACCCGATAAAGTTTGTATTGAAATATATGAACCAGTGTGTGCTTGTAATAATTTGGTTTATGGCAATTCTTGTAAAGCAGAAAAAGCTGGAAATCTCAAATGGAAATCTACTAAAAAGGATAGTGGAGAAAAATGTAGCTATTAAATTGACAATATGAAAAAAATAATTCTACTATTATGGATATGAAAAAATGGCAATCTTGGGTTAAAATAGCAATTCTTGTAATTATTGCATTTACAGTTGGATATTATGGAGGTTCTTTTATTACTGAATGGTATTTAAGCTAATGAAAAAGCTACTTATATTTTTGCAGTTTATTCAATTTGTTTGTTTTGGATAAAATGATTTTGGAAAGATGTTTTTTTTATCTTAGTGCTTATTAACTGTAAAACATAAAAATGAAAAAAGTCACTCTACTTATAACAATTACTTTTTTAATAATTAGCTGTCAAAATAATGAACCTAACGTGGATAAAAATGTTGGTGAAATTTTAAGCGGAAATAATAAAGGTAGTACCTACTCAATTGGAAGTATGGAACATGCTCAATTAGCTCTAGATTTTTCAACTGCATTTGTAAATCAAGATTATGATTTTGTAACAGAAGAAAATTATTTAGAAACTGTCTTTTTTTATCCTGAAAAAGGATTGGAAAGACTTGAGTTTGATTTGCCTAGTTTGATAGAACTTGCAAAATCTATGCATGAACCATATGATTCAATTACAAGAAATGTTTATGATGTAATTCCTGTAGTTCCGTCTTATGATGAGAATTTAACAGTTGTAATGTTTCCATTTACTGAAACGAGATATAGAAAGGATGGCGAAATTGAAAAATATAGATTTTATGAAAGACATTATATAAGAGAGGGTAAAATTGCTGGAGTTAGAAAATGGAGTCAAGAAGAATAAAAAAATTAATTCTATGAAAAAAGAAGATTTAATTTAAATGGATTCAGCTTTTCATTATTCTCTTTAATTGAAGTTTAATAAATTTGATTAATACTTGTTCTTAAAATTTTAAAACGAATATCATTAACATCATATTAAAAAGTATTTTATTTAATAAGTGTCCAAAATGCGCTAAAGGAGACTTTTTTATTAAAAGAAATCCATATTTAAATATTCTATTTCAAAAAGGAAATTATCATAAAAATTGTTCTTTTTGTAAGTTTAAATATGAAATAGAACCAGGTCTTTTTTATGGGGCAATGTATGTCAGTTATGCCTTAGCAATAGGGCTAGGTTGTTTACTTTTAATTCTGCTTTTAGCAACTCTTGGTAAAGAAAGTTTTTTAACGATAATTATAATAATCTCGTTAAGTATTTTAATCTTTTTTCCAATAAATTATTATTTTTCAAGATTAATATGGCTTAACCTTTTTGTTAAAAAATCCTCTAAAAAATAAGAATGTTGCAATGAAAAAATTAATTTTTCTGTTTTTGTTTATTCCAATTCTTTCTTATGGGCAGAAACCTAAAAAAAAAATATTAAAATTTAATCCTGAATCTAGTGTTATCCAAGCCGAAGCATCTTGTGGAATATGTATGTTTAATATGAAAGGAAAAGAATGTGAATTAGCAGTAAAAATCGAAAAGTCTAGATATTACTATGTAGCTGGAACTGACATTGATGATTACGGAGACGCTCATTCTGAAACAGGATTCTGTAATGCGATTAGAAAAGCAGATATTCAAGGTAAGGTAAATGATAACAAGTTTCATATTACTTATTTTAAATTGACCAAAGATTAGTTATATTTTCTTAATTTTGGACTCTTAAGTATCTAGTTTGTGAAAAAAGAAAATACCATTGAAGAGCTATTAGAAAGATTAGATAAAGAAATTCAAAGCCCAAAAGATTCAGTTCATAAAATAGTTTTACAAACCACTATTGATAACATTAATAAACTTCTAAAATGAAAAAAATTATAATATTTCTTTTATTATTCCCTTTAACCATGCAAGCTCAAAATTTTAGTGGAATTGATAAAAGTCCAATGGACCAAGCTAAATATCCATCAAGTAATCGAATAACTCAAAAAGTAGTTATCGTCAATTACAGTAGACCACAACTTAATGGTAGAACTTTCAATGAAATTGTTCCTCAAAAAAAAGTTTGGAGAACTGGAGCCAATGAAGCAACTCAAGTACGGTTTTTTTCAAATGTTGAAATAAATAAAACTATGGTACCAGCTGGAGAGTATACAATCTTTACAATATTTGATAAAAATGAAGTTACATTTATACTAAATAAAGCAATCAATATATGGGGAGCGTATTCTTATAAATCTGATAATGATATTTTAAGATTTACAGTTCCAATTAATATAGCAAAAAAATCATTAGAAGCATTTTCTATAGCTGTTGGTGAACAAAATGAAATTTTAGGCATTAATTTTGGTTGGGAATATATCCGTTTTAAAATCCCAATTACCTTACTTTAAACCAAACCATAAACTAAGATCTTCTCTTATTTTTAGTCACAAATCCTATTAATCATTATTAGCAATTATTTTTTCAAAAAGTATTTTTTCTCCCTCTGAAAGAGTTGAGCGATTAAGACTTAGTTTGGAAAGATTCTTTTTGGCTTTTTTTTCAGATCCTCTGAGTCTAAGATTATATAGAATATTTAGTTGATTAATAGTATTTTTTTCTTTTTTTAATGCTTTATTGAAGTACTTAGAGCTTAGCTTTAAAAAGGTATTATAAGTTTTTTTTTCATCACTAACATGGAGATTTCTGTAAGCCTCTCCTACCTTTTTTTCATTTAATCCCCCGGCATAAACTTCTTTAAAGTCAAACTTGTTATAATATTCCAAGTCATTTATGTATTGATTCTTTGATCGAAATCCCATCTTGTCAATAAGAATATTATTTTCACTATTTGCCACTTCAACGATAACCCTTGGAATATTTGTCACTCTATATCTCATGGCAATGGGTTGATTATAGTCAATATCTACCTCAATAAATATGTAATTTTTTAATGCTTTAAACTCGTCACTTTGCCACAATTCCATATCCATATTTTTACAAGGGCCACACCAATCAGCCACAAAGTCGATAATTACTGCCTTGTTTTCTATTTTAGCGTAAGCCAATAATGACTTAAAATCTTCACTGTTTGATGCATAAAATTTATTGGGACTAAGTTGTGCACTCAGAAATGCAGAATAAAGCATTAATAGAAATAAAATATAAAACTTTCTCATAGTATCAATATACGAAAATATACGCAGGAGAAACGATGATTTTAGAACAAGAAAAACTGATTTATTTGAAATTTATTAATGTCGTTAATTAAATTTTAGAAGTTTACTAATATTTTTAGTACTTAGCCTTGTTGTTGTGTTTATTTTAATTTCGAAACCAACCCTTAAATAATATGTATTTTTTCTATTATTGAATTAAAAACAACTTTGCTTTTAAAGAATTATATTTAATAAACATATTATATATTTTGAATAAAAGAAATAAAAAAATTTTTTGGTTTTGGATTGACTTTTTTGCTAAAGCGTTCTTAATAATAGTTGTCATCATAGCAATGAAACTTGTATTCTTTAATTAAGGGTTAGCTTGTCTAAAATCACATAATGTTAAATTTTAAATATTGTCTTTTTTAAGCAAATTCTTATATTGGGTAATAATAAAAATGTAGTAATTGAAAATTATAAATGTATTAAGAAGAATTGTTGAAGATAATTCCACCAAAAGGGGAAAGATTTTCGATTACACAATTCAGATTTTAATTTTCATGTCCTTGGTGGCTTTTTCATTAGAAACACTACCAAACAACTCGCCTGAATTTACAGAACTATTGTATGATTTTGAAGTTTTCTGTATTTATGTCTTCACAATTGAATATTTATTAAGAATTATAGTTTCAAAAAAACCAATAAGTTATATTTTTAGTTTTTATGGAATGATTGATTTCTTAGCAATAATTCCATATTATTTATCATCTTTTGATTTAAGATTTGTAAGAGCGTTCAGAGTTTTTAGAGTTTTTAGGGCATTTAAATTAATAAGACATAACCGTGCATTGCATCGATTTCAAATTGCTTATAGAATTATTAAAGAAGAATTACAATTGTTTATGATTTTTATAACAATTTTACTTTTTATTGTTTCTGCAGGAATTTATTTTTTTGAATATCAAGCTCAACCTGATGTTTTTAAATCGATTTTTCATAGTTCTTGGTGGTCAGTAGTAACATTAACAACTGTTGGATATGGAGATGTATATCCAATAACAGTTGGCGGCAAGGTATTTACATTTTTTGTATTGATTATTGGCGTAGGTGTAGTTACAGTTCCTGCTGGTTTAGTGGCCACTGCACTTTCAAAAGCACGTGAAATTCAAGAAGAAGAAGAAAAGAACAAATAATTAAGCTGCTAGTTATTTAATTTATGCATAATACTCCAAATATTTTTTAGACCTAGATTTTGAGTCAGAGGGTTTTAGTAGTTATTCTATTTTTTTTAATCGTGCGAATTTAATTGAAGCACCCAAACCAAGGATTGAAAAAAACACAAGCATCAAGAATACATATTGGTGGCCAAGAATTCCAGGATATTTATCTATAATATATCCAATAAGTGGAGTGGCAAAAATATCTGGAGAATAGCCAACTACTGAAATTATACCCACTGCAGTCCCAGTTAATGCAAGAGGAATAAGACCTTTTTGCATAATCGAAAAGTATAGCGCACGAATTGAGTAAGTTCCTGTGGCAACAACTACTAAAGAAAGGTAAAAAACAAAGTTCATATCAAATTGAACTAGACCCAAAGCAAAAATTAATGATCCTATTAACATTGTAATAAAGCCAATAATAATCAAATATACGTGACTAGTTTTGTCAGAAATTAGCGCAATGATAACACATACTAATGGTCTAAGGTATAATTGTAACGAACTTATATTAGCTGCTTCTAAATCATCAAACAACATGACTTCAGATGCATACAAGGAATAGATATCGGTTACTTTGTATCCAACATATGCTGAGACAATTATTATCATTATTAACCAAACTGATGGAATTTTTAGTGTCTTTTTTATTTGTGAGATTGAGCTGAAATTTTTTGCGGTTTGAACAGTATCTTCTTTATTTTTCATTAAAAAAAGAATAATAAATCCTGTGAAAAAAACTATAAACGATGAAAATAAAATAACATATTTAAAGGCTTCTTTTCTTTGAGATAACGTAGTTAATTCAATTTCATCTGTTAAAAAAAATGAAAAAATTAAAACTCCAATACTACTCATTGAAGCAGCAACTAATCCTCTTCCCCCATCAAGAAAAGAAAAAGCTTGGCCCTGGCTGTTGGTGCCTCCCCAAATTCGAGTTGCTTTTATCATAGCTCCCCAAAATAAAAATACGGTAGTAAACCCCCAGTAGCCATATAAAATTTGTAAAACCAAGAATGATGGATAAGTCGCAAATACAACCCCTCCTAAAGCTGTAAAAAAAAGAGATGTGGCAATTAGTTTTCTAGGTGGATATTTATCTGAAATGACACCACCATAAACATAGGATAATAGGGCTACCACACCATAAACAGAGAATAAACTACCAAGTTCAAAATTATTTAAGTCAAATACTTCTAAAAAAGTTGGTCTAAAAACTCTTGCTAAGACATACGGTAATAAAAAAATTAATTCACCCGAGAGTATTAGAAGAATTAAACTTAAAAAAGATTTTTTTTTTATAGATTGATGTGTCATTGACCACATACAAGATACACATTAAAAACACATATTATTTATCTCTAAATTGTTATTTAGTTATAGTAAGTTTTTTAATTATATTTAAATTATTAAAATTAAGTTATGGATGCATATGCCTCATTATTAATGTGGGTGATACCTGGGTTTTTGGTTTTAATGACTATGGAAATTCTTTATGGTCATTTTAAAGGAAACCAGACCTATTCTTTTATGGATACATTATCCAGTTTAAGCTCAGGAATGACAAATATTTTAAAAGATTCCTTGGGCCTTATAGTGATAATTATTCCCTATCCCTATATTCTTAATTCAATTCAAACCTTTAATCTTGAATCTAGTTTAATTTTATACTTAGTAGCTTTTATATGCATAGATTTTGCTAGCTATTGGAATCATAGACTTAATCATACAGTAAATATTTTTTGGAATAGACATGTTATTCATCATAGTAGCGAAGAATTTAATTTAGCATGTGCACTTAGACAAAGTATTTCTGCTTGGATTGGTTTTGGGGCCTTATTTTTAATACCTGCAGCTTTTTTTGGAGTTCCTCCAAAAGTTATTACACTTTTGGTTCCACTACATTTGTTTGCACAATTTTGGTATCACACCCAGCACATTGGAAAGTTAGGTTTTCTTGAGTACATTATAGTAACACCATCTCAACACAGGGTTCATCATGCAATTAATCCTATTTATATAGATAAAAATTTATCTGCTATTTTTTGTATTTGGGACCGTATTTTTGGTACATTTCAAGAGGAATTAGCAGAGGAACCACCAGTTTTTGGAGTTCTAAAACCTGTTAAAACATGGAACCCAATATTGATTAATTTTCAACACGCTTTCAATGTAATTCAAGACGCCTATTATTCCAAAAATATTTTAGATAAATTAAGAATATGGTTTATGCCAACAGGGTGGAGACCAAACGATGTTATTGAAAAACTACCAAGAGAAGTAATAAATAATGTTCAAAAAAGAGTTAAGTATAATCCAAATTATTCATTTCTGATGAAAGGAATTGCGCTTTTTCATTTTATATCAATAAATTTTTTACTTTTTTTCTTCTTAGAAAATTTTTCATCTCTTTCTTTAAGTTTCAAATTCATTCAGGGCTTTATCATTTTCATTTCAATTTTTGGATTTACTTCTTTTTTTGATATGTATTCTTGGGCACCAAATTTTGAAATTTTTAGATCTATTGTTTCAATTTGTCTTTTGACATTTTTAACTGAAAGTCAGTTTTTATTTAATGAATTTTACATCTCATATGTTGTTATGATCTTATATTTTATTACAACGATTATAGCCACTCTCTCTTTTAAAAATAAATTTAAACATAGTTAGAGCTATTTTATTTTACTCACTCTTTGTATATTTAATTATGAAAAAATCTGATTATTTTATATTAGGTGCAGCTTTCATTAGCTTTCTTCTTTCTGTATCCCTTTGGTTTAATGGTCAACAACAAGAGGGTTTGTATGTTGGTATTTGGGTACCATCAATATTAGCTGCAGGAGCTTATATTAAACAAATTTTCAAGAAATGAGCATTCAAATAATTTTTTTTATTGGTGTTGTTGTTTTTGGTGTTTTCTTTATTGGTGTTATGTTAATACCTGGCGAATCTAAAAACACTAATAAACATAAAATTGAAACCGATACAATGGATTACGATGGCGCGGGTAATTTTGGAAGAATCCCTAATAAAAACTCACAAAAAAAATAACTTTATAAATATTTTCAGATTATAAGGTTAAATCAATTTATTTTTTAAATTTTTTATAAATTCGCATTTCAATTGATTTTGAGGAAAGATTTGACTGATTGCAACCTCTTTAAAAAAGTGCTAAAGCAGAAGCTTCATTTTTTTTTCAAATTCATTTAAATATTTTATTATGAAAAAATTTCTGTTATTACTATTTATTTGTTATTCCTGTGAGTCCGATCCTATCGCTGAAATTGTTCCAAAAGATAAATGGATGTTTGTGGCATGTGAAGGTAATTTTGGGTCTAGTAATGGCTCTATTTATATGATAAATCAAAATGGAGACATCAAAAGTATTGATGATGTTGGCGATGTTGTCCAATCATTGGAAGTTTACAAGAACAAGCTGTTTGTTATTGTAAACAATAGTCATAAAATCATGGCTTATGATATTACAGTGGAAGGCTTGAGATTACCTGGAATAGAAATAAGTACAGAAAATTCCAGTCCAAGAGAAATGAAAATAATTAATGATAAGCTGTATTTTACAAAT
>Ga0228638_1000815_pt1 | contig 13523 bp, 9 predicted proteins | sample 48DmetaG_FD_182704 | JGI IMG/M metagenome (GOLD analysis project Ga0228638, IMG submission 182704) | Seawater microbial communities from Monterey Bay, California, United States - 48D | ecosystem: Environmental > Aquatic > Marine > Coastal | place: USA: California | collected 2016-10-31 | reverse complement strand
TGCTGTAGCCGTGAACTGTTGGTCTCCAGTAATCATCTTAACCTTAATACCAGCATTTTGACAAATTTTTATCGCTTCTTTGACTTCAGGTCGTGGAGGGTCCATTATTCCCACTAAGCCTAAAAATATCAGACCGGATTCGACTTTTTCAACGTCATAAATATCTTCATCATCATCTAATCTTCTAGCGCACAATGCCAAAACTCTCATTGCTTTGCTAGCCATATCTTTGTTTGCATCGGATGCTTGGTCAAAGTCGGAACTTTCAATTGGTACAATTTCATCACCCTTAATCTTCCATTCAACTAAGTCTACGTAGCCTCCAGCACCACCTTTTGAGAATACCCATCTCTCCCCTTCATACTCATGGATTACTGACATACGCTTCCTCTTAGTATCGAAAAAGAACTCGTGAATTCTATTGTGCCGTTGAGCAAATTTCTGTACGTTACCATTGATCTTCCACCCTGCTACCGCACAAGCAGAATCAGTAGGGTCACCGAGTGCCTGCCAATGACCCTCAATCTTGGAAATTTGAGAGTTGTGGCACAAACTTAGACATGCAGCAGCAAGCCTAAATCCCATATTATTCTGATGATGCGAAAAATCATCATCACCCAATGGCTTTCCTTCAAATAAGATTTCACCGCTCGGCTTGAAACCTTCCCCTGTTATCTGAAAATTGCCTTCAGTCGTAGATATTTGACGTGCTGTCATCTGATTCTTGGTTAGAGTACCGGTTTTATCAGAACATATTACTGTGGTAGATCCGAGTGTTTCAACTGCTTTCATCCTACGAATAATCGCTTTATGCCGCGCCATATTACGCATTCCTAGAGCCAATGTTATCACCAAAATTATAGGTAGTCCTTCAGGTACAATAGCGACAAAAATAGCGATAGCAATAATGAATTGATCTACGGCGGCTTCCTTGAGGTCGACATTTGGCTCACCATATGCAATTATCATCTCTAAGGAAACCAATAGTACCGCTACAATTAGAGCGATGAATCCAAGGAATTTCCCTAGGGATTCCAATTTTAGTTCAAGGGGTGTTTTTGGTGTATCTGAGCCAGCTATATCACTAGCAATCCTACCCAGTTGAGTCTGCATACCTGTTGATACTACAACACCTATTGCCCTTCCAGAAGCGACACAGGTACCCATAAAAGCCATATTCTTACGATCGGCGAGAAGTGTATCTTCACCTAACAACACTGATTTCTTTTCAACTGTAAGAGATTCACCGGTTAGTGCGGATTCATCTATTTTACATTGATATGATTCTAAAATCCTCAAATCTGCAGGTACATTGAGGCCTTCATACAGGTTTACAATATCGCCCGGTACCAACTCTTGTGTTGGAACTTCCATATCTGTATCATTTCTAACTACAACACATTGAGATATTGACATCTGTTTCAAAGATTCCATCGCTTGTTCTGCTTGTCCTTCCTGCCAATAACCAAAATATGCATTAGCTGTTAGAACCATGAAGATAAAAATAGCGTCCCCTGGCTCGTCTGGATGAATTAGAAGTGCTACAAGTGCTGCTCCTATCAATAAATAATTTAGAGGATCGTTATACTGAGAAATAAATCTGATCCACCCAGGTGTTTGTTCCGGCTCAGCAAGCTTATTTTCGCCATACTTTGAACGTCTCTGTTCAACTTCATCAGTACTTAATCCCGATTTAGTAACTTCCAGTTCAGTCAATGCCTCATCAGTAGAAATATTATGCCAAGTAATTGTCATGTTAATCACCATTGATTATTTTTGCGAGCACGAGTAAACTTATGATAATGATGGTGGAAACCCCATAAGTTCTAACGATGTTTTCAACAACTGGTTAATGTTCCCAGCACCATGTCCGAACACGGGGAGCCATATATTCCGGCTTCCGAGTCGCCACTAGAACTGACAGTTAGAGTCATTGTGGTTGGTATTCTACTAGGAATACTAATGACCGCGGCAAATGCATACTTGGGATTGTATGCTGGAATGACTGTTTCCGCAAGTATCCCTGCTGCCGTAATGTCGATGATTATTCTGCGCTCCCTCTTCAAAAACGTGAGTATATTAGAAAATAATGCTGTTCAAACAATGGCCAGTGCAGGTGAATCTTTGGCTGCAGGAATTATTTTCACAGTACCGGCACTACTTGTAATACCCAATGTTTGGGATGAAATTAAATTGTTGGAGACAACTATTATTGCTCTACTTGGCGGATTATTGGGGACAATGTTCACTATAGCACTAAGGAGATTATTCATCGTTGAAGAAGCACTTCCTTATCCGGAAGGTGTTGCATGCCGTGAAGTTTTAGTTGCCGGAGAAGAAGGCGGAGAAGGTGCGCAAGCAATTCTTTATGCTCTAGGAATCGGTGCAATATATGGATTGGTGGTAAAGGGTTTTCAAGCAACGCATCACACTGTTGAAGGTGCATTCTCCTTCCTTGGCACTAGACTATATGCTGGAATGGACCTATCTATTGCATTGCTTTCTGTCGGATTTATAGTCGGAATTCGAATTGCTTCATTCATATTCTTAGGAGGAGTAATTGGATTTGGAATCTTAGTGCCCATGTATGGCTTACTGAATGGTTGGGGGACATCTGGAAACGATGTTGAAAAGTTCTTTGCTATATGGGCGGAACAAATTCGATATGTCGGTGTCGGGGCTATGGTAGTCGGTGGCTTATACACCCTATGGTCAATGAGAAAAACTATCATCATTGGCATCACAAAGGCAATTAAGACAAAAGCCTCCGATGACACAGAATTACTGAGAACTGAAATAGATTTGCCAATGAATAAGGTCTTCATTTTTTCAGGAATTTTGGTTGTAATAACGATATTATTTTATTGGGCTAAAACAGGTTCACTAATTCTCGCTATGGCTGGAGGGTTGTTCTTGGCTCTAACCGCGTTCTTCTTTGCAGCTGTTGCAGGATACATTGCTGGAGTAGTCGGTTCATCTAATTCACCAATATCTGGAATGACAATTGCTACGTTACTATTTACGGTAGTTCTTGTACTAATTGTCGGTGATGGATTACTGAACCTTGATACATCTACACTTATGCTAGCAACTATGCTAATTGCTTCGATTGTCGCTTCTTCTGCGGCAATAGCTGGTGATGTAATGCAGGACCTGAAGACTGGACATATGGTTGGCGCCACGCCGCGTGTTCAGCAAATCGCTGAGATCATTGGAGTCATTACTGGCGCTCTTGTCATAGGACCAACGCTAAAGTTACTTCACAGCGCATTTGGAATAACACAAACAGCATGCCTTCGAGAAGCAGAAGTTAATGGTCGTGACTGTTCAAATGCACTACTTGCACCACAAGCAGAACTTATTGGGGATATTGTCAGGGGTGCATTTGTTGGAGATGTCAATGTTCAAATGATACTTTTGGGTGTCGTGATTGCTATTGTCCTAATATGGCTAAAAATGCCAGTGATGAGCGTAGCAATTGGAATTTATTTGCCACTTGGATTATCAGTCCCAATAATGCTTGGTGGAATAATATCGTATTTCACACTCAGAAGTGCTCACATAAGAATAGATGGGGAGATACGTGAGGAGCCTTCTAAACGAGCGAAAGAAGCAGCGAAAGAAGTAGAAAATCGGGGTGTACTAATAGGTGCAGGATTTATCGCAGGGGAATCGATACTTGGAGTATTTGTCGCCCTTCTGATTGTCACTGACATAAATCTAAACGAAATCTTCAGTACTGGACATCTGAATAATTTCCTATCGTTGGTATTCTTTGGGTGGTTTGTTGCAGTATTCATTTGGCTGGCGACAAGGGCATTACCTAGCGGCGGTAATTTATTGAAAGAATTTATTTTGATTGTCAAAGATAGCGTTTCAAAATTTATACGAATTTTTGTCCCTGACAGTAAATAATCTGTAGTGAAAAATCGCCTTCACTTACAAAAGCATCAAAGGTCGTCGGCAATGGCCAGTTTTTGAGGGTGTCTAAATGACCATGAGTAATGAGGAAGTCGAAGAATTCGCACGTAAATGTAGAGTTGAAATCGTTAAGATGGTACATAGAGCCCAAGCAGGACATCCTGGTGGCTCACTTTCGGAAATTGATTTGATTTCAGCATTGTATGCCACTAGAATGCGTGTCAAGCCTAATGAACCAAAGTGGGAAGATAGAGATCGGTTCATTCTTTCAAAGGGTCACGCTTCCCCTGGAATGTATGCAGTGTTAGCAGAGATGGGATTCATATCTCATGCAGACCTCGAATCATATAGAGTTCTTGGCGGTGTATGTCAAGGACACGTCGACATGAAATGGTGCCCAGGAGTTGACTTCTCAGCAGGTTCACTTGGAATGGGTTTGTCTTTCGGAATGGGGTGTGCTGTAGCAGCAAATTTGGAAAATAGCGATCGTAGAATATTTGTAATGTTAGGTGATGGAGAAATCCAAGAAGGTAGCGTGTGGGAGGCTGCAATGGCAGCAAGACATCACGAACTAGGCAATCTTAAGGTCATACTTGACAGAAATCGTATTCAAAATGATGATTTTTGTGAAGTTCAAATGAGAATGTTCGACATACCAGCCAAGTGGAAATCCTTTGGCTGGGCAGTTAAGGAGATAGATGGACATAATATGAAAGAAATTTCAGAGGGATTAGATTTCCTAGAACAAACCAATGATGGCCCCGCAATTTTGATTGCTCACACTATCAAAGGCGCTGGAATTTCTTACATGGAAAACAATCCTTCATTCCATGGTGCAGCACCTAATGATGAACAATTCCATCAAGCCATGATTGAACTTGGGGAGGTGGAAGCATGAGTAGAATGGCAGCAACACGAGATGGCTATGGCCAGGCATTATTGGATTTGGCAAGTAATCCTAAAGTTGTAGTATTGGAAGCGGATTTAGGAAAGTCAACAAAGTCACTTCACTTTAGAAAACAATATCCAGATAGAACTGTTTCATGTGGAATTGGAGAACAAAATATGCTTCTTGTTGGAGCAGGATTAGCTTCTTCTGGCTACATACCATTTGCCAGTACATTCGCAATATTTACCGAAAGAGCATTTGAGCAAATGAGAAATGGTGTTGCAAGACCAAATTTAGCAGTTCACCTATGTGGAAGCCATGGTGGTACTCACACCGGGACAGATGGTTCGTCTGCTCAATCAATTGAAGATTTAGCGATATTCCGTACATTGCCGAATGTCGTTGTCATGCATCCTTGTGATGATGTCAGTACACGAGCATTAACAATGCAACTTCCAGAACTTGGAAAACCATCTTACATGCGAACTGCTAGAAATAAGACCCCAGTAATGTACGACGGTAAGGAAAATGAAATTAAAATTGGCAAAGGTATGGTTCTTCGTGAAGGAAATGACGCAGTAATAATTGCATGTGGAGTAATGGTCTCGGAATCATTGAAGGCTGCAGAATCTCTAGCAGTAAAGGGAGTTTCTGTCACAGTTGTTGATATGCATACACTCAAACCGCTTGACACAGACTTGATTAGGTCACTTGTCGAAAAATGTGGCGTAGTAGTTACCGCTGAAGACCACAACGTAATTGGTGGACTTGGCGGGGCTGTTGCAGAATATTTGTCATCTAATTGCCCTGCACCACTCGAAATGGTTGGCGTCAAAGATAGATTTGGAGAATCGGGTCAATCGGATGAGATGCTAGAACTACTCGGCATTTCCAGCCCTTATATTGCTGAAGCAGTCAATAGAGCAATTAATCGAAAATGATGAAAAGGATTACTGAGAGTAGTGAGTATGCAGGAAACTCGAAAAGCATATTTTTTGTTTGTTTTGATTTTTTGCTCGCTATTCATTTTCGCCCCTAGCACATCTGCGGTGGAAAACGAAACCAATATAGAACCAATCTGCAATGCAGATAGAAATCAAACTTGGAGTGTTGGATTAATTTATTGCAATTCCAATACTAGCCTTGGCTACACTCTTTTCTCACCAATTTCATCAACGACAACCTATCTAATTGACCAACATGGCAGAGAAATGCACAGTTGGGATTCTGCAAGTGGTTTACGGCCCGGTTTATCGGCATATATTTTGGATGATGGAGACCTACTTAGAACTGGTAATTTAGGAAATAATCAACCTGGAGACTTCTCAGCAGGAGGTGCTTCGGGACATATTGAAAGAATCTCCTGGGATGGTCAACTTGAGTGGTCTTGGAGTTACTCATCTAGAGATTACAGGAGCCATCATGACATTGAGCCTATGCCAAATGGAAATATTTTGCTGATTGCTTGGGAAGAGTTCAATGAACAAGAGGTGGCTCAAGCAGGACGGAATTCAGAAGGTGAAAATTCAAACAAGGCAGTTACTTCTACAACTCTATGGCCTGATTTGATACTTGAAATCAAGCCTGTTGGGACACAAGATGTAGAAATTGTTTGGGAATGGCACGCTTGGGACCATTTAATCCAAGATTTTGATTCATCAAAGGACAACTATGGAGATGTCAGCCAGCACCCTGAACTATTAGACATAAATTTCAATGATGCAACAAGTGGTGCATCTGGCGGTCGCGATTGGATGCATTGTAATGGCATTGATTATAATTTAGAACTAGACCAAATCGCTTTGTCATGTAAAAATATGAATGAAATATACATCATTGACCACAGTACTACAACATTGGAAGCGTCTGGCCATAGTGGCGGGAATAGTGGCATGGGTGGAGATATACTCTACAGATGGGGTAATCCTGAAGCATATCGTGCAGGAACAAATAGTGATCAACAATTATTTGGTCAACATGATGTTCAATGGATTGAAAGTGATAGACCTCATGCTGGAGAACTCATTGTATTTAACAATGGAAATGGAAGAGATACATTATACTCTAGCGTTGATATTATTGCACCTCCAGAAAATAATGGAACTTATATCAAAAATGCGGGTGAACCTTTTGGACCATCCAACACAAGTTGGAGTTGGGATATAGGCACAGATATGTATGCTCCATCCATTTCGGGTGTAGAGCGACTTCCTAATGGTAATACTTTGATCACTTATGGAACTCAAGGTACATTCATCGAAGTCAACATAGCAGGGGATATTGTTTGGAAATATATTAGCCCAATAAATTCTGGAAATGTTCTCAACCAAGGTGAATCAATATTTGCGAATAACGGAAACAAAGTATTCAAAGTTAGAAGATATGACATGAACCATGATGCTTTTAGAGATAAAATATTAACTCCTGGCGACTATATTGAGACATGGTCTGACCTATGTCCAGATGAGGAATCTATTCCGTGGGATAAAGACGGGGATGGATGCCTAGATGATACTGACCTTGACACAGTAACAGATAATTTGGACCTATGTGATGGTTTTGACGACCTCATAGATCTGGACAATGATATGATTCCTGATGGCTGTGATAGTTTAATTGACTCAGATGATGATGGAGTTTCCGATGGAATTGACTTGTGTGAAGGCTATGATGACTATATTGATCTTGATAATGATTCGATTCCTGATAGTTGTGACCAATTAGTCGACTCAGATAATGATAGCATCGCAGATAATGATGATTTGTGTAATGGATATGATGATTCTGTCGACGTGGATAACGATTCCGTTCCTGATGGTTGTGATGATTTGGTTGATTCGGATTTTGATGGCGTTGCTGATGAGATTGACTTATGTCCAAATAGCTTGACACATTTTGGCGAAGAGGTCGTTGATGGTAACGGCTGTAGCACTTATCAGATAGATACTGACATGGATGGTACCAGTGACGCCGAAGATATATGCCCTGGCGGCAATGATTCGATTGATTTAGACTTGGATTCAATTCCTGATTATTGTGATGAATCTGTTGAAAGTTATAATGACGAAAACAATGCTAGTATCACAAATGATGATTCAGAAAAAGAAACTGTTGAATCAGGTACTGATTATTCTACAACTGATTACCTTTATATCGCCTTTTTTGTGTTTATAATCGCAGGTTCGATAATATTCCTTTACAGTAAAAGGAAATAATCAATTTATGCGGATAATTCAAAGAGTGCCTTCTATTCCACAAGAATATGGAGTTCTTCTTGGATACTGCTGATGTAGATGAAATACGTGAAATTGCTGCTTGGGGGATATTAGACGGGGTAACTACTAATCCCTCTCTGATAAAGAAAAGTGGTCGTGATTTTAAGCAAGTGGTAGGAGAAATTGCTTCTATTTGTGATGGTCCTATTTCCGCTGAGGTAACCGCTCTCGATACTGCTGGAATGATTGAACAAGCACTAGTTTTGAAGGCTGAACTTCCTGAGAACGTCATCATCAAAATACCATGTACTCCAGAAGGCCTAGCGGCAACTAAAGCACTAACTGACAAAGGTATCAAAACTAATGTCACGCTCATTTTCTCTTCTTCTCAAGCATTGATGGCTGCTAAGGCTGGTGCGACTTATGTATCTCCATTCATAGGAAGAATTGATGATACCGGTCATGAAGGAATGAACTTAATCGCTGAAATTATGACGACATGGGATAATTATCCAGAAATTACAACTAAGGTTCTTGCTGCTTCAATACGCCACCCTACTCACGTTTTGCAGTGTATCCAACTAGGCGCACATACAGCAACTATGCCAGCAAAGATATTCAGACAGTTAATGAAGCATCCACTGACCGACAAAGGAATTGATGGGTTCATGAGAGATTGGGCTGATGTTGAAGCTGCTGGTAATGCTTGATTGGTTCAAATCGAATAAATCCTTGAAAGGAGGATTCTTGAATGATAAGTGTACACCCTATCAATACGGGGGATTGTCATGTCTGATGTGAGAGATAGACTTCAACAACTATTGGATGGGGAACTAGACCCGTCAGAAATTGCTGATGATGCTGCTTTGGTTAGCCTAGCAGACCGCTTGTATGGGATTAAAATCGCTCCTGTAAAGCCAGTAAAGTCGCGTGATTTTGTAGCCAATGTTCCTGGCTCACCGGTTACTGAGGTAGCACCACCGACTAACATGCTCATCGAAGTGATTGAACCTGTTGGTCTTCCGGCAAATGATTTACCACATTTGGAGATGCCAGATTTACCCCCAGTCAATAGTAAAAATTCCGGAATTTTGAAATTTGCTTCCTTCGGTGGACTTTCACTAATTATTGCTAATTTATTTGGCCTATTATCAAATATCATAGGCTCATTTTGTGATGTCGATGAACAATGCCGTGGTTCTGAACAAACTCGAATTAATTTGATGAGTCCCCATGAAATAGGTTCTTCAGATGGGTGGTCTTATTCGCTTCTATCAGAGAATGCGTCTGGCCTCGGGGGAACTGTTGGCGGCATCGGGATTCCTGATGTAGTTGCAATCGTAGTATTATTGATAGGAACAATATTACTTCTGCGCAAGAAGTGAGTTCAATGGATTTTGACCTTTTTACAGAGATCATTTCGTACGTAGGCATGATATGCATATTGTCAGCATTCTTGCTTGAGACTAGAGAAATATTGGGAAGTAAAGATACCAAGTATCTGTCATTGATGGCTTTTGGTTCAGGTTTATTGGCTGTAAGAGCATTATTGATTTACGAATGGGCGTTCTTAGTCTTGGAAATTGTTTGGTGTTTAGCCGCAATTTTGGCACTGCTGAAAAAGAATAGATAACCCATTAAAATTTATTTTCCAGCCGTCATCTTGATGTGCGTGGTGATGACAGTTGAAAATATGAGCCAAGGTCCGGGTAAGGCCAAGAGGGGAATACCTTCGAAGGTCGAAAATTTCAATGAATGGTATCCATTCATAGTTGAAGCATCTGAACTTGTCGACAAAAGATATCCAATCAAAGGTATGGATGTTTGGAGGCCATATGGTTGGAAAACAATGCGCTTAATCGATAATTTAACTCATAATGAAATGGAAAAAACTGGCCATGAAGAAGTTAATTTCCCCCTACTAATCCCAGAGAACCTTCTCGAAAAAGAGAATGCCCTAGTTGCTAGACTAAAAAGAGCCAGAGAAGAGGGCGTTGACCCCGATGAATTACGAGATGAAGATGAAGAAGGTGGATTCAAAAAAGAGGTCTATTGGGTAAAGCATGCTGGTGAAAACGAGTTAGATATTCCGATGTTCCTACGTCCTACTTCAGAGACAGCAATGTACACTATGTTTCCGCTATGGATTCGCTCACACAAGGATTTACCGTTAAAAATTTACCAAATGGTCAATACATTCAGGTATGAAACAAAACAAACTCGTTCATTTATCCGTGTGAGGGAGATTCATTTCTTCGAAGCACACACTGCCCATGCAAACGAAGCGGATGCGTCTAGACAAATTACCGAAGACTTAGAGATAGTTGACAGGATTATGAATGACCTTTGCCTACCAATTATCAAAGCAAAAAGACCAATATGGGACACATTCCCAGGCGCTTGGTACACAATTGGAATAGATGCAGTAATGCCAAACGGGCGTACCTTACAAGTTGCATCATGCCACCATTACCGTGACCAGTGGGCCAAGGCTTTCGACATATCATATGAAAATCTCGAAGCTAAGCAAGAGTATTGCCACCAAACCACTTATGGAATGTCTGAGAGATTATTAGGTGCTGTTGTTGGAATGCATGGAGATGATAACGGCTTAATTATGCCACCTGCAATTGCACCTCACCAAATTGTCATATGCCCAATGATAAAGAAAAACTCAGATGTTGATACAGTAGGGACAGCCAACCAAATCGCTGAAATCCTTAGAGACAGCGGCCTTAGAGTCAAGGTTGATTCTAGAGATATTCGTGCAGGACAAAAATACTATGATTGGGAAATAAAGGGTGTTCCACTTAGACTCGACATAGGACCACGTGATATTTCTCAAGGAACAGTATTTGCAGCAAAGCGTACTGGTGGAAAAGAACCACTACCTATGGATACGATAGTTGAAAGTTGCAAAGTTGCACTCAAAGAAATATCAGATGAACTGAGAAGGCGATCTTTAGCCCACATGGATGATGTGATTCAACCACTGCCGGAATTTGTCGAAAATAACGGAAAATGGTCAATGAATGGGAAAGTTGAAGATGGAAAAATCTACCAAATGGCTTTTGATGGTAGCGATGCCCATGCAGAAATTATAGAACGCCATACTGGACTCACTTTTTTAGGTGATGCCACAGATCCGTTTGACTCGGAGAGAGTCTGTCACATGTCAGGAAAACCAACTACAAGAAAGGTAATTTTGGCAAAAACATATTGATCTATTATCCATTATAGGAGTAAATAACAAAAAGCAGTGCGTGATGGAATTACTATGTCCGATGATTTGAACATGACAGAGATACTAACTCTGGTCCAAGACTTCATCACATCCGATGGTATGATCAAATCTGAACAACGTAAATTTTACCAAGTCTTGAGGACTGTGCTAAGTACGCATGACGGTACATTTTCTAACCTAGATATTCAGCAATTTTTACTCCTAGCTCGAACAGAAACACTAGAACTTAGTGATGAAGATTACAGTGAAATTTACAATGTTGTTATGGAAAAATACGCTACTACTCAAAGATTAGAGGAAGAAGCTTTGCTTGAGAAAGAGCTTGAAGTAAAGGCAAAATTGCGTATGATGGCTGAATCAAAAGCAAAAGAAGAAGCTGAAGCAAGATTAAAGGCTGAAGAAGAGGCAAGAAGTTTATCTGATGCAAGATTAAAAGCTGAGGAAGAAGCTCGTCTAGAGTTAGTTGCTAGAGCAAGGGCAAGAATCGAAGAAGAAGAACGATTAACGGCTGAGGCAGAACAGCGCGTAAGAGATGCTGAAGAGGCAACTAAGCGTGCTGTCGAGAGAGCAAAGCGCGAAGAGCACGAAAGATTAATCGCATCTGAAGAAGAGACTAAGAGACTTGAAGAGGCTGAAAAACTTCGTATTGAACAAGATGCTAGAGCAAGAGAAGAAGAAGAAGCTCGAGTAAGAGAAGAAGTTGAAAGATTGAGACAGGTTGAGGAGGAAGCTCTAAAGTTGGCTGCTGAGAATTCACGGATTGAAGAAGAAAGAAAAGCCGCTGTTGCTGAAGAAGAAAGAAGGAGAATCGAAGAAGAGGAAAGAATCAAGGCTGAGCAGGCCGCAAAAATTAGTGCTGAAGAAGAAGCGCGAAATAGGTTCGCCAAAGAAGCTCATTTGAAGATGGTCGAAGAATCTATCAGAATCTCAGAAGAGCAACGTTTGGCAGATGAGGCAAAGATAAATTCTGAACTGGAAGAAATTCAAAGATTGGCTGATGAAGAAGCAAGAACTATCAAAGAGCAGGAAGAAAAGAGATTAGCAGAAGAAAATGCTAAGATTGCACAGCAACAAGAAGCTAAGAGATTGGTAGAAGAGAATGCTAGAATCGCTGAAGAAGAGGCAAAACTAGCTGCTGAAGCCGAATTAGCAGCAAATACCAAGTCGATACCTGACTTACCACCATTAGATGATTAGATTTAATCACATACCAAATGAAGATGGATCCATGTCCATTTCTCCATCTTTCATCATTTTTCTCATTTGCTTGTTCAACTTGCGATTACCGCCCATACCTTTCATCATTTTTCTCGAGCGATTCCACTGACCAATCAATTCTCTAACATCTTTTTCTCTAACACCCGAACCTCGAGCAATTCTTTTGATTCTATCTGCTTTAATCTTAGCAGGTTCGTTCTTTTCCCAACCAGTCATACTGTCCATTATAGTCCTGTAACGGTCTAAATTACCCTGCATAGCATGCTTTTGTGACTTTGACATTCCGCCTAAACCACCAAGCATATTACCAGGTAAAAATGACATCAATTTATCAATAGTTCCGACCTTAGACATCATTTCCATTTGCTTGTACATATCGTTTAGAGTGAATCTTCCGCTCATCATTCGCTGTGTGAGCCTCATAGCTTCTTCTTCATCTAAATCTTCAGGTGCAAGATCGATTAAGCCTTGAATATCGCCCATTCCAAGTAATCTAGAGATGAATCTATCCGACTCGAATTTTTCTAGATCACTAACCTTTTCTCCGACACCGATGTGAACAATAGGTGCACCTGTGGCTGCAACTGCTGATAGGGCACCACCACCTCGGGCAGTACCGTCAAGTTTGGTTACTACAATTCCAGTCACACCGGCCAAAGTATGGAATGATGCTGCGACTGGACCTGCTGCTTGTCCAACTTGTGCGTCGATAACAAGCCATCTTTCTGTAGCCCTAGTTAAAGAAGAAATATGCTCTAATTCTTCTACTAGTTCTTCATCTAACTGATGTCGACCAGCAGTATCGACAATGACCATATCAGCGGATGCACATTCTTTTAGTCCATTTCTAACAATAGATGCTGCATCTTTATTTTCAGGCTCACCATAGACCACTACCGAAGAATCCTCTAGTAATTGTGAAAGTTGAGCATAAGCACCTGGACGGTGTACGTCTGCTTCAATAACTGCAACTCTCAAGCCGTGTTTCCTTCGATACCACTCTGCTAACTTAGCAGTAGTTGTTGTTTTACCTTGG
>Ga0228638_1000811_pt1 | contig 13563 bp, 16 predicted proteins | sample 48DmetaG_FD_182704 | JGI IMG/M metagenome (GOLD analysis project Ga0228638, IMG submission 182704) | Seawater microbial communities from Monterey Bay, California, United States - 48D | ecosystem: Environmental > Aquatic > Marine > Coastal | place: USA: California | collected 2016-10-31 | reverse complement strand
TGAAAATATTCCTGATACAGAGGAGACTATTCCAGAAAATGAGCCTCCAATACAAGAAGATGATAAAAAAATGCCTCTTCCGTCACCATCAGAAGAATCCTCTTCGAGTGACAATCCGCCAAGTGGTCCACCAAGTGGTCCGCCAAGTGGTCCACCAAGTGGCCCTCCATCAAAGGGTCCACCAAGCCGTCCACCAAGCGGCCCTCCATCAAAGGGTCCACCGAGCCGTCCACCAAGTGGCCCACCATCAAAAGGTCCACCATCAAAAGGTCCTCCCGGCTTGCCACCAAATCATCCTTCAAGCGAAGCAACCGAAGATAATACGCAAGAGGAAAGTCAAGAGGAGCCCCTTGAAGAAACTATTACTGAATCTGAATCTACCAACTCCTCTACTGAAGTAACAGAATCAGATACTACTGAGGAAATGGTTGGTGAGGAAATGGTTGCTGAGACAGGTATAGAACAAGAAGCCATTATAATCGCTGAAGAGCCCATTGAGGAAATCGAAACTATCGCTGAAGAATTAGATCAGGATATTGTTGAAGAAGTAGTTGAAAGTTTAGAAGAGATGCCTGGAGGAGTTACTAGAGTTACATTAGAAAATCAAAATTCTGAAATTACTGAGGTAGATAGCGTGACTGATGTGGAAACAGAAGCCGAAATAGCCCGTCTTTCTGCTGAAGTTGAACGGTTGAGAAGATCTATGGCTGGGGCCGCTGAAGTAATTGAAGAACTTGAGAATCCACCAATGCCTCCTGCAATTATGGATAATTTGGTGATTGGCGCGCATATTGTGGGAGATATGGCGCGACTGGCAAGGCAACTAGATCGAGAGCAACTGATTCGTGCTTCTATGGGAACAATAGCAATGCTCCACCCAGACCAACTCGAAATTATTGTTTCAACAAAGCATATGGCCCTACTTCCAAGAATGGATGAGAGAGACATTTGTGCTGCTAAATTAGGAGTTGACCCCCCTCGAGGCGCACCTACTGATTGGCGTGTTCTTGAAGTGGTCTTGGCCTCAGTGAGTTTGATAACTGGCGGTCCTGCTGCTGTAATTCACTCACATGGGCCGTTTACAACCGCTGCAAGTTGTGAGAAAGATTTAGTCTTAGTTCAGCCAATTGATGTTATTGGAAAGAAGCATATTGGCAAGATAATTATTGTTGACCCAGATGACGATAATCCTGAAGAATTCCTTCGACAAGTTGCTGAAGCTCTACAACAAGGCGGAATGAGGTGCGTTGTTATTAGAGGCAAGGGGGCTTACGCCGTGGGTGCTGATTTAGACCAGGCTTGGGCTAATGCTGCAATGCTTGAGCACAGTATGAAGATTGTTTTACTTGCAAGACAAGCTAATCTGAAAGTCTGAATTTAGAAAAAAAACATTCTTTCATAAGTATAACTGTAAATCTTGGTATATGGCGAACAAACCAAAACTTGCTGTTTCAGCATGCTTAGTTGGACAAAAAGTACGATACAACGGCGATGCTGCCGAATTTAGAACTCTGTCAAGAAAGTGGAGTGAACACCTAGAACTAATTCCTTTGTGCCCTGAAGTTGGTATCGGAATGGGAGTTCCAAGACCTACCATTAGACTAGTTAAAGAGGAAGGAAAAATAAAACTGGTAAATCCGAAAAACGGCGAAGACTTTACTGATAAAATGTTAGAGTATTCTGAAATTCAATCAGACTTACTGGCTGCCTCGGGAGTCTGTGGCTTCGTTTTCAAGAAAGATTCACCAAGTTGCGGTGTTGAAAGAGTGAAAGTCTACAGAGGTGACAACCCTCGAGCTGTAAGAGACGGAAGAGGAATGTTTGCTACCGTTTTTACCACCCTAAACCCACATATTCCTGTCATCGAAGAAGGGCGCATGAGTGATTCTCGACAAGCAGAACATTTCCTAGCACGAGTTCACTTTTTCCATGAGTGGTTGAATACCGGAAAAGGTGGATGGGACGCCATGAAGATTATGCAATTCCACAACGATAACAAGTTATTCCTGTTGAGTAGGGCACCATCCTCTAAAAGAATGCTTGGAAGATTGATTGCCGACCTATTCAACAAAGGCGCCAATCCTGAATTTATTGCTCTTGAATATATGACTAAGGCTCAAAAAGCACTCAATACCTTGACTAGTAGAGGGCGTATTGCTCATGCCATGGAGAGAGTAATTGGGCAATTTTCAGATAAGTTGACCAAGGACCAAAGAAAAGAACTGATCGACCTAATAAAGGAGTTCAGAGTTGGAAATGTTCCTCGCTTTGCCCCTCTAGTGCTAATCAAACATTATCTACGTCGATTCGGGATGAACAAGAAAATAATCTCCAGGTTTACGAATTCCATCCCTCTAGAAATGGGATTGATGGCTAAAGTATGAAATTGCTGTGCATTGACTCAACCCAATGTGATTAGAGTTAAAGTTATCAAAATGATTATTCGATATATACCTGTATATTTTCACCAGAGACTCTAGTCTCGTAAGTCTTGAGATCCTTTTGTTTGGAAAATTTACCCACTAATTTACCATACGATGGTAACAATGGAAACGGCGACCACTCTACTAGGCTGCCATCATCTATCTTGTGAGTGGTTTGATGGAGTGGGCATCTAATGCAGCCATCCTTTACTTTGCCACCCATTGCAAGTGGCCAACGCATATGTCTACAGAGTGCCTCTGTAGCAAAATAATCTCCTTCAAGATTGATTAGTAAAACTAATTTTCTACCAACAGTAACCATTTTTTTCTTACCTGGTAACAATTTTCGTGCCTTTAGAGCGTTATGCCATTTATTCTCATCTTCAGTTTCTGACATTACGCATACCTCCATCAAGATGCATTATTTGTCCAGTTAAATTATCTGGAGCGCTCGTCAATAACCAAAACATAGTTTCTGCTATCTCCTCGGGTTCATTTATTCGCTTCATCGGAATCATAGATACCGCAGATTCAAGCATTGCTTCGGAGCGAGTTATCGGTGCTGAAAGTTTGGTATCTGTAAGGCCTGGAGCAACTGCATTGACTCTTATTTTCCTTTGGGCATAAGTAGCTGCTGCTGAGCGAACCATTGATTCTATGCCTCCTTTAGCGGCTGCAATCGCCTCGTGATTGACAAGTCCTAGACTTGCAGCGACACTAGAGGTGAATACTACCCTTCCACCACCACTTTTCAGCATTGTTTTACATGTCATAGATAGTGCCATAAATGCGCTAACCAGATTGGTTTGAATTACTTCTTCAAAGGCTTCTACTTTTACCGCATGAGGTGGCCTGATTAGTATCGAGCCAACAAGATGGGCCATTCCTGATATTTTACCATCGCCTTGCTGAGCCGCTATTTCTATTGCACTAGCTAAATCTGAAGATGATAATCCGTCACCATTTACAATAGTTACTCTATCGGCAATTTCATTGTCAACCGATTCATTATTTCTTACTAGCATCGTGACTTTGTAATCATTATTAGTAAGTTTTCTAGCTAATTGTTGAGCGATATCACTGCCGCCTCCAATAATCAAAATAGACTCTGCCATAATCTGCAAAATGATAAATGATTTTTATATTAGTGTTTTCAATTATCTCTGTTCTGTCTACAAACTTCAACAAAATTTTCAAACATTTCTTTACCGAATTCGGAATCGTTTACTTCAGGGTGAAACTGTACTCCAAATCTATCTCCAGCCTCATTTTCCATCCCTTGTACTTGACATGAAGGGCTACTAGCAGTAACGAAGAAGCCCTCTGGAACAACATGCACTTCATCATTATGTGATTCCCAAACTGTTTGAGTTTGATTTGTGCCTGCAAATATTTTGCCTCCTTCGTTTTGTAATTCAATTTGCATTGCCCCGAATTCAGGAATAGGTGACTCCCTAGCATCTCCACCATAATGTCTAGCCATGAATTGATGACCGGCACAGATTCCTAAAATTGGTATTCCAAGTTCCAAGTATGCTGCACAATTACCAAGTTCCCCAGTAAGACCTACTCTTGCAGCTCCCCCCGAAAGAATAATTCCATCTAATTTTCTGAGTTCACTGAGCGGCGTAGTATTTTCAATAATTTGTGTGTCTACCTTGAGGTAACGTAACATTCGCCATTCGCGATGTGTCCATTGACCGCCATTATCTACTACATCAATTACCAATGGTGAAGACATAATAACACCCCAATTACTCTGTTTGAGCGTTTAATCTAGCAAACCTAAAAGATTTGATACATAGAAACGTGTATACTGAACCAGTGACTAATAGCATGAGCATAGACCCTGAAGCATAGGTGATTCCATCAGACATAACCATGAAAAATCTAGTTCCACCTATCGCACAAAGTAATCCGAAACTGACTGCTATATGCATCCATAGTTTACGCTTCTCTGGGGCTCTTTGCGCCATAACTCCTGAAATCAACAAAGGTATTCCTAATAATGACGGGAAATAGGATGTTACTGAATTAGACTCTGATACTACAGATATGATTACTCCCCATGCTATCAAGAACGAACCAAATCCGATGGTGATTCTTGGCATTGACTGGCCTGCAACTGAAAATTCTTCGCTCATGGTTCACGCTTTGGGTGACCCTCTAAAGTTTCTTTGAATGGTTTTGACATGGCTCTTTTATTGGATATGGGCCGTACGGAGTTACATGACCGGTGATAACCTCGGAGGAAATCTCGATGGCTGGCCGGGCTCAGTTTGGCTGGAAGGCAAAACCATTATCCACATGCAGAATGGTCAACCAAGACCATCACATATGCCCAGGGGGCCTGCTAAAAAGACCGGCCCCGGGTTTCTTAATCCTGCAATGGCTCCTGCTAGAACTAGGTCTGTGCTACTACTAGCGGATGTACTTGAGAATGACTGGTTGATTAAAGATGGAAAGTCGATAAGAGTTTTTGATGCATTATGTTCAACTGGAGTTAGGATAAGAAGATGGAGAAATGAAATTCCTGGCGAACTACAAAATAGAATTAGAATCACTGCAAATGATCTTGATGATTTTGCCTTAAACTGGGCCAAAGTTTCTCATCAAACACATCCACCTTCAGTAAGTATTGAACATTCAATCGAGTCTGATAGATACGGAAAAAAGCCCGAAGGAGTATTTGAAAATGGAATCTTTTTCCAACAATTAGATGCACGTGTCGCTTTGTCTGAAGCCTCATATCAATGGATAGATGTCGATCCATTTGGCTCACCTGTATCATTTCTAGATTCTGCGATTCAAAGTCTTGCAAGAACTGGTGTACTAGAGGTGACTGCAACAGATACAGCAGCATTGACTGGTTCATCCTTGAGTTCGCAACAAAGAAGATATGGGGCAAAGGGTATCGTTGACCTCTATGCTCACGATGACGCAGTAAGGACTCTAATGGGTCTTATCGCAACTACGGCTGCTCGCCATGATAAATCTATGATTCCAATTTTAGCACTGTTTGATGGGCATCACGTAAGGGTTAGTGTGAAACTTTCAACGAGTAAGGAAAAAGCAAGTCAAGTAAATACCAATATGGGTTGGAGAATTAGATGCGACGATGTCCCATACCGATTCAAACAGCACCCAAATGAAGACCAGCTAGAGAGAGCAAGCGGGCCTATGTGGATTGGCCCTTTGTGGAATCATCAGATCACTGAACGTATGACTGAACAAAGAGCCATGGAAATTTGTCATCCCTCAAAAGAAGATATATTGAAAGCAAAGTCTGTAGGATTAGACTGGGATGATACCGATTTGGAATATGCAACTAGAGAATTATGCAGAAGTGTCAGGCATATCTCCAAAGCGGCTGATTTAATGAGCCGCGAACATCTTCTCTTGAATCTAGATTCTTTACCAAAATGGTCAGGGACTCCTGGCGCTCCAAAAATGGAAGTTCTCATTCAGTGCTTGATTGACAAAGGACATTGCGCTGCTAGAGCACCTGATTCAGAACCTGTGTTTGTGACTGATGCCACATTCCAAGATGTGGTAAAAGCAGTACAAGAGCTCAATAAAAAATCAACCAAATGAGGGGTCGGCAAAGGAATCATCGTCGTCTTCTGGTCCTGGCAACATAGTTACAGACTTCTCGAATACTTCCTTGACGCTATTTTCTATTTCTCTAGCATTCTCTAATAATTCGGTAAGTGGGATTTCAATTCCTGTTAACTCTGAAACAGCTTCAATAGCAAGTGCTGCGGCTCTAGCATCGGGATACATTGGACTTGCTTCAGCAAGCAAAGCGGTAACGTCAATTCCTAAGCGATCTCCTTCGCCAAGTAAGAAACCAGTAATTCCCGCTACTATTCCTTGTCGTATTGGAGCGATTCCAGCATGTTTAAGTCGCTGTCTAGCCAAGGATGACGAACCTACTCCGTATAACTCTCCGTGAGTTAATTGCTTATCTGGAGAAACAATACCATCTATAATTATCAAATTCTCAAATCCTCCTTTTGTGAACCATTCTAAAACTGTTGATGCGAACATAATATCTTGCTTATCCTTGAAACGAATTTCAGAAGTAAAAACACCTATTTTGTCTCCTTGGTAAACCCTTACAGGGTGTTTTGGAACTTGGTCATGAATGAGAGCCACTGCTGGGAATTCTGAATTGAGTACTGTTCCAAGTTGTTGGAGTTTCAATGATTTGATTATATGGGAAGCAGCGATAACGCCAACCATTCCGGCTGTGGTAAAACCTGCTATTGCGACTCCTCCAGTCCTTGGGTCTGCACCATCATGGAGGACTAATGCATAACCTCTAAACTCGTGCTCCATCAGTTCCCCTCAGCCATGCGTGATGAACTACAAACAAAAGACCTACTATTTGTTAGTACAATTTCTCTTGGATTGTAAACTATTATCTATGCCGGATATTTGCACTAGTATGAGGGATGGCATGAACAAGACTACGAAAGTTTCGATTCATGTAGGAGATTTCGATTTCGATGCTGAAGGAGGGCAGTTAGAAGTTGATGAAAGACTTGCACAATTCAAACAAGAAGGCCTCTGGGATGCTATGCTCGAGCGTGTTCAGGAAACTATCGAGTTTAGTAAAGAGGCTACTTCAATAAATTCTAATGATGAAAATCAACCCTCAAGAGGAATAAATTTTCGCTCATTACTAGAAAATTATGCCCTTGATGGAAAACCTGAACAAGTTCTTGGGGCTTTACACTTTCTTCGAGAAATAGAAAAACTAGATGATTGCCCGCCTAGAGTCATAAATTCGTTATTCGAAGATGCCAAAATAGACCCACCCGGAAACCTTTCTCTATACATCAATCGTCTCAAAGAAAGAAATTTTCTGAAGATACCTAGTAAGCATGGAGACAAAAATCGTTATGCTGAATTGACCGAGGAAGGTCGAAAACACTTGGAAGAAAAATCCGAGCGTATGTGAGGGTTTGCCGTGGTAATGTCGGGGAGCGGAGATGATGCTCGAGAAAATATAGGCATAGATAGTCAAGTCCTAGATTGGTCTTTCCAAAATAAAACTGAATCGCTACTCCGCAAAGGGAGACACTCCGGCTCAAATTTCAGAAGGGCTGTTTTAGATGGCGCGGATTTAACCGAGGGTGACTTCTCAAATTGTGATTTCCGAAAGGCATCGATGGTTGGTGTTGATTTGATGAAGTCAGCCTTTGACAATGCAGACTTTAGAGGGGCCGACTTAAAGAAAGCAAGAATGAATCTCTCGAATTTTAATAATTGTAAATTTGAAGGCGCTGACCTAAGAGGAATCAGGGGCAAGTATGCTATCTGGCAAGGAAGCGACTGGTGGAATGCAATAGTTGATGATGACTTAAAAAAGACTCTAGCCAAAAAATGGCCCAAACCAAGTGACCAAAAATAATCACTCAGATTCTAAATCTTGGTTTCCAACAAATTTTACTTTACTATCGCCGTTCAATGCCATTCTGGCTCGTGCATTCAATAGTGGCAAAGACGTTAATGCGCCGCAGGCAAGCATACAAACACCACAAAGATACATTAGAATCTGATATGTCAAAAGTAGAGGACCTGAAAGGAATTCTTCCGCAGAATTGTGAACCATAATACTGCCCATAACACCTGTGATAAAGCCGATTGCTGCCCCTTCTATTCCTAGAAAAGCCCCTTTTTTGTTTAACATGAACAAATAGGGTGAACCAATTACAATCAATATTCCTGCGATTGCCAAACCTGCTGCTCGAATCAAATATCCTTGCCTTGCAGAATCATGAAATTTTTGATAATCTTCATTCGTTATTTCTGTATCAATATCACTATTTGGTGTTTCCAGAATTATATCTATCTCTTCCTGACTGAGATCTTCTTTTTGGCTTAATTGAAAATCGCCATAGGCTAAGAGTAATAGCGTAATTCCGCCCATCAACATCAGTACTGCAACTGTTTTTGGCCCTTTAGTGTCTGCTTTTATCGATAAGTCAAGGCGTACATCTTTAGGGACTGAATTTTCTTTATCCATGCGAATGGAAAAGTCAAACTGCTTATCACTCATGTAAATCACTCTGATTGAATATGGTTTTCAAGACCTTTTGATAACCAACTTGGAATCGCTACAGATTCCAAGGTATCCATATTGACGCATACTGTCACTTGTGAGGATGACCATAATAACTCATTGTTCTGATTATGGAAACGATAAGCCCATGTGCAAGATTTGGTACCGACTTTCTCGATCCATATAGTAGCATGAATTATATCACCGTACCTCAATGGAGAAATGAAATCTGTTTCAATATGAACTATTGGAAATCCTATCTTTTTATCGTTTATCATTTCTGGGTAAGATATACCACACATTTCTTCCCAACACTCCTCAAAAAAACGGTGTGCTAAGTCATAAATTCGCGGGAAATAAGCGATATTAGCAGTGTCCAACATCGGATAGTCTACACGACGTTGAAGTTTTACCGCCATGTATCTGCGAATAAACAGGTATCAATGAAACCTTGCATTTGAATAAATTTCGAAACCCGTCGCGCTTATATCCAAAGCATAAGTGGAGTGCTTAAGGCCCCATAGTGTAGCTTGGATATCACACTGGTTTGCGGAACCAGTAACCCGTGTTCGAATCGCGGCGGGGCCGCCAATGTTTACCACATTTCATAGTCCATTTTTGCACACATCTGCTCCATTTCCTCATCGCCGATGTGGCTAAATTGTTCGACTAGTGGTAGTATTAGTTTACACAAGTCTAGAGATGTTGTCCAATCCATCGAGTCGGGCATAGTGTTACCTGGGCATCTGGAAATTCTATTCATCATGTTAAAAATACTACTCGTATCTTCCAGAACTGATGCTGTGTCCTTGGTTAACATACGCCAATATCTCTGTCTTGGCTTCTTATACTCCAAACTGAAACCAACTGCTAAAGGATTGCCAAAACCAAGCCTCCACTTGAAACCATGAGTACCCCTGAAGGCTACAGTCAAAGTATCCAAGTCATAATCAGCATTGAATCTAGATGAAAAGTAACTTTCCATCTTATCTCCAATAGGACTGTGTGGGTCAGGACCATATAATTCAATCAAAGCTGTTCTAAGGGTTTCTCCGTGTTCATTATCGAAGAAGTTTCTATCATTTAGTAATCCAAAAATCATCGCTGCGATACTATCTGCAAATGGGACATTTACGTCGGAAATACTCTGAATACAAGCAAAGGTAGATTTCTCCTTATCCAGTTTGCCTTTAGCATGAACTGAAATCGTATCAAAACCAATTCCATACACAATCGGATTTCTCAACCTCTTCAGTAATGTATCAATTTTGATACAATAAGTGGCCAGTTGCCCAGATACAACAATGTTATCATCATCAAGCATTATCCTATCTGACTCTGAATCCATTATCTCATCAAGAAACTCAAATGCCCTAATGTGAGACGCTGTAATGGCTGATAATTCCATCATCAAGTTGCTTTTTTTCTGACTTTGGATACCATTTGAAAGTGGCATGAGCGCTTTCTTTTCCATGCTTGTAATCAAATTCAAGGGTATTTAATGTTCATACCTTCCAAATTTTACAAGTCCATCCGTTCTCATCTGCCATATTCTTCATTGTTCTTCCGGGATTAATTGCTATTGGATTACCTGTTTTTTTCATAAACCATGTATCAGCCATCGTATTTCCATAACCATAACACAATGATAAATCATGACCGTTCTCTTTTGCATCTTTTTCTACAACTGGAACCTTGCCCTTCCTCCTAGGTACGCTCCAGCCTTTCTCTGACCCCGATAAAGTCCCAGTTCGTACTTCGGGTCCGCAACCGTAGATTGTATCCATCTCAAGTAAAGCGCCCATCGCCTCTGCCATTGGCGCTATTGTTGCTGTAACTAATACAACACGGTGGCCTTTGCCCTTGTGCCATGAAATACAATCTAATGCCTCTTGGGGTACTCTTTTGATCAAAGTTTGCTCTGCGATTTCTTTGGAATAGCGCTCCAGAACTTGCCACGAAGCCAAACAGAAGTGCCCTCTGTTTCTCGCCGCATCATATACTGAACGCCCACGAAGTAGGTTTCCAATGAACCCCAAGGTCCACATTGTCGCTCCCAAGGGTATTCTCCACGGCCTTCTAATCCCCAGTTGACCGGTTAATGTCTTTTCACTCGAGGCGTCTAACAATGTACCATCGAGGTCAAAATAGGCCGCTACTTCACCTGTCATTGTGATGGCTAATTGATGATAATACATGAGTGAAACCCTTAAAATAATTATTTCAACGGATTTTCTTGGGTTTTAGGGAATTACCAATTTCACCGTACACTCTTCTCCCCGCTTTATGGTCTTGCCACCAAGTCAAGGTTTTCGATAGATTCCTAGAAATGAAGAAGCCGATTTTTCTTGGAGTAAGGCCGTGGTTCCTCATTGACTTATCATGTGATAAATTGGCCACGATGGATTGTGCCGAGCATCCTGGATTTGCCCCGACAAAATTTTCAACTTCTTTCTTCAATCTTTCAAACCTTGCTCGCTTCTGCGAACCCTTGCCTAATCTTCTAGGAACCATGTCGGGAAATCATCGTGAACCCATATCAAAGAAATGGTGGTAATCCCAAAAATAGAACTAGATAATGTGATTCAATCAAAACGGACTGGTTGAATTGTTTTCCAATTTGCTGTAGCCAACTTTTTGGCTTTACCGTCTGCGATTATTGGTTGGATTTTCTTCAGTCTACCGTGCATTCCTTGGACTTGGAATTTAACTCTCAATTCGGCAGCTCTATCTCTTTGGATGGTCTCCATTTGTTCATCATCAAGTTCGATTATCGCCATCTGTGAACCATCATTAATATCTGAAATAATGAAGTTTTGTCCGCTTACTGAGAGGCTTGGTCTAAACTCCCAATCATCAGGATTATTCATCCATACTGAAATATCAAAAGAAACTGTATCTCTAATATTGACTCTGCTGATTTCAACACTATCTACCATGGCTCTCATACCTCCCAAATAGTCCGGCTAAATTACTTCTTGCATTAGTGCTGGTCAACCAAAAGTTATCTCGGTTAGCACTGGGCTCATCACAATAACTGTCACTTCTAAATCCCAATTATTGCCAGGGTCTGGGTCTATCATTCCCTCGATAAGAGGATCTGGGTCGGCTTGTTGTGCAAATACAGTCCATGTCCATACTCCTTGGCCTGTTCTTGCACCGGCTTGACCAACTAATTGATTTAGCAAATCTTCAGCAGAATCTGCACTATAAATTCCATCCTTCCCTTCGGGATTAACACCATTTCTATCCATTGTAGCTTTAGCAGTTTCATTTGCAGTTATGTTTCCGCCTTCTGTTTGAACGGTTTTCTCGTACTTGTCATTCTCGATAAGTAAAGAGAGGGTAAAATTATCTTGAGGCCCTAACTCCTGTTCAAGTTGTAGCGTTGCGGTATACTCCATAATTCGACCTCTATCTCCTGGAGAAATACTTTCTTCCCATTGACTACCTTGTTCTAGGTATTCATCCCAAGTGAAAGTTAACTCTTCAGTAACCCATTTGACTTCAAAACTTCTTGTAACTACTTCGATGGTGAAGGATTCGGTTACCATTGCTTCTGTACCATCAGAAATAATCAAACTACCCATTATTTTTCCTGAGGTATTTGTTGGAAGTAAGACTGTAGGAGTTGTTGCATCGATATCGTTTCTTTGCTTACCGTCTGAATCTGAATCTGTAGACCAGTCAAGGTCCCAAGAAAATGTCAAGTCTTTACCTTCAGGGTCATAGCTGTTTGATGCATCAAGGAACGCAGAGTCTCCTGACTTAACTTGTTCTGGTACTGTTAGATTTAGAACAGGTGCTCCATTGACGACTATTGTTGCTGAAATATCGTCTTCTCCACCTTGGCTGTTGATTACTGTTAAGGTAACAGTGTATACTCCAAATGTATCATAGGTATGGGAGGTGAATCCGACTACAGTTTCTGCTTTCTGCCCATTACCAAAGTTCCATTCGAATCCTGTAACTACCCCTTCAACTGCTTCAGAGTCTCTAGCGTCAAAAGTTACGGTTTCTCCTTCTTGAATAGAAAGAGGGTATGCTTGAAGCGAAGCTCTCGGGTCGACGGTTGAGTCAATTCCGATACAACCAGAGACAAATACAGACATTAGCATCAGCATAGCAAGAGAGAAAGACTTGGTCTTAGCAACAAATTGCATCTTCCTCATAATCACCATCAAATACTTCACCCTTGTAATAGTATGTATATCTGGAGTGAAAATAGTTTCATTATAATATGATTAATTTTTATCCGAATCGAATGACACTTCTCCAGGAATATCGCCTATAATTTCTGCTCCTTCTAGGTATTCTTCAATATCCGCAACTGAATCATGAACTACAATATTTTTAATCGAGTTATCTTCTAAATCTGAACTATCAAGTTCGCTAAAATCAACATCACCTACGTCATATTCTGACACGATAATGGACTCCTTGGGTTGTACTTCTTCTTCCTCGAGCATCAATATATCCATTGCATCAGCAGAAATCTTCTGCCTATTTCCGACATAGTTAGACGCATATTCATCTTGACTAACATCCTGTTCGGATTCTTCATTCTCCAATTCCGGAGAGCCCATAATGAATAATTTCTTGATTCGACCGAATAGTCCCATGGATTATCCTAGGTTAAAACTTGATTTGAATATTAGTATAATTTGGAATAGAGATGTTCAAGGAGTGGGAACTATTGCTCAAGATATGGCTCAGAACTTCCTCGAAGGTGAACGGGTCTTGGCTTTGGATTTAGAGACTACAGGAATTTCAACAAATAATGATAGAATTGTGCAAATTGCTTTGATTGGTTCTTCTAAAGATGGCAGTGAAATTTCCTATGAGAATCTAGTTAATCCCCGACGCTCAATACCGATACAAGCGAGTAACGTTCACGGGATTTATGATAATGATGTCAGAAATTTAGGTGACTTTTCGAAATTTGCTGATGAAGTTTTTGAACAAATAGAAGGCGCTGTTATCATAGGTCATAATGTGAGGCAGTTTGATTTACCACTGCTCAATAACGAGTTTAGGAGATTAGGACGATTACCTCCGACTCCTAAAACA
>Ga0228638_1000797_pt1 | contig 13666 bp, 22 predicted proteins | sample 48DmetaG_FD_182704 | JGI IMG/M metagenome (GOLD analysis project Ga0228638, IMG submission 182704) | Seawater microbial communities from Monterey Bay, California, United States - 48D | ecosystem: Environmental > Aquatic > Marine > Coastal | place: USA: California | collected 2016-10-31 | reverse complement strand
GATTCTCCACTATTAAACAATGCTGTTACCCAATATCTTGCAACAGATGAAGATGATACTGAGATGGAAGGAAGATTAAAAAATGTTTTAGAAGGTATTGCTATTGGTGGACCACTAGAAATATTAATGGGTATTAAAGCATTTAAAAGACAGAAAGCAACTCAAAATATTTCAGATAAAAATAAAATTCACAAAGAGTATGGTGCTGCTATTAAAAGTTTACAAGAAGCTAAAAAGAAACAAAAATTAAAACCTATCGATGTTGGTGTTAGAGTTACACCAGATGATAGGGGTAATGTTGGTACTGTCATAAGTATGAAGAGAGGAGCTATAGAAGTTGAGTTTATATCTAAAGATGGAGCAAGAGCAGTTAAAACATTTAAAAAATCAGAATTAAAATCAATAGATAAAACTCCATTAAAATTAGATCCTATTGTTAAAAAGAAAATAGCAGAAGGTAATGCAGCTATTATAAATATAGATCAAGCTATCAAAGATATTGAAATATCTAAAACAAATGCAAAAGCAAATTCAGAATCTTTTATTTCTAAAATATTAAATGTAAAATCATTTAAGAATGCTAATCAAGTTTTAAAAACTATTGATGATATATCTGATTTATTTGATGACCAAGCAAAAGAATTTTTAACTAACGATGTTTTAAGAAATGATGTTGCTGATGAACTTGCAACAATAATGGCTAGAGATAAATCTGAAGTATTAAAAGCATTACCGAAGGAAGCTGCTAGAGCAAAAGAAGCAGTTATTAGAATGTTGGCAACTAAAAAAGTAATACAAGAAATTGCTTTAGATGCAAAAAATTCTGGTGAAAAATATTTAAAAGAGTTTGGTGATGATGCTACTAAGTGGAGCAAAGAAGCTAAAACAGAAGTAGCTTTAAGATCTGCAATCTTGAGAGACACTCTTTATTATTTAAAAGAACAAATTAGAGGAGCAGCTCGTGTTACTCAAGCAGGTAATATTCCTGTATCAGCTTCAAAAGGAAATGTATTAGAAGTAGAAAAAATGGCAGACATAGTTAAAAGATTTTCTGGAGATCCTGTTACAATTTCTAAACAATGGAGAGATGGAAATATTCAAACTGTTATTGAAACTTCTGGTAAAACAAAAGGTCATAAAGCAATAGAAGTATTTAACTCACTATATATTAATTCACTTCTTTCTGGAATTTATACAAACGCATTAAACATGAAGTCTGGATTATATGAAGCAATTATTAGACCATTAGAACAAATAGCAGGTGGTGCTGTTAGGTTTGATACTAGATCAATTCGTTTAGGTTTTGCTCAATACCAAGGAATGATTATGACTATGGGAGATACAATGAGAGCAACACTTTTAGCAATAAGACAAGGTGATGCTATTCTTGATCCTTTATCAAGAACTCAAGATAACTTAAACATTGTTGGTGGCAAAGCACAAAGAGCTATTAGTGGAGAAAATTTAGGTTTTGATGGTAGAGCTGGAAAAGCTATTGATTGGATTGGTAATATACTTGAGTTTCCATCAAGACTATTAATGACAGGTGATGAGTTTTTAAAACAAGCAAACTATCGTGGAAGATTATTTCAAAATGCTCTTGATAACACTATGGAAAGAGGTTTAAAACTTTCATCTAAAGAAGGTAAAGAAAATATAGATAAAATTTTTAAAGAAGGATTTGATGCTAATGGTGCAGCAAATGTTAAAGATAATCCTTTTAATAAAGAAGCATTAGAATATGCAAGAGAATCAACTTATACAAATGATTTAAGAGGTGGATCACACAGAAATTGGGGTAGTGCATTACAAGATATGCTAAACAAAAATCCAGAATTTAGATTCTTAGCACCTTTTATAAGAACACCAACTAACCTTTGGAGACACTTTAGTAATCGTATTCCAGGATTAGGATTGCTTACAAAACAAAATATGGATCTTTGGAAGTCTGGAGATAGAAGAGCAAGAGCTGAAGTTTTGGGTAGACAAATGTTAGGTATGTCTGCTGCATTCTATGGATACCATTTAGCAACAGAATCTTTAGTAGATAAAAATGGAAATGGTTTTCCAAAATTAACTGGTGCTGGACCATCTGATTTTAGAATTAAAAAAGCGTGGATGGCTCTTGGTTGGCAACCTTACTCAATAGGTTACATTAAAGAAGATGGTTCAATAGGTTATAAACAATATAACAGAATGGATCCTAGATTTTATATTTTAGGAATTATTGCAGACTTAAAAGAGAACGCACAAAATATTAATGATCAACAAAAACAAGATATGTTTACTTCTGCAGCAATGTCAGTTTTTAAAAATGCAACTAACAAAACTTATTTAAGAGGTATTGCAGAAGCTATGGATCTTATTGGTGACGGAACAGAAGCTAAATTAGCTAGATTTGCAGGTGGTGTTTTTGGTAATGCTATTCCTTATGCTTCATTAAGAAATCAAGGTATACCATATATTTTAGAACCAGATGAAACTGCTTATGAAATAAGAGGATTTATAGATTCAATTAAAAATAGAGCAGGAATGAAAGAAGATTTAGAACCTAAAAGAGATTTTTTAACTGGAGAACCTATTGAGAAAACACCAAACAGTTTATATTTAAATCCAGATGGAATATTATCTTACTCATCTATATTTCAAGGATTTAGTTTAGTAGGTAGAGAAACAGAAGTTAAAGACAATCCTGTTTTATTCGAGGTTGCTAGACTTAAAATACCAATGGTAGAACCTGCTAAAATTAAATTTAAAACAGTAGATTTAACAGAATATAAAATTGATGGTCAATCTGCTCATAACTATTTACTTGAAAGAATAGGTAAAACAAAAAATGGTATGGGTGAAACTTTAATGCAAAGACTAGATAGACAATTTAAAAGTTATTCATATCAAAGACTTCAAGAAGGTGATGTTAATTATGATGGTGGTAAAGAATATCAAATTAAAAAGATCATAGAGAACTATAAAAAAAGAGCTGAGAGAGATATGTTATTAAAATATAAAAATCTTGCTAAAGACATTAATAATGCTAAAAAGAGTAAATACAAGAAAAGAGGAGTTAAAACAACCATGGATGAAAGCGATATTCAAAGGCTTTTACCATAATATAATCTTGATTATTAGATTAAATATATATAAAGAGAAAACAGTATGACAATATCTTCTACTACAGTAAAAAACTCCTACTCTGGAAATGGTACTCTAGATACCTTTAACTATACATTCAAGGTATTCGCAGATGCTGATCTTCAAGTTATTATTAGGGATGCTTCAGCTATCGAAACAGTTAAAACTTTAACTACACATTACACAGTAACAGGTGCAGGAAATGCTAATGGTGGAACTATTGTATTTACATCTGGTAACATTCCAAGTAACACAGAAACTGTAGTTATAAGAAGAGCATCACCACAAACACAAGCAATCGATTATATTGCTAACGATCCATTCCCTGCAGAAAGTCATGAAGAAGGATTAGATAGATCTATGATGGCAATTCAACAGTTGCAAGAAGAAATAGATAGATCAATTAAATTATCAAGAACAAACACAATGACATCAACTGAATTTACTGTTGGTGATACTGATAGAGCAAATAAAGTATTTGGTTTTGATGCAAGTGGTGAATTAACTGTTGCACAAGAACTTGGAACTTTCAAAGGTAACTGGTCATCTGGTACAACTTATGCTGTTAGAGATATAATTAAAGATACATCTACTAATAATATTTTTATAGCTTTAACTGCTCACACATCATCTGGATCACAACCATTAACAACTAACACAGATAGTGCAAAGTGGGGATTACTTGTAGATGCTGCTGCTGCCACAACATCTGCTACTAATGCTGCTAACTCGGCTACTGCTGCTGCAGCTAGTGCAGTAAACGCAACAAACAATGGTGCAGCTCAAGTAACTTTAGCAACAGCACAAGTGGCTCTTGCAACAACTCAAGCTACCAACTCAGCTAATTCTGCTACTGCATCTGCTACATCAGAAACCAATTCTGCTAACTCTGCTACGGCTAGTGCAAATAGTGCTACGTCATCAGCTTCATCGGCTACTGCGTCTGCTAATTCTGCTACTGCATCAGCTAACTCTGCTAGTGCTGCTGCTGCTACTTTTGATTTATTTGATGATGCTTTTCTTGGAGCAAAATCTTCTAATCCATCTGTAGATAATGATGGAAACGCATTGCAAGATGGAGCATTATATTTTGATACGACTAATGATGTAATGAAGGTTTATAATCTTGCATCTACAACTTGGTTGCAATTAACTCCAACAGTTACTAATCAAAACAATATTAACTCAGCTGTTGCAAACGCATCTAATATTAATGCAGCAGTTGCAAATGAAAGTAATATTAATGCAGCTGTTTCAAACGCATCCAATATAAATTCAGTAGTTTCTAACGCATCAAATATTAATTCAGTAGCTGGGATAGCTTCAAATATAACTTCAGTAGCAAATAATGAAACTAATATTAATTCAGTAAATTCAAATTCTGCTAATATAAATTTAACAGCTGGATCAATCGCCAATGTTAATAATGTGGGTAACTCTATTGCTTCAGTAAATACTGCAGCATCAAATTTAACTTCAATAAATAGTTTTGCAAATACTTATCTAGGTGCATCAAGTTCAGCACCAACGCAAGACCCAGATGGTTCTTCATTAGATTTAGGAGATTTATATTTTGATACAGGTTCGAACCAATTAAAAGTTTACTCATCAACTGGTTGGGTAAATGCAGGTTCTTCAGTAAATGGAACTTCAGATAGATTTAAGTACACAGTATCAGGAACACCTACAACTATTTCTGGTAATGATGATAATTCAAAATCACTTTCTTATGACGCAGGATTTATAGACGTATTCTTAAATGGAATTAAGATGGTAAATGGAACAGACGTTACTGTAACAAGTGGTAACTCTGTTGTCTTTGCTTCAGCTTTAACAAATGGCGATGTCGTAGATATTATAACTTTTGGTACGTTTAATATTGCTACACTAGGTAACACAAGTGTTACTGGTGGTTTAAGTTTCCCAGACAATGTAAAAGCAAAATTTGGAACTGGAAACGATTTAGAAATTTACCATGATGGTTCAAATTCAAACATAAGTGATGTAGGTACTGGACAATTAGTTTTGAGAACAGATGGAGCTCAAGTAATTATTAATAAAGGTAGTTCAGAAAATATGGCTAGATTTATTACTGATGGTGCAGTTGAGCTTTACCATAATAATATTAAGAAATTTGAAACAACATCTGGTGGTGCAACAGTTACAGGAAAATTTAATGTAAGTTCTAATATTGCTGACTTTGCTATTAAATCAGAAAACACAACTCACAATGCTAGAGTAGATATTATAGCAAGTGGAAGTAATAAAAATAGTATTTTAAACTTTGGAGATGGAGCATCAAGCACAGTAGGTTATATTGATTATGACCATGCTGATAATTCTTTACGTTTTGCAACTTCAGCAACAGAGAGAGCTAGGATTGATGCGTCTGGAAATGTATTGGTGGGAAAAACAAGTACTTCAAGACCAGTAGCAGGAGCAGAATTTAGGTCAACAGGATTTGCAAGATTTACAAGAGACCAAGGTAATCCTTTAGAAGTAACAAGAACTACTAATGATGGAGAGGCAATAAAATTTTATAAAGACAACACTCATGTTGGTAGTATTGGAACTGGCAGTGGATATATACATATTGGAATAGGAGACACAGGAATTGGTTTTGCTTCTGATGATATTATTCCGTACAATTTAGATACAAATGCTGTAAGAGATAATAGTATAGATTTAGGTAGTTCAAGCTATAGATTTAAAGACCTATACTTAGGTGGTGGTCTATATGTTGGTGGCACAGGCTCAGCAAACAAATTAGACGATTACGAAGAAGGAACTTGGACACCTGGTTTTACAGGAACAGGTGGTGCACCAAGTGGTGTTAACTATACTAGTAGATTAGGTTGGTACACAAAAGTAGGTCAATTAGTTCATGTTACACTTTTTTTAGCTTTAAGTAGTTTAACAACTTCACCAACTGGAACTTTAAGAATAAGTGGTTTACCTTTTACAGCTTTAAATTCTACAGGTTATAGAAATGTAGCTAGTGTAGGCTATAGTCAAAACTTTCCTACAACAGATGCTCCATCTGCAGGATATTTAGTTCAAAACAGTTCAGAAATAAGATTAGTAGTAAGAAATAGTAGTGATGCTAGAGAAAACATGAATAGCCTTGTAAATGGCTCATCACTTGGTGGAAATGAACAACTATTTTTATCAGCAACATATCAAACAGATTAACAACAAAGGAGACAAACTATGGCAATAACTAAAGAGACACAGATTGGTAAAATCGAAGTGGTCGGAAAATACAAATCAGTTCAAGTAAGAACAGATACTGTAGTTATGGAAGACAACGAAGAATTATCAAGAAAGTATCATAGACATGCTTTAATGCCAGATGCAGATATATCTAATGAACACTCAGAGGTTCAAGCAGTATGTAACGCAGTCTGGACACAAGATGTTAAAGATGCTTATGCAACTTTTAAAGCTGAACAAGAGGATTTATAATTAAATGACTAACGCAAGAGATAAAGCAAACATACCAGTATTAAATTTTCAATCTAAAGGTATAGATGATAATGCTGATGCTACTGCTGTAACTATTAATTCATCAGAGCAAGTTGGAATTGGTACTACAAATTTTGACCAAGATGCTAAATTAACTATCGCATCATCTGGTAGTGGTGGTGCTAATCCTAGCAGTATTAACTCTAATACTATTGCGACTTTTAGAAGAACTGGTGGATTAAGTCATACTGCTATAATTTCAGTTTTAGGTGGTTCAAGTGCTTCTTCAATTTTAAATCTTGGCGATAGAGATGACGAAGATGTTGGTAACATAACATATGGTCATAGTAGTAATCACATGGCATTTACTACTGGTGCTTCAGAAAGAATGAGATTAAATTCTACTGGATTAGGTATCGGAACTTCAGCACCTAGTGTTAAATTAGATGTTAGAGCAACAAGTTTTACACCATATAATACAAACACTTCATTAATTGTAGAAGCTCCTGCTGTGTTTTCACAAGCTCAACATTTTTATATTCACAATGCAGGTTCTTATAATAGTAGCAGACCAACTGGTGGAATAGGAGCAGTAAATGCTTCTAGTCTTATATCATTATCAGCAGGTTCAATTTGTAATGGAAATCCTGGAGCAGATGGATTTAAAGCTACTGCAACTACTTCATCACTTTATGATATTGGAAGTGGAAACCATGAATTTAAAACAAAAACTGGTTTAACAGTTGGCGACCAATTCACACACCAAACTAAAATGATTATTAAAGATAGTGGTTCGGTTGGTATCGGAACTACATCGCCATCAGCTACACTTCATGTTGACACCTCTAATAGTGGAGTAGCACTTAATAGTGAGGCAGATGATTTCTTTGTAGAAAGTAATAGTCATACAGGAATGACTATTGGCTCTGGTTCAAGTCATCGTTCTAGCATTTATTTTGCAAACTCAAGTGATAACGATATTGGTAGAATTACAGTTTCTCATTCTGATGGAACTATGAGATTTCATAATAATGCAAGTGAACGTGTTAGGATTGATGCAAATGGAAATTTTGGAATTGGAACTACATCGCCAGGTTCTGAACTTCATGTTGTTGCTGATAATGTTTCTGAAAGTTGGTCGCCTTATGATGGTACTGTATTAACAATAGAAAATAATGATACTGATGGTTGTATATTACAAACAGTAGGTAGGAATACTGCAACAAACGAAATTTGGTTTGGAGATGATGATAGCAGAAATATAGGCAGAATAAGATATGAGCATAGTAATGATGGTCTAGAATTTTGGACTAATGGTTCAGAAAAATTACGTATTGATAGTAATGGCAGACAAACATTTAATGGTTCTTCTACAACAAGTGGTCATGGAAATTTTGTAGGTGAAGTTGGTTCTAGTTTTAGAGCATTAGCTTTTGAGCATACTAATGGTGGTGGAATTTTTGGACATGTTACAACTAATGGTGGTGGTAGTGTTTCATACAATACTACTTCAGATTACAGATTAAAAGAAAATGTATCTTATGACTTTGATGCAACATCAAGATTAAAACAATTAAAACCTGCAAGATTTAATTTTATAGCAGATGCAGATACAACAATTGATGGTTTCTTAGCACATGAAGTATCAAGTGTAGTTCCAGAAGCAATTACTGGAACTAAAGATGCAGTAGATGAAGATGGTAATCCAGACTATCAAGCTATCGACCAATCTAAATTAGTACCTTTACTGGTTAAAACAATTCAAGAATTAGAAGCTAGAATAACAACACTAGAAGCTAATAACCCATAATAATAAGGAGAAAATAATATGGCAAATACAACTGAGTACACTTGGAGTTTTCCAAATTTTGAGACAGACGCAGATAACAAAGTTAAGGTTATCCATTGGAGATACACAGCAGTAGATGGAGAACACTCTGCATCTATGTATGGTTCTGATGGTGAAACTAACGACCAAGACTTTGACAGTATGACTAAAGAAGATGCTATAGCTTGTGTATTAGAACATTCAGATACTACTGAAGATGATATGAAAGCTAATCTTGATGCACAAATCGCATCACAAAAAGCACCTACTTTAACGTCTAAAACTAAGGAGTGGTAACATGAACTTTAAGTTCGATGACAAAGACTACGATAGCGATAAGCTATCTGATAATGGCAAGTTATATTTAGGTAAGTTGCAACAAATCCAAGCTAAACAACAACAGTTGAACTTGGAAATGGCAGATGTAAATATATTACAAGGTCATTATTCTAATCTTTTAAAAGCTGAACTTCCTAAAGATGAGGAAGTAAAAGAGGATAAAGAATCATAATGAAATTTGTATTAGCATATACCTTATGCTCTGCCATTACAGGTATGTGCAATACAACAATGATCTATCCAGAGAGATTTGATACTTGGTCTAACTGTGCTAAGCAAGGTGCGGTTATAACCATACAATTAAATAATAAATTTCCAGAAAAATTTAACGAAGAAAAATTATATGTAACTTATTTCTGTAACGAGAAGGGTGAAGATGCCTAAGAAGAAAAATTTAAAACAAGGCATAGAAGATAACAACTCTATTCGTATTTCTTACCACGAAAAAGTTTGTGCAGAAAGAATGAAAACTTTATTCAAAGCGATAGATGAAATGCGTACAGATATAAAAGAAATAAGAGCTGATGTTAATAAAAGTAAGGGTGGCTTCAGAGTATTATTACTCATTGGTGGAGCAATAGCTTCTTTGCTAGGCTACATCAAATGGAATGGCTAACAGAAGAAAGAAAGCAGTTATAGGTTTAGCTTCTGAGGTTGCTGCACAACTGCGTCTTATAAAAGATCCTAATCTAATAGTGTTTGCACCAGTAGGTGGATTAGGTCCAGTAGATATAGTTACTTTAAATATGACAACAGGTGAGTATACTGCTTATGATGTTAAATCTAAAAATTATAGAAAAGTTGATAGTTATACTGCACCAGATGGGTATAAAAGAAACCTTAAAGGATCATTTATATCTAGAGGTAGAACTAAAGAACAAGTTAAACTTAAAGTAAAGATAATATACGAATGAAACTCTCTCCTAACTTTACCTTGCAAGAACTCACCAAGTCAGACACAGCAGTAAGACTAGGTATACCTAATGAACCTAACTCAGATCAGATTGCTAAACTACAAAACCTTTGCGAGACTTTGCTACAACCAGTTAGAGATAAGTTTGGTCCAGTAATTGTTACCTCTGGATACAGATCTCCAGATCTTTGTGTTAAGATAGGCAGCTCAATTAATAGCCAACATTGTAAAGCTGAAGCAGTAGATTTTGAAGTTCCAGGCACAGATAATGCTGATCTTGCTTACTGGATTAAAGATAATATTGAGGGTTGGGATCAAATGATCCTTGAATTTTATACGATTGGTGAGCCTTCAAGTGGATGGGTTCATTGTAGTGTATCAGATAAACCTAGAAAACAATTCTTGAGAGCTTTCAAAGAAGATGGTAAGACAAAGTACAAACCAATATTAGGAGATATAAGATGTGGTTAAGTGCTATTAAACTTGCAGTACAAGCAGGTAGTCATATTTATAAAAACAAACAGAAAACTAAAATGCTTATGGCAGACGCACAAATGAACCATGCTCAGAAGATGGCTAATGGTGAAGCAGAATACCAAGGTAAGTTATTGCAGAGCAGAGATTCGGATTGGAAAGACGAGTTCATTTTATTATTATTAAGTGTGCCAATAGTAATGTTAGGATTTGCAGTTTGGTCAGATGATCCAACTCACATGGAGAAGATGAAATTATTCTTTGAATATTTTTCACAACTTCCATTTTGGTATCAGACTATATTCGTGGGAGTAATAGCTTCTGTGTATGGTTTGAAAGCAACAGATTTAATTAAGAGGAAGTAATGAGTAATCAAGCACCGACAATGTTCGTATCACAGTATAGTAAAAAGAAACCTACACTTCTTTCGCAGCAAACAGGTAAGAAGAAAAAGAAAAAGAAATATAAGAAGAAGAAGTAATGGCTAAACAAAAGTTCACACATTTTATACCTAGAGAGAAACCTAAGAAGAGAAGAGGGGTTCATACAAAATCTCAAAACAAAAGTGCTAAGAGACAAAAGAAACAAACTCGATACAAGGGTCAAGGAAGATGATTGATAAAATTATTTATAAATTTTTTGGTTTACTTGATGACTTTACTCAACACTTAGATAGAATATTTTTTCCTAAGAAGAAGAAAAAGAAATGAAGATAAGTGAGAATACAAATGTTGCTATGCCAATTAAAAATATGGTTGGTATTATTGTTGGTGTTGCTATGGGTATCTTTGCGTACACAGAGGTTACTGCAAGATTAACTTCACTTGAAACTTCAAGAGAACTAATGAACTCTGATCTACTTAAAAAGTCAGAACAAACTACAACTGATAAAGAACAATACTTACTTCTTGAAGATCTATACGAAACAGTAGAGAAGCACCAAGAACTTTTAGATAAAAATATTCATACACAAGTTATGCTAGATCATATAGAAGCACAGTTAGATAAAGCATTAAAAGATATTGAACATTTAAAAGATAAAGTACGAGCAAATGGAACAAATCATTAGTACAGTTGTGGCTCTTTGTATGTTTGTTGCAGGTGAATTAACTGAACATAGAATACAACCTGCTATGTCAGATTGTTTGAAAGGTAAAAGAGTTGCAGAACGAGGAGCAAATGATAATATTGAATATAAATGTGGGAAAGTAAAAGCAGAGTTAGAAGAAAATATTGATGGTAGTAAAGCAATCAAAAAGATAGTAGAATAAATTATGGCAAAGACACCAGCATGGCAGAGAAAAGCAGGAAAGAATCCCAAGGGTGGATTGAATGCTAAAGGTAGAAGAAGTTACAACAAAGCTACAGGTGGTAATTTAAAAGCACCAAGTAAAAAGGTAGGCAACAAAAGAAGAGCTAGTTTTTGTGCGAGGATGAAAGGCATGAAGAAGAAATTAACTTCAGCTAAAACTGCAAGAGATCCTAACAGTAGAATTAATAAATCACTTCGTGCTTGGAACTGTTAATGCAGAAAAAGGGTTGGAAAAAACAAAAGGTTCAATCATTAATATGTGGCTACTGTAAAGAGTGCGACAAACAATTAATGAGTGATGAAGGTGGTTGGATAGTAACCCACAAGAAACAATATTTTTGTCATGATGGTAAAGAAGGAAGTTGCTTTGATAACTATTGTGAGTTAAAAGTTAAACAACAACAACAACAGGAGTATGGTTATGTATGGTAAATCAAAAGGTAAAAGCAAACTAACATCTAAACAAAAAAAGCTACCATCTTTTTTACAGAAAAAGATAATGAAGTCTAAAGCTAAAAAGAAAAAGTAAATGAAGAAAAAAAGTACAGTAAATAAAGCTGGTAATTATACTAAACCTGCTTTAAGAAAGCGATTGTTTAGCCAAATAAAAGCTAGAAAGACAATGGGTACTGCTGCAGGTCAATGGTCTGCAAGGAAGGCTCAGTTACTTGCCAAGACTTATAAGTCTAAAGGTGGTGGGTACAGATAATGGCATTGGCTAAACGACAACGAAGTTTAAAAGCATGGAGTAAACAAAAATGGCGAACAAAGTCTGGCAAAAAATCCTCGGTTACTGGAGAAAGGTATCTTCCAAGTGCAGCGATAAAAAACTTATCTGCTTCAGAGTATGCAAGAACTACTGCTGCAAAAAGAAAAGCTAAAAAATCTGGTAAACAATTTAGTAAGCAACCTAAGTCTATAGCTTCTAAAGTAAAAAGATATAGAAGCTACAGTTAAATATTAATTTGTTTTAGTTCTTCGAACTCTTCCCAAATAGAATTTTCTGCACTCCAATAATTTTTCTTATCTTGCTTGTTTCTTAATGAGTGAATGATTGTGGTATGATCTTGATTAAATAATCTAGCCATAGAAGATAAGCTAACATTGTAACCTTCATACAATAGATTATAGATTATACTTCTTGCTCGAACTACATCCCTTGTTCTACCTTTACTAAAGATGTCATGTTTGCTTACAGTATATTTTTCACACACTTTATCTACAAGTTTTGATACAACTTCGATGTTTGCGTTCTTTGTTTTAAATGTAGTAGCAATTTTAGTTTTATTATTGCTATCCATTATTGGTTGTCTTTGCATTAGTTCTGCTGCGTACAGAAATCCTTCCGAGAACCCTACCTCATATAATCTTTCTTCTTGGTTCGTGAGAAGGTAAAATGCTTTCTTAACCTTATAGATAAAGTGATTCTGATTTAAGTTTTTAATGTGTTTATTATAGTGTGTGCTTATATTTATGGTCATAGATTCCCTACAGTTTCCTTTCTTTTTTTTCAACTATTAAGTTAATAACTATTTATCTGTCATTAACTGTTCTTTTGTCTGCTCTATTTGCCAAAGTAATTTATAAGAATCTTGTTGATACTTATTTACTTTCAGTTTCGCTTCCAGATACTTCTCGTGTTTCTTCGCTTGAAGATCCTTTAGCTTCTGCAGACGCATTCGGATTTGTTCCATCATGCTCCTTTTTTACTGTTGTAAAATCGTACTTTAAGTTGTCGATTTTTACTTCTACAAACTCTCCTCTATTCGAGTTGCTTGCAGCTTTCTTCACATCATCAAAGAGTTCAATCATTTGAAAATGACACTCCCCATTGATAATTCTTTTAAATTTTGTCATACTTATTTACTTTTTTCAACTTCTTTTTTGATCAGAAAATCTATATACTGTCTTGCTTTTTTAAGATCTTCAATACCATTCTTTCTTTTATATCTAGAAATATATTTAATTACATTACCTTCACAAAAATTAAAATTGTTTTCAATAATAAAATCTATTGGTTCAATCTTGTTTGCTATGTAGTGTGCTGGTTCTTTTATATTGTCTGCCATATTAAATCCTTTTTTTTAGCAAGGTGGGGAAAACGATAGAAAGGGAAAAAAAACCCCACCCTGCTGGATACCCTTTAGCCTAAGTTAAAAGGTATATTCGTTATTACCACCATCATCTGCTTTTGCAAAGCTAT
>Ga0228638_1000775_pt1 | contig 13841 bp, 7 predicted proteins | sample 48DmetaG_FD_182704 | JGI IMG/M metagenome (GOLD analysis project Ga0228638, IMG submission 182704) | Seawater microbial communities from Monterey Bay, California, United States - 48D | ecosystem: Environmental > Aquatic > Marine > Coastal | place: USA: California | collected 2016-10-31 | reverse complement strand
CGCCGACGCGATGCGTCGCCACTCGGCGTCGCGCGACCGACGCGCGATGCGCGACGACGACGCCGCGACGCGCGACGACGACGCCGACGCGTCGCGCGACGCGCGCGCGACGTCGACGGCGCGCGAGCGCGAGGGCGACGCGACGCGACGCGACGCGGAGGATGGAGGCGCGCGAACGCGCGACGACGACGCGACGACGGCGACGACGACGACGACGACGACGACGGCGATCGGCGGGAAGCGGAAGAAACCGTCGGTGGGGTACAGGGACATGGCGCGCGGGCACGCGCGGGCGGAGCGCGGGAAGAAGGCGAGGGACGGCGACGGCGACGGCGAGGCGAGCGGCGAGGCGAACGCGCGAGAGCGGGAGACGAATTGGATCGCGAGCGCGCGAGCGAGGCGGGGAGAGACGATCCTGACGAAGACGCAGGTGGCGAAGTTGGCGGGGAAGCTGCCGTACGGGTTGGAGTTCTTGGGCGTGGATGGACCGATCGGGCACGTGTCGCGGGAGGGCGCGCTGTACGGGACGAGCGAGGAGGAGGCGCGGCGGTGGTCGGCGCGCGCGGCGGTCGCGTTGGGGCCGACTGGGGATGATTTTTTACCGGACTTTGGGTTGGGTGTGGTTGGCGTCGGGCCCTCGACGTCGAAGCGCGGGATGACGAAGAAGGGCAAGGCGAATGGGGTGGGGATGGCGGCGCGCGCGCACGCGGCGCTCGCGGCGGATCCGTTTGCGGCGCTCGTCGTCGACGTCGAGGATCCGGTGCGTCCTCCCTCGCGCGGGATCGGTGGGATCGGTGTTGGCGGCGGTACGACGTCGCAGAGTAAGCGCGCGAGGGCGGAGGATCGCTCGAAGCGCGTCGCGCTGCGAAAGCGTCTGATAGAGCTCGAGAACTTGGTGAATAATCTCGGCAAACGCGCGACGGATTTGGTCGAGCGGCGAGACGAGTTGAGCCTCATCGCCCAAACCGCCAACGCCAGCGTGAACGAGATCGACGCGAAGCGAAAGGTGTCATCGGTCTCTCGAGGGGTCTCGGCGATTCGGCAGAAGTTAGCGTGCAAACCGGACCAACAGCACGGGTTCAACACGCTTCGATACCGATGCTTATTGGAAATCGTGCACAAGCAGTGCTTGTCCGCGGTGCGGCAATTGATGGCCCACAAGTGGGGGTTTCCGTTCTCCGCGCCCGTGGACCCGGATGCGTTAGGTTTACCGACGTACAGGGAAATCATCACCGAGCCCATGGACTTGGGGACGATCAAAAAGCTCATAGAGAACGGCGGCAAGTACGTCATGGCGGAGGAGGTTGACGCCGACGTGCGTCTGACGTTTGCGAACGCGATGAAGTTCAACAATGAAGGCACAGACGTCCACACCATGGCTTGCGGGCTCTTGGACGAGTGGGAACCGAAGTGGGAGGCGATTAAGCAACGAATCGCCGACGTCGAAGCGTGCGTTTTAGTCGAGCGAGACATGGCGGTGGCGAAGAATGAAGCCGCGCAGCGACGCGCCGACGTGGTGAGCAAGGAGAAGGAGTGCGCCAAGGCCTCTGAAGCGCTCGATCTCGTAAGTATGCAGCTTCGAGAAGTCGAAACGCAGGTATTGGCGCTCATGCGCCCGTTGCAGCGCGAAGATCGTCTCGATTTGGCTTCCGATTTGCGATGTTTGCCGGAGAGCTTGCGCTCTGGCGCCAAGGACATCATCGCCGCAAACACCACCGGATGGAGCGCGCAGGCGCACTTAGAAGACATCGACGCCCACAACGAAATCACGTTACATCTCTTGGCCCGATACACGAAGACGATGAATAGAAATAGACTAGCTGTGGTCGCAGGATGGTGCGGTAACGCCACGCCCGAGCACTTGCTCGAAAAGTTAAAGCAGGAACAAGACGTCTCCGCGGACACCGTCAACTTCGTCATCGGCCAACCTTTAGACGACGCGACGAGTGGTTTAGGCATACGGTCGATCGATCACATGCAGGATGAGTTCGATTTCGATCCATCCGCGTTCAACGACCTCCTCAACGGCGTGCCTCTCGACGTCGACGGAGACGCAATCGACATCGACATCGGCGCCGGCGACCACATGGACTTGGATCTGTAGCACCGTGATCGGACGACGATATCGATAATGTAATATGACCGCGTGATGAATGATCAACGCGCGGCGCACCGACGGCCGCGTGCCGCATTCTTCGCCGCGCGCGAGGCTTCCTCGCGCTCGGCGATTCGCCAAATCCGCACTCCCGCGCTCGAACCAACCTCTCGCGTCAACGCCCGTCGCGCTCGATTCATCATCGCTCGACCGACGCGCGTGCATCGGTCGTCGTCATGGTGCTCTCGCTCCGGCCGCGGCAGCGCCACGCGGTGATAGAGCTGCTCAACTTGACGAAGAATTCAAACAAATCATCGATCGCGGCTTCGTTCGGCGCCAACGCCGACGCGGACGCGGACGAAGCGAACAACTACAAGCTTCTGATCCTAGACGCGTTTACGCACGACGTCATCGCGCCTCTGGTGACGGTGAAGGACCTGCGCGATCACGGGGTGACGCTGCACCTGCGGCTGCGACAGGAGCGCGAGCAGATACCAGACGTGCCGGCGGTGTACTTTGTCTCGCCCACGCCCGAGAACGTCAAGGCGATCTCGGGTGATTTTGCAAACTCTCTGTACGATGCGTATCACCTGAACTTCGCGAGCGCGCTGCCGGCGAGCGCGTTGGAGGAATTGGCGACGAGCGCGGTGCGCGGCGGCGTGGACGGACGAGTCAAGTGCGTGCGAGATCAGTACTTGGGGTATGTGTCGTTGGAGGATGACTTGTTTGACCTCGCGATTGATGATGGATATCGGTTGTTGCACGATCCGCGCGTGGCGGAGAAGGATGTAGAGCGATTGATCGCGAACGTGACGACGGGCTTGTTTAGCGCGTGCGTCACGCTCGGGCAAGTGCCGGTGATTCGATCGCAGCGCGGTGGCGCTGCTGAGATGGTGGCGAAAGAGTTGGAATCGCGAATTAGAGATGCTTTGGCGCAGAGAGACAATCCCTTCGAGGGCGGACTTCGCGCGCAGTACGGCGGGAGCTCGGTGCAGCGACCGTTGTTGTGCCTGTTTGATCGAAATTTTGACTTGACGGCAATGTTGCAGCACGCTTGGACGTATCAGCCCCTCGTGCACGACGTTTTGCGAATGCGCTTGAACCGCGTGGACGTCGATGCCGACGCCCCGACCGGGGTCACCACCGGTGCCAAGCCTAAAAGTTACACGTTGGAGCACAGCGATCCGTTTTGGGCGGAAAACGCTAGCGCGCAGTTTCCGAAGGTTGCCGAGGAAGTCGAGGCAGAGCTGGCGAAGTATAAAGAGGCGATCAAGCGTGTGAATGCACAAGCTGCGATGGCCGACGGCGACGCTGATGCACTGGGGAATAGCACGGCGAAGCTCGCGGACGCGGTGCAGTCGCTCCCCGAGCTTCAAGAGAAGAAGCGCGTCATCGACAAGCACACCAACATCGCCACCGCCTTGCTTGGAAGCATCAAGCAACGTGGATTAGATGAGTATTACGCCATAGAAGAAGATTTGCTCGTCGGTAAAGGTGATAGGCCGTCGGTGATGAGTCTATTGCAAGCCACAGGTCGCGGAAGCGCCGAGGACAAGGTTAGACTCGCAATCGTGTACACGCTTTCGGCGACGGAAGGCATCTTGCCGCAAGACGCCGAGGAAATTGAAGGCGCGCTACGCGCGAGCGGAGCCAATACATCGGCGTTAGCGTACGTCAAGCGCATGATGAGCTTGAATGCAAGTCTGAAGAATATGTCTGGCGGCGGCGACGCCGGTCATCGACGCTCCAACTCGAGCCAAGGCAACATCTTAGAGTGGGCCGATAAGCTTTACGGTCAAAGTATCAACACCATCACCAAGGGTGTGAAGAACTTGCTCAGCGGCGAGCGCGTGCTCCCCATCGCTGTCGCTTTTGACGCGCTCATGGCGAACCAGCCCGGTCCGGAGACGGCGGATTACGCGTACCTCGACCCCAAAGCCCCGCACGGCAAACCCGTCGGGCCTCGCGAGGGCGATCCCGCGTTTCACGATGGCATCGTTTTCGTCATCGGTGGCGGTAACTACCTCGAGTACCGATCCCTCGTCGAGCTCAAGTCGCGCGAGCGCGCCAACGTGCGTTCCGTCGTCTACGGCTCCACTTCGCTGTGTCACAGCGAAACCTTTCTCAGCACCTTAGCCAGCCTAGGCGCCGCCGCGTCGTGATCGTCACGGCGCGTGCATTGTATCTCATTCACCACCGTCTTAGCGTCGAATTCGCCTCCGCACGCCCGATCGCCTCGCGTCGCGTCGCGCGAGACGACTCCGCCTCGTCGAGGCGACTGCACCACACAGAAACGCGTCGCCCGCGTCACTTGCGCGCGCGCGATGCGAGGCAAACTCGAAGTCAATGGTGCGCGCGCGAGCGCGAGAAATAGCGAAACGCGCGACGCTCGCGACGCTCGCGAAACGCGCGCGCGACGAACGAACGCGCGACGGTGACTGACAAGATGAGTTGATTAATGTCTCCGCGTGGCAGTTTTAAGCGCGATCCGACTGCGAGACACGCAAACGTTCGGGAAACAAGACCCGTACGTCGTGCTGAAATGCGGCGGTCACGCGGATACGTTCCGAACCAAGGTGTGCCGAGACGGAGGCACGGCGCCGAAGTGGAACGAACGATTCACGTTCGCGCTCGCGGGCACGGAGGGGAATGAGCTGAACTTGAGAATTTGGAATAGGAACACGATGACGAGCGATAAGTGCATCGGAAGCGCGACGGTGAAGCTAGATGCGGTGTTTAAGAATGAGACCGATGATGTGGATGTAGAGGTGTTTGATACGAAGGGAAGAGCGGCGGGAGTGATTAACTTGGTGCTGACGTTTACGCCGAGCGGTTCGTACGTGGTGCAGCAGCAGCAGCAGCAGCCGGCGTACGTGGTACAGCAGCAGCAGCAGCAGCCGGCGTACGTGGTGCAGCAGCAACAGCAGCAGCCGGCGTACTTGGTGCAGCAGCAGCAGCAGCCGCCGCACGTGGTGCAGCGGCTGCAGAAACCGCGTGGGCTCGTGACGCGTCTGACAGGCAGAGGCAAGTACACGCTTGGCGATATTTACGACATAGGGGCCCAACCGCGGCCGGCACAGCCTCAGCAAGCCACGCCGAACGTGACGTACGTGCAGCTTCCTGCCTATGCGGCGCAACATGCGCCAGAGGCGCCGCCGGGCTACACGCCCACGCCGATCGGCGTCGTTCACGGAGGATACGCTGGCGGCGGCAACCACATGATGCCGCCGCCGCCAGGTTGGAATAACGCCCCGCAATCAGGCGGGCACGCGCAGTACGGCAACGACGACGACGAATGGGGAGTATGAGCATGAAGATGATCGATAAGAATGTCGACGTGTAATCTCAAGTCTAGAAATTTCGCATGGTAGTTTATCGCGTCCGAACGAGCCACGGCCACTGCTCAGGAAAATCGGTCCAACTGTCGGTGAGATCTCGAACCGCGTCCCCGAAACGATAAAAGCCCGTGACTTCCGTGTGAGGGGGGCGGCGACGCCCGCGAGTCGGTCGTCGCCGAGTCGGTCGTCGCCGCGGCGCATTCCGGATGGATAGTGGTTGTCATTAAATCAGCGGTACTCGCGCGGGGCGGGTTAAAAATCGTGTCGAGTCGATGGAAATCGCGCGTGATCGAATCACACCGGGCGGCCGAACAATTTCTTGATGCCGACGTCCGGGGTGTCCTGCTTGACGAGGGACTCGCCGACCAAGACCGCGCCGACGCCGGAATCTTGCAACAAGTTGACGTCGTCGATGGTGAAGATTCCAGACTCGCCAACCATGGTGATGCCGCGTCTCTTAACCTCCTCGCCGAGCGGCCCGTTCATGAGATCGGTGGTGACGCTCAAGCTGACCTCAAACGTTCCCAAATCCCGGTTGTTGATGCCGAGCAAATCGATGGGAAAGTCTCCGTCCAACACGCGCTTCATCTCCCCGTACGTGTGCACCTCGATCAAGCACTTCATGCCCAGCGAGTGCGCAATCTTAATGAAGTACTTCAAATCTTGGTTGGGCAAAACCGCGGCGATCAACAAAATCGCGTCGGCGCCGTACTTGCGCGCGAGATAAATTTGATACGCGTCCACGATGAACTCCTTGCAGAGCAACGGGCACGTCACCCCAGCCTCGCGAATGAGCGCCAAGTTTTCAAATCCACCCTGAAAGAACTTTTCATCCGTCAACACGCTCAAACACGCCGCCCCACCCTCCTCGTACGCCTTCGCGATTTTCACCGGATCAAAATTCGGCTGAATCACCCCCTTCGACGGCGACGCCTTCTTCACCTCCGCGATCAGTCCCGGCTGTTTCGTCGCCGCCAACTGATCCGTGATCGCCTTCACAAAATCCCTCGTCGGCGGCGCGTTCACCAGCGCCGTTCGCACCAACTGCAACGGGAATTTCTCCTTGCGTTCCGCGAGTTCCACGTCTTTATACCACACGATCTCCTCCAAGATGTTCTTCGGCTTGTTGTTCTCGTTCGTCACCCGCTCGCCCGTCGGCGCGACTTCCTCGATCACGAACTCAAACTGTCCGACGCCCAGGTCGTGCTTGGACGGTCCGTTCGGCGGTCGTCGTCGGATGCTCACCGCGCCGTCGTCCACGCCCGAGGGCGCGCTCGCGCGCGGGCGCGTCGCGCGTCGCGCGCGTCGCGCGTCCCGTCGCGCGCCCGTCGCGAGCGTCGCGCGTCCCGTCGCGGCGGACATCGAGCGCGTCGCCGGTCGTTCGCGCGCGCGTGTGACGCCGCCGGCGCGTCGTTCGCGCGCCCGGATAACCTCGTCGAGTCATGACTCGTCGAGAGTCCCTCCCGGGCCGCGCGTCCCTCGCGCGCGCCGCATCGCGCGACGCCGACGCGAGGCATGCTCGCGCGCGGCGCTTCGGCGGCGGTGCATCGCGCGAGCGCGAAAGGTGCGCGCGACGCGCGCGCGCGACGGGACGATTCGCGCCGCGCGCGACGCGACGACGATTCGATTCGCCGACGTCCGTTGAGGGTTTCCGCGCGCGACGTCCGACGCGACGGCGGGACGCGCGGCGCGCGGGAGAGACGGCGCGAGGGAGGGACGGCGCGAAGGCGACGCGCGCGCGCGGCGGGCGACGTCGCGCGCGCGGACGAAGCGCGCGCGAACTCGGAGACTGACGAAGGCGACGCGGCGACAGGGACGCGAACGGGACGCTCGAGGACGGCGCGTCGAGCGAACGCGAGCGCGAGCGCGACGCGGGACTCGGCGTCGAACGATGAATCGACGACGTCGTCTTTCGTCGCGTTGACTGGATTCGTGCGCGCGCGGGAGGTGATGGCGGTGGCGAGCGACGCGGCGCGACGCCAACGCGCGCTCGGCCGGGAGATGGTGAGCGCGAAGTCGACGACGAAGATGTCCGCCGTCGCGCCGTTGTTCACGCTCGCGGCGGTGACGATGGTGGACAGGAAAATGATACAGTTAGTGACGCAGTCTGTGGCGTCGTTCATCAAGTTGTATCTCTTGTTGCTCTTCGTGCGGGTGTTGCTGACGTGGTTTCCAAACGTCAACTGGATGCGCCAGCCGTGGACGATGCTTCGTCAAGTCACCGATCCGTACCTGAACTTGTTCAGGAACCTGATTCCACCCGTGATGGGGCAGATTGACTTCACGCCCATCCTCGGTTTCATGGTTCTGCAATTCCTCGCGCGCGTCCTCTCGGCGGATTCCGGGATGGGTAAATTCTAGTACGCTCGTGATGTAACGAAGAAGGCTCGTATTTTTGACTGGACGAGACGTTCGCGCGGTTGAACAATTTCGATGCGTGCGTGAAATGAATCGTGTATTGTACAGAATGTTCTAAACCCCGTCGACGTCGCCGTCGTCGTCGTACTCGAGAATGTTATACTTTCGCTGCGACGCCTTCAAAGCCCAGTGGCGGTGCGCCAACCAGGCGCCGATGGCGAGCGTCGCGCACACGAACGTCGCCATGACGTACGTCGTGTCTCGCCACGTGCGCAAATCATCCGTCAGATGCGCGAGCTTTCCCGCCAGCGACGACAGATCGTCATCGCTCTCGATTCGATCGCGAACGATGAAGAAGGCGTCGAGCACGCCGCCATCCGCGCTGGCGTCTTGATATTCGCCGTACAAGTGCGTGCGATTGAACGCGGTGAGCCGAACGTAGCCGTACTCATAGAGCTCCTTCTCCATAAACGATGCGCCGATCGCGTTTTTCGTGTGAGGTGCGCCGCCTGTGCCGACGAGTACGCTCACTGGTGCGCCGCCGGGATGGGAATACGTCGCCACGCCGTCAACGAGTCTACTAAACGCCGCGCACCCTTCGTCCGCGGAGACATTGAACGAGGTCGATCCTCTCCACGCGCACGAGCGCTGGTAGGCATGATTGTGTCCCCAAAACACCGCGTTGACATCGTACTCGACCAACAGCGGCCAGACGTGCGTTTGGATCTCTCGCATTACGCTCAAGTCACTCGGGTTTTTCATCCCTGGTTTCGTCTCGCGATCTTCGGGACCGTCGGTGCTGTCGACCAAACCCGGTCGGTGTCCGCCGAGCACGACCCACGGCGTCTTTGCGCGATCGATGCTCGAAAGTTCGCGCTTGAGCCACTCGCCTTGCGCCGAAGCGGGCGAAAAGTTGACTTCGGTATTCATCGACACGACGCGAATCGATCCGAAAGTCACCGCGAACCAATCGGCGTCTGGGCCGGCGCGAGGCGTAGGGTACAAGCGCGTCGCCGGCACCGCGCATTCGCCGCCGCTGTCGTCGACGCCGTACTCGTCCGCAACGCGAGACTCTGGCCAATTCGAGCTGTCAGCTTCGTGGTTGCCGAGATTGGAGATGAACGGCACGCGAGACGCCCACGGCGTGATTTGTGCCGCCCATTCGTCCCAAACGCTGGCGTATCCCGTGGCGTAGGACAAGTCGCCGAAGAGAAACACGGCGTCGATGGCATCATCGCGCGCGTCGCGCTCCAAGGCGGCGCTGACGTTGAGCGAAGGTTGACCGTACGCGCGCCACGTTTCGGCGTCGTCGTTCGATCCACGACCCATATCCGCGAACAACGCGAGCGTTGTCTTCGCATCTTTGCTTTCTGCCGGAGGCATGCGCATCGTGAACCGATCGCTCTCGCCGTGAGCGTCGCGCGCGAAGTACTCGATCGAGTCGCCTGGGCGCGCTACGATGGCCGCGGTGTGCACGTACCCCGGATGTCTGTATCCAAAACTGTTCGCCGGCGCCCCGCACAAATCGCGCGCGTCGTACGTCGTCGTCGTCGCCGGAACGTGCGCGTACGCGCCGTTACCCACGCGATACGTCAATCGCGCGCCGTGACTGGCGTTTCGTCCGCTTTGCCACGTCACGCGAGCCGACGCGCCGCGTTCGGTCGTCGATCCCCCCCAACCCGTCGGGAGCGTCACCCGCGGCCACACCGGCGCCAGTGCGTCCTCGACGTGAACCGGCGCGCTCCTCGCCACCTCCATCATAGTCGTCGCGTTCGGCGCGTTCGCGAACAATACGAAGTCGTACGTCGCCGCGCGATGCGTCAACGTCTCAAACACCACGCTCGCCGACCCCGTCGTCGCGTAACCATCCACGCGCCCCAACACCGCGTATTTTACCGGCGCCGTCTTCGTCGGGTCCGCGCCCGCCGGCGAGTACGCTCCGATCCAATGCTCCGCGAACGTCGCGTTCGCCGTCGCCGTCGTCGAAACCGTCGCGCGAACGCGTCCGCCCGACCGCGTCGTCGTCGCGTTCGTCGTCAGCGTGAATCCGAGATCGGTCGACGATAACACCCTCGACCGGGCGACGATTCGACGCCCGTCTATGCGCCAGAGCGCGTTGTGCGCGGCGCGTTCGAGCGCTCGCGCGTCGACATCAAAGAAGGAAGATTTCGAAACGTCACGCGCGTCGAGCGCGCCGCTCGCGCCGTGGACGACGCAGAGGAAGATTACGAAGGCGACGATGCGGGTCGCGCGCGCCATCGGCGGCGCGCGCGGCGCGGCGTCGACGAATAAAGTCACGAGACGCCGCAGACGCGAGCCGCGCCGACGACGAGTCGCGGCGAGCGAGCGAGCGACGTAAACGCGTTCGTTTGGGTTGAAATAAAAAATACTGTAATCAGCGCTGACTAGATCAGGCGTAATCCGCGAGCGAGCGATGTCAGGGTACAAGAACAACAACAACAACAGACGGTGAGGTTGGTCGGTTTGATCACGCGGCGAGGAGCTCGGTGCGCTCGGCGCAACGGCGCCAGACGTCGGCGGCGACGCCGGATTCGGCGTTCGGGGACGTCGCGCGCGCGAGTCTGGCCGTGGATAGTAAAGGTTTGATCGGCACCGACGGACGCTTCAAGAAATCCACCGCTTCGCGCGCGGCGGATTCGTCCTTGAAGGCGCCGGTGGAGAGCAACACGCTCGACGCTTGCTCGAGCGAAAGCGCGGGAATTTCCACGGCGGCGTCGATGACGCCGCCGGCGCCGAGACCGAGACGTTTGAGCGTCTTTGGTGACGACGTCGTGAGCATCACGAGCAAGTGTCGGCCTGGAGGTGGCTTACGCTGTAGCAAAGCGCTGAGCGTCGCGAGCGCCTTCGGGTGCGCGACGTTGAGAGACTCGCTTCCATCCGCCGGGGCGACGCCGACGAGCGTCTCCACGGAGTCGACGACCAAGCAACTCAGCGTAGACTTGAGCGCATCTTCGAACGAGGCCTTGAGCGCGGCGGTGAGCACGTCGTCTGTGGAGCCGGAACCACCCGGCGCGTTGGCGATGACGGTGTCCGGCTTGACTACTTTGACGTACGGGAACTCGCTCGCCAACGCCACCGTGGCGGCGAGCGCGGTCTTCCCGCTCCCCGTGGGTCCACTGACCATGCACGTCATGTGATCGGTCGCGCCGTCCTGTAACGCCTTGACGAACGACTTCAATTGATTTTCTGCGACGACGTGCTCCGATTGCGATTCGAGCGTAACGTACCCATCCGGGCGCATCGCTTCGAGTGTCGCGGCGTCGGCGCCCATCGCCGGCGGCACTTCCTCGAGTGCGTTCAGGAAGTCCTCCATGAGCACTACCGGCGCTTCCGCGCTCTCTGCTTGGTCGAATTCCGCGCTCTTCTTAATGTGTCTCGTCAACGAATACGACGTTGCCGCGGTGACGAGGCCCTTCAACTCGGCGCCGCTGTAGTTGACCGTGCTCTTCGCCAATTCTTCCAAGTTCACGCAAGGTCCGAGCAAGCCTTCGCTAGCCATAGAGTCGGTGTGAATTTTCAAAATTTGCTGTCGACCGGTGGCGTCCGGCAAGCCGACTTCGACTTGCAACTCTAAACGACCCGGGCGCAAAAGCGCGGGATCGAGCAAGTCTCTTCGGTTGGTGATACCCACGATCAAAATGTTATTCAGCGCGTGCATACCGTCGAGCTTGGTCAAAAGCTGATTCACGACGTTGTCGTGCACGATGCTCGCCGTCTCCCCTCCCGTGCCTCTCGCCTTCATCACCGCGTCGATTTCGTCGAAGACGATGATGTGCAACTTGCTCTTGTCGCCCCTCAACTTTGCCTCCTTCTCCGCATCTTCGAACAACATCCGCACGTTCTCCTCGCTTTGACCGACAAACTTTTGCAAAATTTCCGGTCCATTCACGATCTTCGGCTTGTGCGCGTTCAGCATGTTCCCCAACTGTCTCGCCACGAGCGTCTTCCCCGTCCCCGGCGGCCCGTACAGCAGCACCCCTCGCACGTGTTGCAATTTCAACCTTCTCGCGATGTTCGCGTCCACCATCCTCGACGCGAACACTCGTCTGAATATATTCGCAAACTCCTTATCCAATCCTCCCACGCCGTGTTCGACGAACGAGCTTCCATCTCGCATCATTCGCGCCAGGTGCGCCTGCGAGCTGTGCTTTTCGCTCTCGTCTTGCTCGGGCACCGTGTTCGCGTTCCCAGCCGCCGGTCCCGTCTTCGCCAGCGTCGGCGTGATCCCGGGCGGCGCCGCGCCGCGTATCGCGCTCTTCGGTTTCGGTTTTTCAAACTTTCGCGGCGTCGGCGCGTCCGTCGTCGCGTCGACTTCGAAATCTTCCGCGCGCCACTGCACGAGGCGCTTTTGCGTCGCCAGCGCCGTCGTCGCCGCGCCGTCGACGTCGCGTCGCGCGGCGGTGCGCTGAGGCGCGCGAGCGCGCGCGAGCGCGCGCGCGAGGTCACGCGCGCGATGCATCGTCGCTCTCGCGTCGCTCTCGCGTCGGCGTCGGGGCGCGCGCGGCGCGATGACGACGCAGGCTCCCTCGGGACGCTTTTCGGCGCGATGACGTCGATTCGGATGACGCGACGACGAACAAAGGCGGGCTGGGATTGAAAGAAGAATGGCTGGCTAAGACGCGCTCGCGGCAGATCGAACGAGGCGCGCGCGAGCGCGCGAGTGAGCGCTCGCGGCGCCGCGCGCGCGCGCGACGACGACGACGCGCGTCGGGGGATTAATGGCGGCCGAAGGCGTCGTCGCCGTCCAAACCGAAGGCGCGCTTGGCGGCTTCGTACGTCGTCCAACAGATGGCGGCGGCTGGGATGTGGAAGAGCACGCGCGCGCTCATGCCGCGAGTGAGGGCGAGCGCGCCTTCGTCGCGAACGATGGCGCGCGCGACGTCCATCGGGCTGGCGGAACGCACGGCGGCGCTTCGCGCGCGTTGCGCGGCGAGCTCTTGCGGACAAATCTTGGGCGCGCCTCGCGCCGTGCACACGCTGTTGTACGTCGTTTCCACCGTCTTGGCGACGTCGCAATCGAGTAAAACACATTGCGTTTGCATGCGAGTCTTGACGACGTCCATGGGCGTCGTCGCCGCCGCCGCTAGACCCCCGGCGACGCCCCCGGCGGCGAATTGCACGGCGAACCCCTCCTTCTCCGCCTCGCTCGCCTTGAACAGCGCCGTCTTCGCGCTTTCGTACGCCGCGAAGTGGATCGCCGTGAAAGGGACATTCATCGCTAACGTCGTGGGGTAACTTCTATAAAACGCCCGCACGCCTTCGTTCCGAAACGTCTTCGCCACGCAATCCAGCGCCCCCTTGTACGGCGAATCCGAGATTTGCAGTCGTTGCTTCACCGTATCCACGGGGTTTTGCAACCCATCCGCGAGCACCGTCGCGCACACTCCCGCGAGCGCGTGCGCGACGGGGGCGTGTTCGTTCACGTTCCCACCCCCGAACGCCACCTTGCACTTTTCGTACGTCGCGAAGTACACCGCGTGCGCCGGCCCCGCGCCCAACCCCGCGGCGGACACCCCTCGATACAGCGACCGCACCGCGTTCGCCGCGTTCGCCGCGGACGCGCGCGCCGTGAGCGTCCCGATCGCTTGCGCGTACGACGTCCCGCTCGCCGCCACCTGCAGGCGCGTTTTAATCGTATCCACCGGGAACATCGCCGTGTGCTCGACGGCGCCCGCGAGCGCGCCCGAAGCCATGTGCGCGTAAAACGCCGTCTCCGCGGGCGAATGCGCGACGCACGCGCCGTCGACGGACGCGCGCGCCGTCGTCGCGCTCGACGACGCCCGCGCGGCGCGCTCGAGCGCGTCCGAGGGCGTCATGCGGCGCGATAACGCGTCGTCTCGATCGCGTTGACGGCGATCGCGTTCGAGCGCCGACGTCGCCGCGGTCTCGTCGTCGACGGCGCGCGCGGTGCGGCGCGAGGCCGGGCGGTGCGGCGCGCGTCGATGGCGCGCGTCGGGCGCGGTTTCGTCGCGCGCGCGCGTCGCGACGCGTCGATGAGTGGCGTCGGCGAGTAAACCCTCGAGTTGGTC
>Ga0228638_1000751_pt1 | contig 14075 bp, 10 predicted proteins | sample 48DmetaG_FD_182704 | JGI IMG/M metagenome (GOLD analysis project Ga0228638, IMG submission 182704) | Seawater microbial communities from Monterey Bay, California, United States - 48D | ecosystem: Environmental > Aquatic > Marine > Coastal | place: USA: California | collected 2016-10-31 | reverse complement strand
TTTCCCGCCAAAAAGCGAGTCGACGTCATGGCGAACGCGTCGCGCGTCATCGCGTCACTCTCCCGCGCGTGTCATCGCGCTTCGCGCGCCGCGACCGGTGCGCGCGACGCGCCTCGGACGCTCGCGTCGACGACGCCCGTCTCCTCGCGCGTCTCGATCGCGCGTCGAATCGTTCGCGCGATCGATTCGAATCGATTGTTTAAACAATCTTATCGCGTCGCGTCGCGATCGCGATCGCGCGGCGCGACGCGATGTCGAGCGCGCGCGCGACGACGCGCGCGACGATCGCGTCGAGGTCGGTGACGGCGAGGCGCGCGCTCGGCGCGAGGGCGGCGCGAAAGACGACGCGGCGACGCGCGAAGGGCGACGAAGCGACGACGGCGGAGACAGCGCTGGCGGCGACGAATCCGACGGATAAAAAGTACGTCGCGTTGAACGGGGTGAAACTGGTCGTGGACTTTGAGATGCACTACGAGACGAAGTTTGGGGAGACGGTGTGCGTGCTGGGGAGCCACGAGGCGATGGGGGCGTGGGAATTGGAGCGGGCGACGGCGCTGGAGTGGCACGAGGGGTCGGTTTGGAAGCTGAGCGTGGAGTTGCCGGCGGGGGGGGTGTTCTTTTACAAGTACATCGTCAAGGGCGCGAACGGTGAGGTGTTGCGGTGGCAAGACGGAAGTAACTCCATGCTCGTGCTTCCGGAGAGCTGGAACGTGCCGAACGGATCGCACTACCTCGTCGAGGATAACTTTGCGGGCGTGCCGAACGAAACGACGGAGATTTCCGAACACTTGCTCGCGGGTAAGCTCGTGAACGCGCAAGGCGAAAAGACGCAATTGTTGCAACAACTCGAGGTGCAAAAGACGATGACGCAAACCGCGCTCGAAGAACTTTTGCTCGCGCGCGAAGATCTCGCCAGAGCGCAATCAAAGTTGTTGTCGGCGTCTTCCGAAACCGCCGCCTACGACGTCAACAATGGCAACCAAAACGGATTCTCCCGCTAATTGCGCGCCGCGAGGCGCCGCAACCGTCGATACTTTCAAGCAACGCGATAAACTGTATTTCAACGAAGTAATATCCAAGTCAAGCAGAATCATTTCAACATTAAACGTTTCTTTCTTCTAACGCATTCGCCTCGAGCGCGCGGCGCGTCATCGAGCGTCTAGCTTTTCACGAATCGCGCGCACGACCTCTTCCGCATTCGCCTTCGCGGACACTTTCCCAGCATCGATTGTATCCGGAATTGGGGCGGGAAACGGCGGAAGGAAACTCAAACCGGCTAAATTTTGTGCCCACTTGTACGGCTTGGCGTTGGATGGCGCGCACGAAGCGTCAAACGTAAAATTGGGTGCCACCACGGCGACGGCGTGATTCGGCATCTCAGACCCGTCGTCATCTGGAAACAATTCTCCGAGAAATTTCTCATCTTCCGGTTTCGATGACACGACGACGACGTGTAATTTCGTGAGATAGGTGAAGAAAACTTTCGTAGCACCAAAGCCGACCTCGACTCGGAGTGGATGTTCCTCATATAACGACGACGACGCACTCGCCGCTTGCCGCCCGCCCCTCGCTTTCCGCTTTTTGCTTCTACGATTATTCTCAGCACCTTCGTCCACGAGTTCGCCCTCCTCTTCGCTTGCCTTTTTCTGCTTGAAATTTTGCGCGTCGTCGATTCTCCCCACCAGTTCGACTTTGATTTCCTCTTCGTTCTGCTGCAAGTGCTTCAACTGCGCGTACAGCACGTGCAACGGCACTGGAAGTAGTCCGATCCGCGCGTCGAGATCTTCCGTGCTCGCGTACGCGAGATCAAACATTCGCCTCAACGGTTCGGCAGATTTGCGCACATTCGTCATCGTCGCCTCTAAACTCCCCCCCAACAGCTTCTTCTTCTCCGCTACCTGTTGTTGTAACGCCGCTAACTCCGCTTTCAACGCGTTTTGTTCCTCTACCATCTCCCTCCGCACGATGAGCTCGTGCGCTAACCGTCGCGTCATCAGTTCGTATTCGTCCCGCGGCTTCTTCGTCGGCAAACCGCGTCTCTTGGCGTCCGCCTCGTACTCCTTCAATTCCATCAACTCGATCCCTCCCGCGCTCACTCCCCCACCACTTCCCTCTGCATCCGCGTGTCGCTTCAGCGCGCTCTCTCGCCACGCTGTCTCGTACGCCACCGTCGCCGCGCGCACTCGCGCCGGGTCCGTTTCCTTGTCCCGCCGCCGCGTCCCCGCCTTGAGGTATTCCAGTCCCATCAACGCTCGCCTCTGCGCCGTTCGCACGCTCGCGAGCGTCTTCATGCACGTCTCTACGGTAGGTTTACGCGCATCGCTCGTCTTCGTTCCCTCTTCGACGAGCTGCGCGACGTTTTCGCGCAATTCTTGCGTGAGCTCTTGAATCAGCTCAAACTGTGCTTCGGTGCTCTCGGGCGTCGCATCCTCGGCGTTGGGCGCGGGCGAGGGCGCGCCGACGCGCGAAGGGACGTCGAGAGACGTCGTCGTGCGATGGGCGGCGACGGGGGAGGTTGGTTCGCTCGGTGCGCTCGCGGCGCGCTTGCGCGGCGGCATCGCGCTTCGCGAAGTGCGGGAGGCGCGCGCGGCGAATGTTGGTTTGACCGAGATTGGTCGATTCGTAATGATAATGATACACGTCTACGTCGAATGCAACTAGTCTTGATCTTCGTCGTCGTAATTATCGTCGCCGTCGTCGTCGTCGAGCGCGCGCGCGCGTAAGTCTTCGGTCTCCATGCGACTGCGCCGGCGCGATACGCGACGATGGGACTTGGTCTCGAGCTTGGCCTCGGTGCGCGTCGCGTCCTTGCCCGCCGCGGATTTAGTTTTCGTTCGCGATTCTCGACCGGACGCCATGCGTTCGGTGTCGGCGATCTGCTTGACCTCTTCGAACAGGTCGTAGTATAAATCGTAGCGACGCTCTTCCCAGCACTCGTCGACGACGACGCATCCGGGCTCGTGACGATGGGTGCAGTCGGAAAACTGGCATCGCGCGTCAGAGCTCGCGAGGGCGTCGCGAATCTCGGGAAAACACATCGCGAGCTTGTCGGTGTCAAAGCCTTCGAGGGAAGGGTAGCCGAACCCTGGTGTGTCCGCGAGGAAACCACCGACGTCGAGTCGAAGCAAGCTGACGTGCCGCGTCGTGTGTTTACCTCGACCGCTTCGCGTGCCCACGCCCTTGACGGATTGTAAATCTAAGTTTGACAGATCACTGCGCCACTTTTCATCCTCGATCGAGCGGCTTCCACGCTTGATGCCCCCGCCTCCACCGCCTTCTATGTCCATGTCGGTGATATATTTAGCATCCGGCGAGTCGCCGTCGCCTCGCTCCGAAGATGCCGATGAGGATTCCACGCTCTCGAGCGCACCGGCTAAAGCGCTACCGAAGCGAAATCTATTGATGAGCGAGCTTTTTCCCACACCACTGGGGCCCGCCAAGACGGTGGTCTTGCCTCGCAGCGCCTCCTCGAGCTCCTCCACGCCTTGACCCGTGGCGACGGAGATGACCTTGGCGTCGTATCCCCAACTCTCTAACCGCGCGCGCCAATCCGCGACTTCGACTTCGCTCAACAATTCGCATTTATTCAATACCAAAGTAAACGGCACCTTGGTCGCCTCCATGCTCACTAAGAACCGCGTCAATTGTTTCACCTCGAGAGGCGGCTGCTCGAGCGCGAAGACCAAAAGCGCCTGGTCAACGTTCGCAATCGGCGGTTCAACGAGTTCACTTCGCCGCCCAACGACGTCATCAATCATACCCCGACTTTGCACCCAATCTACACCGCTCAGCACGACCTCGTCACCAACGAGCACGCGCTTTTTAATCTTCTTCAACAGCGCTCGAGCGACGCACAACAGCTCCGTCGTTCGATCCTCCTCGGCTAGCATCGCCTCCAATCGCTCCACGTCTTCCCTCGCCCCCGCTTCGCTCGCCCGCATTTTCGCCTCTTCGAGCTGTCGCTTCCTATCTTCATCGTGCGCACCGACGACGACGTCACCATCGACGACGACGCGCAGAAAGTTGGCTTGCGCCGTCACCACCGTCCCCGTCAGCGGCGTCCCGTCCGCGTCTCCGGCGCTCGACGCCGTCGTCAGCGCGCGCGCGCCGTGCGCAGCGTGTCTCACGAATGCACTCGCCGTCCGCGCCGTCCGCACGCGCGCGCGCATCGCTCGCGCGAGCCGCACCGACGCCATTTCGCTCGCGAAGCGCCGCATGCTCGACTCACTTTTCGAGCGACGTCGACGCGGCTGGCGTCGCCGCACGCGCGAAATCGCGCGTCACACGACGCGCACGCGCAACGCGAACACCCGCGCGTCGTTCGAAGCGGCCTCCCTCGACGGTGATGGTCGACGCGCGCGGAGGAGTGCGGTGCGGGTCGCGCGTCGACGAACGCGCGTCGGCGGGCGGCGAGCGGCGCGAACCGTCCCGCGCGGAGGCGAAGCGATGCGCGACGCGACGCGCGAAATGTACTGATGATCGTTGTTAAACGCTACTATTCTTCTTCTCAACTCAGCTTTAAATGTAATTTAATGTGGTGGGTTCGTGAATAATGCGAGCGAGCGTCTCGACTCGCGCCGCCGCGCGCCTCTGGAGTCTTCGCTTATTTAAAATCCGTTCTTTTTTTGGAACTTTTGGATCGCGTCGAGCGCCATCAGAGTGAGCATGGCGTGCGGAGCGATTCGAACGTAATACGTCGGGAAACCGGTGTAAAACTTGAGCGGACCGCCGCTCGCCATGGTTTTCCCGCAGCAGTCCATGAAGCCTTTGAACGGCATCGTGCCATCCGGGTTCGGCTTTTGCTTTTGCAATTGCGTCTTGACGTAATCGAACGGCAAAGAGAAGAAGGAGGCGAAGAAACCGGCGATAGAGGCCGCGCCGAGCGTGGCCGGGAAACCGGTGATCTGGTTCGCCGCCATCATTTCCTTGGCTTGGTCGTTCGACGCGAGCATGCCCATGTTCAACGCCATCGCGCGAATGCTCGTCGTCCCGGCGCCGGTGAATAATCCGCCGACACCATCCTTCTTCACGATGTCCACCAAAGCGTGCGCGACGCCTTTATAGTTGCGACGCTGATCCGGCGGCAACGTACCGTCCGCTTGCATGCGAATGAGCGACAAATCCGCCGGCGAACCGACGATGGCGCCCAAACCGCCCGCCGCCAGCCCCGCGCCCGCCTTTTGCGCCAGCGACAAGTTCTCACCCTTATTCGATTCCTTCAGCGCGTTGACGAATTGCGAGTGCAACCCCAATCGCGCCGTCGTGTACGTCGCCTGTCTCAGCAAGCCCGCGGACAATCCGGTGTACAGCGCGCCGAAGCCTTCGTTCTTCACGATCGCCGCCGCCGTCCCGATCGGTCCCCCCGTCGACCCGAGTTGCAATCGAACCTTGATGACTGTCGTCCCACCGCGTCGCTCGCCTCTCCGTCAGTCTTTCCCGCGTCCCTCTCGCGCCGCGCCGCGTCTCGTCCTTCGTTTTCCATCGTCTTCTCGCGCCCATCGTCATCATCATCATCATCATCGCGCGTCGTCCCATCGCCAGGTCTTCGTCGCGCGCGTCGCGTCGCCGACGCACTGTCTAACGGCTGAATCACGCACGTGGCGCCCATGCCGGACAAACCACCGTTCATGTACGGCTTCACCGCGCGCCACACCGCGTTATCCGACATCGTCGTCGTCGTCGCGTCGCGCGATGGCGTCGCCGCCGTCTCCGCGCGCGACTCGTGGCTGGCAGACAGAGTAGGGTTTAGGGTTGATCTCGACGGGTCGTGACTCGCGCGCGGGGGGGTCGGTCGGTGTCCCAAACTGAGACTAAAAGAGACACACGGACACAGACGCGCGACGCGAGGGATCGCGCGCGCGCGACGCGCGGCGGTCACGCGCGGACGCGCGCGGATCGAGACGCGCGCCGACGGACGCGCGCGATGGTGCTGAATGACCTCGGGAATAAAATCGCGAGCGCGCTGCGATCGCTGAACGCGCACGTCGTCGTGGATGAGGAATTACTCGACGCGTGCCTGAAGGACATCACGAACGCGCTGCTCGCGAGCGACGTCGCGGTGCCGCTCGTGGTGCGAATGAAGAAGAACATCGTGCGAGAGGTGGATTTGGATAACATGGCGAGCGGGATGAACGCGAAAAAGGTGCTGGAGCGGGCGGTGTTCAAGGAGCTGACGGCGCTGCTGAACGGGGGCGGGGACGCGAGCGGGACGAAGACGAGCGGGACGAAGACGAGCGGGACGTGGACGCCGAAGAAAGGGAAACGGAACGTGGTGATGTTCGTCGGATTGCAGGGGGCGGGGAAGACGACGACGTGCACGAAGTTTGCGCATTATTACGCGAAGAAGGGGTTTAAACCATCGTTGGTGTGCGCGGATACGTTTCGAGCGGGGGCGTTTGACCAGTTAAAACAAAACGCGACCAAGGCGAAGATTCCGTTTTACGGGAGCTACACCGAGAGCGATCCGGCGACGATCGCGGCGGCTGGGGTGAAGCGGTTTGAAGAGGAAAAATCGGACCTCATCATCGTCGATACGTCGGGGAGACATAAACAAGAAGAGGCGTTGTTCGAGGAGATGCGAGAAATCGCGAGCGTCACGGAACCGACGATGACGATTTTCGTGATGGATAGTTCCATAGGTCAGTCAGCGTCGGATCAAGCGAAAGCGTTCGCGAGCACGGTTGACGTCGGTGGAGTGATTATGACCAAACTTGACGGTCACGCCAAGGGCGGGGGCGCGATCTCGGCGGTGAGCGAAACCAAGGCGCCGATTTTATTCATCGGTACTGGAGAACACATCGGCGAGCTCGAAGCGTTCGAGACGACGTCTTTCGTCAGTAAATTGTTAGGAATGGGAGATATCAAAGGTTTAGTCGAAAAGATGAACGAAATCGTCCCCGAAGAGAGCGCGGAGAAGCTTATGGAGGCGTTCGGGAGCGGCACGTTTACGATGCGCCTTCTTTACGAACAGTTTCAAAACTTGCAAAACATGGGTCCCATTTCGTCCATCATGAGCATGGTGCCCGGAATGGCGGACATGATTCCCAAGGGCGGCGAAGAGCAAGGCACGAAGCGCATGAAGTCGATGATGGTGTTGATGGATTCGATGACGGATGCCGAGCTCGACGCCCCCAACGCTTCCAAAATTTTCAACGTCAAGCGCATGGAGCGCGTCTGTCGCGGCGCTGGTCGCTTACCGTCAGAGATGATCACCCTGCTCGAAGAACATAAACGTTTGGGTAAGATGATGGGCAAGATGAAAGGCATCAAAATGCCCGGCGCCGGCGGCGCGCGCGGACGAGGCAACCCCCAAGCGATGCAACAACAAATGTCCCAAATGGCCAACGCGCTTCCGCCCGACATGCTTCGCATGATGGGTGGACAGCAAGGCATGATGAACATGATGAAACAATTCGAGGGCATGGATCCGAAGGCGATGCAGGGCATGATGAAAGGAATGATGTAATCCGATTGACAATTCTTGTAGTTTCCGCGTCGCCGACGCCACAACGCGTCCCGAAGCGCCATGCTCGCCCCTGCCCATCGCGCTCTGGCGCGCGCCATCCGCGACGCGCGGCGACCGTTCGTTCGCGCCTTCGCCACCGGTGAGAAATCCGCGATCGCGTCGGCGATCAACGAGATAACGAGCCCGCGCGAACTCGACGAAATCGTCCCCGCGTCCCACACCACCGCCATCGTCTTCGACTTTTACGCCGACTGGTGCGGGCCCTGCAAGCAGCTCACGCCCACGCTCGAGCGCATCATCAAAGAGCGATACCCGAAGGTGGCGCTGGTGAAGTTGAACGCCGATGCGCCCGCGCTGGCGCCGGTGATGGAACAATTGAGAATCAGCTCGCTGCCGACGGTGATGGGGCTGTCGCGCGGACGCTTCGTCGATCAATTTAAAGGCGCGATCGGCGAGAGCGACGTGGTGAAGTTCGTCGATGGATTGATTCGTGACTTAGAGCTCGACGATGGGGCGACGGGGGAAGACGAGGAGGTGGGAGAGGAAGACGGGGACGCGGCGGCGACGCGAGAGGACGCGGTGGCGGCGACGTTCGCGGCGACGTTCGCGGCTGACGCGACGACGAGAGAACGCATCGCGAAGACGTTGAGTGAAGTGATAAATGCGAAAGAAAATATCGGACCGGAGTTAAAGTGTCGAGCGCTCGCGGCGAGCGCGATGTTGGCGATACGAGGGGACGCGCCGGACGAGGAGGGAGCGAGACGACTCGTCGACGCCGGAAGAGGATTAGTCAAGGGATTCGCGGAGCCGCGAGAGTTGGCGTGCGCCGAGGCGTGGATTGGGTTGGTGAGCGACATCAAAATGTTCGGCGTGTCGACCGATGTCGGCGCTCTCGAAGCCGTGCACGAGGCTGAACCGAAGAATTTTGACGCCGTGCGCGCGCTCGCGTTGGCTCGCTTCGCAAGCGGCGACCAATCGGGCGCGTTCGACGTCGCTTTGCTCGCGGTGAAAGCTGGATTCGGAGCGAACGAGATCAGAGAGGAGGGTAAAAAATTAGTCGTCCAGCTCATCAGCGCGTGCGCGCCCGGTGACCCGCTCGCGGAGGCTACTCGCAAGCGACTCGCGAGCGCCTGGTTCATTTAAATTTGTTACACTTCAATTCATCATTTTTTTACAACACTCATCAAGCCTCTGCGACGCGAAGACGCGCGTCGTTTCTTCGTCCAACCATCGGACCTTCGTTCAACCACTTCTCGACTTGCCCAACGATGATGGCGCGCGCCTCGACGAGGGCATCCGTGTCGGTGTCCTTGGGTGGATGCGTCCAAGCGTGATGACTGGCGCCCTTGACGATCAACGCGGGTTCAAATCTCGGTGCAAACGTATCGGAAACGAAACTGTTTGCGATCCAAGGGTCGATACTTCCAGATGGAAACATGATGCGCGTGCCACCTGGGGTGATGCTCCCGTAGCGCGCGTTCGAACGCTCCACCGCCAGCCTTGTTTGTTCGGCGCTGACGCCGAAGACGTCGGCGCAAATTTTGTGATACGCCTCTAAAGGCATGGTCGGAGGATCGAGCTTAAATGGGCACTTCGAACTTTTTTCGCACGTTTGGAAGAAGGCGAACTCGGTGCACGTCTGCCAAGTCCACTGTCGCTCACCCTCGCCCTTCGGATTTGGAATTTCACTCTTCAATTCGCGCATATACGCTTCAGAATCGAGCGACACGCATTCGCCGCGAAACACCGCGGCAACGTGCGCGGCGAGCGCAGCGAGTTTGTCCTCTCCGTGAGACGTCATGATTGTGCACGCCTTGGCGATGTTAAAGCACGAATCATCGTCGGCTAAGCACGACGGATCGTTATTTTGCGCGGGAAACATCGCTCGGAGGACGTCGGCGAAATCGTCCCTCGCGCCGACGCCGTCCAACGCCTCGTCGCCGCACACATTGAACTGCTTTTCTAATGCCCGACGACCGCTCGATGTTTTCAAAGCCTCGTTCAAACGTACGGTAAACGCGTTCTCTACCGCGGTGTAACACGCGTCGCTCCCGCCCACGTCCTTTTCTCGCAACGCGTCGCCGACGACTTCGTAGTATCCGCGCATGTCAATTTGCGCTCGCACCGGCGCCGAACTCGCGACAGCGGCGTGAAATACGTGAGGAAACTTCACCCGCGACCAAGCGGCGAGCATGCCCGGATACGATCCCCCGAAAGCGATCACCTTACTGTACTTCCTCCCGTCGTTCCGCGGTTCGATTTCCAATCCGTACGCCGCCGCCGCGAACCTCGTAAACGTCACCAAATCCTCCAACGCCTGCGCGCTGCTCAAAAACCGCAGCGACTCGACGCTTAAATCCCCCGTCGGTTGACTTTTCCCATAAAATCGATGTTCCAGCGCGAAGAACAACCCTCGATGCTTCTTCGCGAGCGCCGTCGCGATGGCGCAGTGCTCGCCCCCGTCCACCGCGACGTCGACGTCCAACGCCGGTCCTTCGCCGCCGACGCACACGAACACCGGCGCGCCGCGTTCCGCGCTCGCGTACGCATCGTTCACGAAGTAACGCTGCGTCCAGCTCGCGTTCAGCGCGTTATCAAAGTGATCGAGTCGTTGTTCGGCGAACCAGCGCTCGTGCGCGCCGATCGATGTTCGCGCCGATGCGTCGTGACCACCGCCTATTCCGCGTCGAATCGCGCGCGCGCGCAGCGCGTCGACGCGCCATCGCGCGTTGACCGATATCGCGTCGCACGACGCCGCGGAAAGCGCGAGCGCGAGCGACAGCGCGGCGACGACGCGCATGATTTGACGCGATCGAACGACGCGTCGTCGAGTGACGCGCACAACCCGACGCGCGCGTCGCCGCGTCGACGTCGAAGGACCGGCGGAAGGGTGGAAAATAATTTACGCGCGCGCGCGCGACGATGTCGAGGCGAAGAGGCGCGGGCGCGAGGACGCGGACGAAGGATGGTGAAGCCGACGCGAGAAAAACGCTCACGGGAAAAACGCTCACGGGACAGACGATGGAATCGCTCACGGATCGCGCGTTCGCGTACGGGTTCGTCCCGCCGGTGGTGGAGGAATACTTTTTCCGCGGTGGACACCGCAGGGCGCGGTGCGCGCCGCTCGACGCGGGAGTGACGGCGGATGCGGACGGCGCGAACGCCGGCGAGGAGGCGCCGGAGGAGGACGCGGCGACGCGCGCGGCGATTCGGAGGTTGAATCGAGCGATCATGGCGAGTTGGCGAGACGATGGCGACGGTGCTTACGAACCTGATGTTAAGGATGAGTGGACTCGGGTGAAATACGAGTTCGGGGAAGCGTGTGAGGCGGATGACGGTGGAGAGGAGGAGGATCCCGAGAGCGAGACGGCGCGAGAGCGTCGGTGCGCAAACCGATTGATGGATATGGTGGAAAAGGATGTGCACGCGTGCGTGCCGGCGCTGGAGATGATGCAAAGGATGGATCAAAATATAGATGCGTTTGAGGCGTTCGTGGACGATATGGAGCGACGGTTCGCGCTCGGGACGTTACCTAAAAGAGACGTGCTCGGGGACAAGTATTTGTTTCGATGGCGCTTCTTCGTGCTGAGCGTCTTCGTCCTCTGCATCGCAATCGCGGTCGGTGTCGCGCGTTCGCTCGCTCGGTTGATTTTCGGTTGATTTTGTGAGCGCGTAAATTTTTCATGCGTAACTTTTTCGTAACAATTTCATCGTTTAATTAAAGTCGTTTCGTTCAGCCCTTAATCGCCTTCGAGATGATTTCAAAGAGATTCGGCGACAACTTTTGCGCAAGCAATCGTTCGAGTTGCGCCTTCATCAGGTTTTGGCGATTTTCGTCGTACAACCGCCACTTCGTGAATGGTGAAGCCATTCTCGAAGATGCCTGCGGGTTAATGGCGTCGGTTTGCAGCAAAACATCGGCGACGAATTCGTATCCGCTGCCGTCGGCGGCGTGGAAACCTTCGATGTTGCCGCCGGCGAAGCCGCCAATGAGGGAGTAAAATTTGTTCGGATTCTTCGCGTCGTATACGTCACTCGCCATGAGTCGCTTCATTTCGTCGATGGCGTTGGCGCCTCCTTTACCGGCATCAGAAGCAACCATGCGAAGCCAAGTGCAACTGACGTTGTTGTCATCCTTCCACTTGTTCAAAAAGTCATCAAACGCCTTCTTCTTCGCGGCGGAAGAATCGTCGTGTCCGCACAGACCAGTGAGCGCGGAGACGGTATCTGTCATGTTCTTCGCGCTCGAGTACGCGCTTGCGATGGAGCTAGACACGTCATCACCACCGATAGAGCCCAACATACGAATCGCGTATCCACGCAAGGCACGTCGCGAGACCTGCGGTCCGTCCACGTCGTACGCCAAACCGGCGGCTTCGGCATCGCAAGTCGCCAACGCCGCCTCGAGCTCGACGCGAGATTCCTTGGCAAACGCGCGAGCAAATGCCTTGCACACCCTATACGTATTCACCGGATTCACACCAGGGGCGAGATCTTGAATCAACTGGCTAGGTCCAGGAAAATTCAGTGCTTCCTCGACCCACGCACGATCGAGGCGATTGGCGGTCGCGTCCTTCACGATCAGACAGCAAGCCGCGGAGTATATCGCCCATGACGGATCCGAAGTAACATCCACATCTTCAATTTTGAGCGCTTTGTCATCGTTGTGCTTTTTGCACAAGCGAATCAAAATACTCGTCGCAATCTTCTGCGCCGCTTCCCATCGGTTGAATTCATCGCTATCGTTGGCGAGCAAGAACAACAACTCATCCGTGGTGAGTTCTGGAGTCATCGTGAGCTTGACTGGCGCAGAGAACCCGCGCAAAACGCTCGGCACTGGCTTGGACGTTATGTTGGTGAAGGTAAACGTCTGTTTGAACTCAGTCAACCGACACACCGCCGTCGTCTTCGTTTCGTCCAAAGTCGCCTCGGCGTCGCCTTCACACTTGATATCGCCATCAAGCACCATATCTTTGCCATCTTCGCCGAGCAAACCGACAGCGACGGGAATGAGCTGCGGTAGTTTCTTATCCGCCGCGCCCTTCACATCATTCGTCTGTGGTAACGTTTGCGTTAAAGTCAACGCGTACGTTTTCGTGACGGCGTCGTACGTGCCTTCGGCGTTGAGCGCCGGCGTGCCCGCTTGAGAGTACCAACGCTTGAGCTTTTCAATGTTCGTCGAGTTTGCGTCCGACATGGCTTGGAAAAAGTCCTCCGTCGTCACCGCTTGACCGTCGTGACGCTGAAAGTACAAGTCCATGCCCTTGCGAAACCCGTCCTTGCCCAAGAGCGTCGAGTACATTCTAATGAGCTCCGAACCCTTCTCGTATACAGTGAGGGTGTAGAAGTTGTCAATTTTTTGATACGCCTCGGGTCGAACTGGATGCGCGAGCGGCGACGCATCCTCCGCAAACTGCGCCGCACGCAAGTATCTCACGTCTGCGATACGCTTGACCGCGCGAGAGTGCAAATCGGACGTAAACTCATGGTCTCGGAACACAGTCAGACCTTCCTTGAGCGACAGTTGAAACCAGTCGCGGCAGGTGACGCGGTTGCCCGTGTAGTTGTGAAAATATTCGTGACCAATGACTCCTTCGATGCGCTCAAACGTCGCATCTGTCGCGCTCTCTTCCGACGCCAACACCAAGCGAGAATTAAAAATGTTCAAAGACTTGTTTTCCATCGCGCCCATGTTGAAGTCGTCCACGGCGACGATGTTGAACAGATCCAAATCGTACTCCAAACCAAAGCGATCCTCGTCCCACTTCATCGCTCGCTTCAAGCTTGCCATGGCGAAATCGCATCGATCGATGTTCTTTGCCTGCGCGTAAATCTTGAGCGCCACTTCGCGACCACTCATGGTCGTGAACGTGTCCTCGACCACCGCTAAATCGCCCGCGACGAGCGCGAACAAGTAGCACGGCTTTCGCCAAGGGTCTTTCCACGTCGCAAAGTGCGCGCCGTTCGCCGCGTCGCCTGAATCAATCAAATTTCCATTCGAAAGCAACACCGGATACTTGGCCTTATCCGCCGTGATCTTCGTCGTAAACACGCTCATGACGTCCGGACGATCGGGATAGAACGTGATGGACCGAAATCCCTCAGCCTCGCACTGCGTGCAAAACGTTCCGCTCGATTTGTACAACCCACTCAGTTCCGTGTTATCCTGCGGCTTAAACTTCGTCGTGATCTCCAACTCAAACCTCACGTCGGGCGTGTCTTTGATTATCATCAGCGTGTCGTCCCCATCCGCCTCAATCGAGTACCGATCCGCGGGTAACGTCTCGCCGTTCACGCGCGCGCCGAGCAGCTCAAAGAACGGCATCTTCCCGTTCAGCACCAGCCCTCGCGTGCGGTCGCGTCCTTCGATCGGCGTAATCACCGACATCGCCGTGACGGTGGCGTACTCACCATCGAGCGCGAAATCGAGCGTTACCTGCGCGCGCGCGCGCGTCAGTCGTCGGTTTTCTTTAATATTTCGCAGAGTTTCAGATCGCATCGCGTCGCGTCGCGTCGGCGCCGCACCTCATCGTACGCGTACGGGAACGGGGCGTAATCACTGAGCCTGATTTCTTTGGGTTCGGCGGTGGCCGTCATCGCGTCGGGTCGC
>Ga0228638_1000748_pt1 | contig 14110 bp, 14 predicted proteins | sample 48DmetaG_FD_182704 | JGI IMG/M metagenome (GOLD analysis project Ga0228638, IMG submission 182704) | Seawater microbial communities from Monterey Bay, California, United States - 48D | ecosystem: Environmental > Aquatic > Marine > Coastal | place: USA: California | collected 2016-10-31 | reverse complement strand
TGGTATCTTCGGCTTACAAGGTAGCGGAGATCCTGCTGCATTTGGATTCAAACTCGGTGAAGAAGCACGCCTAGAATTGCCAATTGACGAGTCGACATGGAGTGAGAAATTCCAAGCCGGAATGGACGATTCAATGGGTGAAGAAGACATACCTGGATTCACTCTTGTCGTCGCATCGGCTGCAATCGCAATGGCGGTTTTTGTCAACGTCGGCAAGGATGAAGACGACGAAGCGTGAATTTAGCGCATCGTTTGGATGGCCTCAAGAAGCGATTCAGTGTTGAGGGCGACGGCTTGTTGCTCGCCTGATTCAAGATTCTTCACCATCGCTTGATTGCTTTCCAAGTCTCGAGGACCAACAACAAGCGTGAATTGGCAACCAATGGAATTGGCCCACTTCATGGCTTTGGGAATCTTTCGTCCTCGCAGTTCAAGTTCAACGCGTTCTCCTCCAGCTCGCAAACCCGCAACAATTGGCAACACATGTGAGGCTTCAATACCGAACGGAATCACTGCCACTCGGCCACTAGGATCTACTTCTCCAGGAACGACTTCTTCTCTACCGCTTGCTTCTGCTTGCGCTTCAAGTGCGAGCAGAACTCGGTCAAAACCAAGTCCGAAACCGCAACTCGGGTCAAGGTCTGGCAAACCAAACAGATGGAGCAATTTGTAGGAACCGCCCCCAAGCACTTGACCTTCTCCGCCAAGTTCAGGAACCTTGACTTCAAACACCATCCCGGTGTAATAGTCAAGCCCACGAGCTACGGTCAAATCAACCGCTAACGAAGGAGGAGTTGGTGCTAAAATGGCAACTGCATCGAGCGTTGTTTGCAAATCATCCAATGCTTCATGCGATACACCATCGAGTGAGGAGAGGATTTCTCGCGCAGGGCCAAGCGTTTCAACACCGCCCTCAAGGTCCGCCAATGCACGCAGTGGAGCAGCGTGTTCGGGATTGATACTGTTGTCTGTGAACAGTTGAGCAAGTCCAGCATCATCGCCCTTATCGAGGAAACGCATAGCACTGGCTATCGGAGGTTCACTGGCACCTTCTGGAGTGTCTGAAGACAAACCTAATCCAGTGAGTGCGCCTTTGAGAATACCAACATGGCCGATTCGGATTTCCCAGTTCTCAAGACCGCATGCATCAAGCATATCGATGGCCAAAGCAAGTACTTCGGCTTCAGCGAGTGGGCCTGATTCTCCAATCAGTTCTACCCCGTATTGGAAGAACTCACGGTAACGGCCTTTTTTGGATTCTTCATAGCGAAAGCACTGGCCGTAATACGACAAGCGTAGAGGCTTTTGCAGCATCTGCATACCTTCTTCTGCAATCATTCGCATGACCGGTGCAGTCAATTCTGGACGAAGGGTTAGTTGACGTTCACTCTTATCTTCAAAGGCGTACAACTGTGAAACAATACCTGGGCCTGACTTTGCCGTAAACAAGTCTAACTTCTCAAAAATCGGTGTTTGTATCCGAGAAAAACCATGACGGCGAGCCCGTTCTTCCAAGAGGTGTTCGAACGCTAAACGGCGCGCCATCACCTTTGGAGTGAAGTCGCGTGTTCCACGTGGGCGTTGCACCATGAACCTTCCACGAACCGACTGTTCATCACCTCTTCGCTTTGAAACAGGCAGGGATGGTGGTTTCATGGCTGATGTTGTTCAAGACTACCAAACCAGTCGTCGCTCCAATCAGCATCCTCAGATTCTGCTTCTTTTTCCTCGGGCCACGCCGTTTGGGATTCGAGTTCCGAAGATGAGTCAATCAGCAAATCAAGATTCGGGGCAGAAGGAATCTCAATTTCAGGACTTTGAGGTTGTTCAGCCGGTTCAGCCTCAAGAGGAATTTCCGGCAGTTGCTGTCCTTCTTCAACAACAACTCCTTTGTCTTGACGTACCTCGATTAAGTCCGGAATTTCAAGAATATCTAAATCGTCAATTTCAGGCTCTGCATCAATCTGTTCAGCAGATTCGCTGTGGGAGGGTTCGGTCGTGTTTGGTTGTGAGCCAAAGGCTGCGAAAGCATTGGAGACCTCACTCATCGGAGGCGGTATTGCTCGTGCTCGTTCCTCAGCCTTACGTTGCTCAAAAAGTGCTTTTTTGTCTAGTTCTGCTTGTTCTTGAGCCATTTGAGCCTCAACTGCACGCCACATTCGAGTTTCTTCCTTTTTCTTGGCAATCGATTCTTCACGCTCTATCTGGGCTTCACTCGGCTGATCGAATCTCTTCCAAAACCACCATGCAATCACAATCAATATCAGTGAAACAAGTAAACCAATGACGAGAGTTTCCACAAGGTCGTCCATCGGACCACATCCTATCAAACAAGTTCAGCATCAAGGGATTTGTCGTTCATGAGGTATTCAAACCCTGGAGCAACTTCACCTACAGCGACGACCAGTTCATCTTCGCCACCCGGTAAACTTGAGATGTCGACATCAGCGCCTTCGGGAATGTTTCGATAAAGAGGTCTTCTGATGAGGAATTTGTTGAAGAATATGAACAGCGTAGCAACAACACCCCAAAACAACAAGATGATTGACAGGCCCTTTGGATTTGATGGGTCCCAAACATTAGGAGTGTTAGCAATCATGTCGCTGAAATACGAGAACATGAGAACGATGAACAATATTGGGAATGCCAAATACATCAGCAAGTCCCACCAGCGCCCAACTTCCATATCGTTATCGCCGGTATTGATGAAATCGTCACGGAAAGCAGACACTCCAAAGCCGAGGTAGCCCTTGAGACCTGGAGGTGCTACGCCTGCCTCAACACCGGACTTCCAGCGTAGATAGCCGTATTTCCAAATCGAGAACGCGATGAACAGACCGGAGAACATGAGGCCGTAACCCCAAATGTGGTCTTGAACTTCAAGGAATTCTGGGAAAGCAACACCGCTGCTATCGAGTTTGATCCACATCACTGCGGACGGTAATCCAAACATGAACAGTGCGACACCGGTGAGAGCAACTGATTTACCACGGTCATATCCGTGGTCAACGAAATTTCGAACACATAATTCAACGGTAGAAATCATCGAAGTCATCGCAGCAAAGGATAGCGCTAAGAAAAATCCTGCCATCATGAACAACGGACCAATTGGTGCAAATGGTGCTTGGGCGAACACTTCTGGAAGTGCCAAGAAGGTGATTGCTGAAGAGCCTCCGGTAACAGTAGCAAGTGGGTCAGGATTGACGGCAAAAATTGCCGAAAGTACAGCAAGACCTGCAATGATGGAGATGCTGTTGTTAGCAAGACCCATCGTGAAAGCGTTGAGAACTGTGTCTTCGTCTTTGCTCATGTAGACTGCGTACGTAATGCACATACCCATACCAGCGGAACACGACCATGCCGATTGCGACAACCCGTTTATCCAAACTTCGGGTTCAAACAACATGTCGAAATCGACTGTAAACATGAACAATGCGCCGTCGAGTGTACCGTCTGAGAAGTCCATCCACAGGGAAAGGAATAACGTCAAGAACAGCAAAGCGAACAGAGAGATCATCAGGTAAAAGTTGACCTTTTCAATTGCTTTTGCCCCTTTCCATATTGCAGCCAAAGTGAGTGCAATCACGATGAATTGGAAGAAAATAACTTGTCCTGGATTTTGTAAGAAAGCATTCCATACTTCGGTAGTATCAACGTTCTCACCGTTCAAAGCACCGGTAATTCCAAGCTGGAAATATTTGATGGTCCATCCAGAAACAACGGCGTAGTAAAACCCGATTGCTGTGGAAATCCAAGCGGTCCACAGACCCATCCAAGCGAATTTCTTTCCAGCAAAGATACGGAAAGTACCGATGGTACCTGTACGGCTTCGTTTACCCATTGCGTATTCTGCAATGACCAGTGGAATAGACCAAATAAACAGGAAGAACAACCACGGAACGAGGAATGTACCCCCGCCGTTAGCGCCGACCATTCTTGGGAATCGCCAGATATTACCTGTGCCGATAGCTGCACCAATAGATGCGAAAATGAGACCGAGGCGGCCGTTGAATTGATCTGAACCTTCTGCCATTCAATTCCCCCCTCAATCGTTCGCCTCGTCAATCAACACAGCAGCGGTTAGATCAATCTCTTCTTCATCCGAAAGCATCATTCTCAAGCAAACGGCTAAACCGCCCCAAACAAAAGTGGCTGTTAGGCCAAACATGAACAAAGAACCGAGTAAACTGCCGTAGGCAGCGCGATATGAGAGGTCAAGTACGAAATACTTGCCTTCGGAGGGGTATTGGTACAAATCAGAGCCTGAAAGTGTTGACACCGATGCCTTGTAGTGGAGTTCTCCAGTTGCTGTTTCAGAAATTGGAACCATTCCTCGCAAAATTGTACCGTTACCGTTTGAGACACTACAGCCTCCATCGACTGCAACCATGTCTGCCGATTCCCAAGACGTCGTTGCCCATTCTCGTGGTCCAAAGTCGCTTTGTAAACGGCTGGGCTGTACGGTTCGCCACAAAATCTTCGATTTGGATTCGCTGTATGGGAACTGATTTGAAACACAGATGTCAATCGGAATATCACCTGCTTCAGGAATATCGGATTCATCAAGTTCCTTCAAGTAATTTTGTTGAGAGATGTTCGCAATAGCCAAATCTGCAAGTTCACGAGGATTATCGGCAATCTCTGCGATGTAGAATCCAGTTCCGAGATTTCGAACGGCAATGTGGTCGATGTCATCTTGATGCTGGTGGAAGGCTGTTCCTATTTCAGAAGTATAACAGTACGAACCGTGGACGCCGTAATGCCAATCACAGAAATCCCCTGAAGTTGGATAGAGCGACGATGATTGCAGATTCGCATATTGAGTCATGTCAGCAAGCTGCTGACCATGGTATTCGAGTTGATCATGGTCTGGGCTTTGACAGTCTGTGCAATGACCCCAAGGCCAAAGGATGAGTTCAGAGTAGGAGTGGTGCGTCATTGTGGCTTTGAATTCACTCGCTCCATCGCCAGTGTCATCATTCATTTCTGTCATGTCTTGGATGAACTTGGTTTCTGGTTCGGAGTTTCCACCCCACCAGTCTTCGTCGGTTACGCCATCTGCGTCGTCATCCTTTCCATCGACGTGGTCTTCGTTAATTTGTCCGTCGCCGTCGTTGTCCTTATCGTCAACTGGCCCGTTGTAAACGTCATTATTTGAGCCGTCAAGTTCGCCTTCAGAAGGAGTGCATGTACCGGGAATAATCGGGCCAGTCGCACCCAAAGGTGCGCCCCACTCAAACTGATAATTTCGGTTTAGGTCGACACCATCACAGTCTTCATCCACTTCTTCCTGCAAATCAGGTAACGGCGTTACACCGGTAAAGGTGTTGTCTCGGAGATTCTTTCTCCAACCACCACTTGGGCAAGATTCCCAGGCAGGAGCTGGGCAGAAAACCTCACGGTCGTAGATATTACCGTCAACATTGAGCATTGGGATGAGATAAATTTCACGAGAATTAACCAAGTCAGTAATCCATTGCTCGGAATAGTCCTCGTCGACACCATGGTCGCCGGGTCCGCAGTTGGTACCATCGCCATTGGAGTCTTGATAATTCGTAGGCGTGGTAGCAAGAGCAAGGCAATCGCCATCATCATCAAGGATGCCGTCACCATTGTCATCGCCCCAACCGTCCTCATCAACTTCTCCGTCACCGTCATTATCGTAACCGATGTTGTTGTAAGAGAAAGCGATAACTTCCATCTGAAGAATAACAACTTGGTAGGACATCCATTCGCGAGCGTGGTGGTTACCAACAATCATGACGTCGTGGCGGTCTTCGTAGTTGCCGTTATCACCGACAAACGGATTGTAAGAGCCGCCCTGAACGTCGCCGGTAATCTTCAACCAAGGTGAGGAATGGCCGTAATACCAACCTTCGTAGGCATCTGCCGTAACTTCTTCACCTCGAGCATTGGTTCCACCGTTCATGCCTTCATGATATTCGAAGATGTCAGGATTATCTTCAGCCAAACGCATCATTCGTGTCTTCATCGTATCGTAAGTGTGGTATTCTTTGAATTGAAGGATGTTGTCTCCTGCTGGCGCCCAAGGGAAAATCATATCGATGTAATCGCTTGACCAGATATCCTCTGGAGTGGTTCCCATTGGCTCATCTTGGGCAACACTGGCAATTGCCAAAGGTGAGATGAGAGACAACAAAAGTGGGAGAACAATGAGTGCTCCAAAAGAGGGGCGAGTACTGACAACTATACCGTTCGACATCATGCTATCAGTATACCCAAAACGCTCGACTTCTTGAAGCGTTCGCGGCAATGGCTGTCCCCGTAGGGGACCAAAAGAGGCGAAAGTGACCAATAGGAGCACCTGTTGGAGTTGTCATGAGCAACATTCTCAGCCCTGCTGATAATTCGTTTTGGTCCGAGCAAGTTCTTGGCCTCAGCAACCTCACCCTTGCCGTTTTATTCGGTTTACTCATCGTTGCCATCGGCATGCGTTTTCTGACGATGAAAGTATCGCCGAAAATCTTGAAGAAAATTATTCGTTCTGACTCGATTCAATCAAAGACAGTCAAAGAGTCTGACAAAGCCCTAGGGACTGCTGCTGGTGCCGGTGTTTCATTCTATATTCTTCGTGCACTTCTCGAACTTCCAGCAGACGAAACTACGGGCTTTGTACTTCCAGGTGTGCTTGAAGATTTGATACCGAATCTTCTTCAATTGATATTTGCCGTTTCGCTCGTAGTTTGGGCTTTCCGTTTGGTTTCAATCGTCCAAGATGTGGTCGAACTGTTCGACAAAGACGGGGAACTTGATGGTTCAGAAAAAACACTCATCTCGGCAGTCGAAAGTCTTCTTCGATTCCTCATTATCGCTTTGGGAGCAGTGTTCATCGCCGATGCACTTGGATTCAACTTGACTTCTCTAGTTGCAGGACTTGGAATTTCGGGTCTAGCACTGGCCTTGGCTGCTAAAGACACCATCTCCAATCTTTTTGGCGCCACAACCGTCCTACTTGACCGTCCATTCAAAGTCGGCGATTGGGTCATCATCGATTCTGTTGAAGGCGAAGTCATGGAGATCAGCCTTCGGACTACCCTCGTGCGAACCGCTGCTGATACAGTGGTCACGGTTCCAAACGCAAATTTAGTCAACACTCCGATCGAAAACTTTGGCAAGCGAAGATGGCGAAGATGGCAATCGCTCCTACACCTCGATCTTAATTCAGACCCCGACGATGTCGCTTCGTTTTGCGATGGTGTCATGGTATTGGTTACTGGATCGGATGTCACCGTTAAACACGAGAGCTCTTGGTGCCAAGTAGCAACCCTTTCTGCTCAATCTCTAGACCTGTCTTTGAACCTGTATTGGGATGTCGCTGGAGGGGCACCTGAACGCGAAGCAAAAGAGAAATTCCTGCTTGGCATTATGCAACTGGCCAAAGAAAAGAATCTGAAATTCTTTGATGCGCGGATGATGCAGAATTCCTAATACGGCTTCGGGTCTTTAAACCGATAAATGGCATTTGATGCAACGATAATGACGCCACCTAATACGGTGAGTAGAAGACTTTGAGTGCTCGAGAGTGCATCCATTCTTGATGAAAAGAAGGCAACTAAAAGGCTCGTGACTCCAATCCATTGTCCTGATTTCCACATACGTAAAGTTCCGAGGTGAGCCTGTAGACGTGAGACATCTTGCAGCCATGCTTTGCAACGGGTGACTGCATTCTCATCTCCAAATGCTGTCGCTTGTGCAAGTTCGAGGAGAGTAGCATGATAGCGCCAAACCCACGCACCACCGCGTACCGTAGACAGAGCAGATGGAGATGACCATGTGGAGGGGCAAGAATCACTCCATGCTTGTAGCAGGCTTTGCCTATGATGCTCTTCAAGAACCTCTGAAACGGCCCACTGACGCTCAAGAAGCATCAAACTTGCAAGCGATGGTAAACGATCGCTTTGACACAGGAGGTGTTCAGCAAGTGGACGGCTGAGCGGAACAAATCTTTTGACCCCATCAATCTCTACAACTCGGTCAAGAGAAAGATGCAATCGAGGAAGACCTACGGTTGAGGATGAATGCGGTGCTCGCCACATTGTTTTGGTTTTCAATACATCTTCGATTGATTTCAAGCGGTCATTCCACCTTCGTTCAGTATTTGGAGTTTCAAACGTAGCGAGAGAAGAGTGGAGTGCCCCCAGACCTCGGACCATCTCCATGACTTGGTCCTGGTTGTTGATTGCAGAAATTATTGGATGATAGTGATAAATGAGGATTCGATCATTACCGTCAACATTCCAGCCTCCGATAGGAAGATGTAGAGGTTGATTATTCAGTGCCTTTCTCCAAGGCTCATAACGTGATAAACGAGAAACATCATCGCCTACTGCAAAAGGTTGAATATCAACTTGATAAGAATTATTCAGAAGAAGAACTATTCCTCTTTCGTCTATGAAGAGAACCTCAACTGTTGAGATCTCGCTAACCCATTCACCCCAAACAATCCCTGTCCCAGGGAGTTCCCTCCATGTACTCGCCGTCAAATAAGGTCGGTAGTCCCAAACATTGGTGCGTCCGAACAAAGTTCGCAACTCTCCATCTTCATACGCCTCTTCAATGGACAATTGGGCAACGCCTGTCGGCCACCACGCATGTTCGTCCATGGTTGTGCCAACAGGTAGGGGTTCTCAAATCTCGCCCTCAAATTTGAATTTGGGTAGGGGATGACATCATACCTCATGGATGCTACGCCAACACGGAGGCGGGACCATGGGTATCTCTGAACGAATGGGAGATGTACTCGGTCAAGCCGTCGAGTCTAAACTCCTGAAAGAGGTCATGGACCATCCCGTTAAAGTCCAACACCTTGCCATCATTATGGACGGAAATCGGCGTTTTGCTTGGAAGAGTAACTTTGCAACCGGTATCGGCCATCGTATCGGAAAAGAAAAATTGGAAAAGGTTCTTGATTGGACATTGGAAATTGGCATCCCTTGGTTAACCGTTTATGCACTCTCAACGGAGAATTTGAATCGGCCTGAAGAAGAATTGAAGACCTTATTCAAATTGTACAACGAAGGCTTGCGAGATATTGCCGATGACCCTCGGATTCATGACAATAAAGTACGTGTTCAAGTCATTGGTCGAAGGGAACTACTTCCCAAATTAGTCAACGATGCGATTGATTATGCAGAACAAAAAACAGCCGATTACGACAAGTTTGTCTTCACAGTCTGCCTCGCCTATGGAAGCAGAGAAGAAATGATCGATGCCATTCGCTCGCTTGCATCTGAACATGCTTCGGGTGAATTAAAACTTGAAGAAATCGATGAAAAAGCGGTCTCAAAACGATTGTACACCGGAGATATGCCGGACCCTGATTTGGTCATTCGAACCAGTGGAGAAGAACGGATTTCGAATTTTTTACTGTGGCAGATGGCCTATTCAGAATTGTATTTCTCGGATGTGTTTTGGCCTTCATTCCAAAAGAAAGACTTGTTCAAAGCGATACGCACATTCCAAGAACGTCGACGGCGTTTCGGAGAGTGAGATAATGGCTGTTTGCGACCAATGCAACGGTTGGCTCAACCCTGCACTAGCAGCTGATTCCGCTGTAAGAAGAGGCGATGAAATTCTATTGATACAACGCAAATTTCCTCCAATGAAGGGGGCTTGGGCATTTCCAGGAGGATTTGTGGAGCGAGATGAAGACCCTGCACATGCCGCTTTAAGAGAACTCAGTGAGGAGACTGGAATGGACGGCAAGAATCCGCGTCTACTTATGGTCATGGGCGACCCAGAACGCGACCCACGGAAACATATCGTGAGCGTAGTGTATGAAGTAGAAGTAGATGATTTGCAACAACCTGTTGCTGGAGATGATGCTCAAGATGCTCGCTTCTGGCCTATTGAAGAGTTGCTTTCAGGCAAAGTTGAATTCGCTGGCGACCATCTTACTATTCTACAAAATTGGCTCAATCAATGAGTTCGCAACCTAAAACATTGGCCAACTCATTTCGAGTATTCGGCCATTCTTCTGGTTCCAGTGCTTCTGTAAGATGAATACCGGTAAGAAATTGTGCTTGCATGTTCTTCCACTCATCACCAATACACTCTGCTTTCCATCTAAACAGAGGATGGCCATCCGATTCTAAACGGTCAAGAAAACCTCGTTCCGCTGCAGACACAAGTAAGGTTGGCGTACCAAGAAGAACCGCTTCGCTAGCCACAGTAACAGATTGAGTAATCACAGCGTCGTGTGCAGCGAGTTCCCGGTCCAGAGCCCATGCATCCCCGAAATATTCATTTTCATCAGCCGAAGTAATGAGAAGACCTTCAAAGACCTCCTCAGGGATGGATATGATCTCATCATCGTCATGAACGCCGCCGCCTTGCAATTGTCGAACAAGGACTCTCGGAGGATTACTCACCTGTGACGGGCGGCGACTCGGACGTAAATGCACATGGCCATGCAATCCGTTGAGGTGATGAACAGAGTGTCGAGCGAGTTTACTCGAAAAACCATTGTCGATTTCTCCTTTCCAATGTGTCGGTAAAATGATGTGGGTAGCAGCCTTAAGAGCAAGAGAGTGAGCGATATGATTCACTTCAGTATCGGTGATATACCACCGTTCGGTGATTGATTTCAGTTTCCTTCGTAAGAACGGTGACTTCCACGCCATCAATTCAATGGGTGCCCCAATGGACACAATACGTTTGACCGACTCAGCGTTTTTATTGCATTCCCGTAAAAACTGATGACTTGATGACCATCTTGAGAGTGCTTTTCTGCGACGACTCTTTCCAGTCGGCCGTTCGACCCAATGAGTTTGACGTCGAGGCAAATGGCCGTCACCTTGCTGAAGTAGATTTTCGACTTCTTTACGCCGTGTAGCGATAAGAACATCATTACTTTGTCCAGCACGCAAAAACGGAGCGAGTAAGCGAACATGTGCTGGATGGTCCAAAACCCAGCAGGTGCGCATACACCTTGCTGTGGTCAACCCACCCTCAATGCATCGCTTGGATGCGCGAAGTTTAGATGCTGAAACTTCAACGCACGCATATGGACAAAAAGAGCGTTGAACTTACAGGAGCGAACAAGTACGGCCCGTATTCAGCAGGAGTTATGGCCGGTGGAACACTTTGGCTGAGTGGGCAAATAGCAGTTGAGGCCGGTAACGATGTACAAGCTCAAACCCAAGGTGCTTTGGATAAAATCGATGCCCTCCTCAATGCTGCAAACCTAACCCGAGACAACATTTGTTTCGCACAAGTTCTTCTTGCGGACATTAACGACTTTGCCGCAATGAACGAAATTTACGGTGCTTGGGTTGAGGTCATGAAAATTAAACCTGCACGAGCAGCATTCGCAGCAGCAGCATTACCTGCAGGTGCACTAGTGGAAATTGTAGTTCAAGGCACATCAACCGCCTGAGGGTTTACTATGCCTGGTTCACCATACTTGGATGAGCCTCCAAAAGGGCTTCTCACATGGAGGAAACTGCTTGGTTTCTCAATTCCAAGTTTTCTAATGAGTGGTTTTCTAGCATTTCACTATGATGTTGTCATGGAGATGATGGTTGTGTTCACAATCTTTTTTGCTCTTAGCGCAATTTTAAGGCGATAATAATGAATCCGAATTTCTGTCAGAAACGCCGAAAACAGCCCAAAAGAGTATTTTATCCACTAACAATTAAGAAGTAAATAATGTAAAGTTTATACAATGTCTATGATATTTAATCGAATAAAATCTGCTCCTGCTGAAGTACCCTATGGTCACATCTAAATTCAATATGGATGGGGTTTGATTTATTGCTCATCAACCAGTGGCAACATCATGCCAAGTAAGCAAATTTTTGTTGTTCTTCTCATACTTTTGATGCCTTTGTCAGGATGCATTGGCTCGGATGAATCCGAAGAGGAAAGTAGTGTTGCACCAACTATATCCGAAAAAATACCCAATCTAACCGCCCCCAACCAGCATGGGAGAAACGTAACACTTTCTGACATGGAAGGAACTATGCTTGTCGTTCTGCTTAACATGGGAGAATGGTGCTCCTATTGCATTCAGGCGACAGAGAATTCTACGAGTCTAATTCAAGAAATGGAAGACCTTGATGATCGTTACAACGTAAGTTTTGTTGAGATTCTTGGGAGCAATGAAGCAAGTGAACCTGCTAACCAAACCTATGCCATGAATTGGTCGATGCAGTACAATACAACACATCCTATACTTCATTCCGAAGTTGCAAAAGATTACACCCTTGAAAACGTTGAAGGTGGATTTCCTACATATTGGATTGTTGACCCTGAAGGGGTTTTGAGGATCAAGTCACCAACTGTAAATTCAATCACTGCTGAAGATGTGCAAGGGCAGTACGATATCTATCTCTCTGAAAAATAAGCATTACCAAAGCTTTGGGAGGACAATTCTTTCCACGAACAAAGAAAGAAACAATGCACTAGATGTGGAAGAACATCACATACTGCCGCCAAATGTTATGCAAGATTCCATGTGAATGGAAAATCCCTGACTAAAAAGAGAGAAATTAGCAAGAAACAATACGAAGATTTCTTCAAATTTTACAAACAACAGAGAACCCAAGTTGCAGAAGAAGATCCTTCACTGACTCCTGCTGACGTGAATAAAGAGGTAGAAAAGTTGGAAAAAATCAGCGAGGAATCTCCAGGGGAAATTATTGAGGTTATGGAATCGTATTCTGAAGAAGAAGAATCATTGGGCTATGATACATTACTTTCTGGCTCGAATTACACATTCCTAGATTTGATGGATGACACCATCACTGCAGCCGTTCAAAAAACAGTAGATTCGGTAGAAAAACAGGCCAAAAAGACTGTTAAAAAAGTCAACAAATCTGCCAAAAAATTGTTCAAAGGAATGAAGAAAAAATTCAAGAAATGATTTGTTGTACACAAGGGCCCCCCTTGTACACGCCCGTATCTACATCGGTATGCCTAGTCTAAGCATTGAAACATATTCTTTGAATTCATGAATTCACTAGTTCCGTATTTTCTCTAAAAAATGTCACTGAACGTTTTTGATAACAATCCAGTTGTAATAACCCAAGAACATTTCCACACTCGCAATCAAAGCGTAAATTACTCCAATTACAACATCCGCCATTTCCATTTCCATGCCATTCCGGAATAAAACCAGAGATTACACTATCCGCTGAAACAACAAATCCTTCTGGTATTTTGTCGACTTTAGAGGTTACCAATGTCCCTAATTTAGTCAAGAAATCCATCGTTAATGTAGGCAATTCCTCGCCATAATAAAGTGATTCATCACGAATTATAAGAAACTCTTCAGGTTTATAGTAAAAAATACCGTTTTTAACAAATGTTTGCGTTTCTATTTCACCCAACTCTCTTTCGTTAGTAACAGGGTTATCATAAACTTCAGAATCAGGAAGTATTGTTATTCCTTTTCCAGGTGAGGTTTCCTCTAGGTCATCTGTCAACGATTTACCACATTTACATTTGATAATCATAGTTCACCCACTCATAGTGTTGATAACGTCTTAATTTACTTAAGAAATTAGTTCCTCATACACCCTAGTCCTTGATAGTATATGTATTGAACCCTTTAGGAATTTTATGTTTGGAAGGGTACCGACTGAAACGCGGGCGTTTCAAAGGGCCCCCCATCCGATCGGAGGAGAAAACTCAGTAGCGTCTGAATTAGGGGATTGAACACCCATTGTACTCCTCCATAATGTCTTGAGGGGTTTGGAAGAACCCTTGCGATTTCATGGAAATGATATGTCGTTACTCTGTAGAATCCCTCAAGGGACGGTGTGAACTTTCGATTACAGAGGTCTCTACATCAGAACCTGCTTACCGACGATCACGTTCACTCATTACGACGAATCAATGCCGCACCAAGCAAGCTTAGTGTTGCCAGTATTCCTGTAAAGCCTGGAATCGATGAATCCTCATCGGAAACAGTATCTTTAGATTTAGTTGAATCAAGTGGGAAGGCATCGTCTACATCTAGAACGTTATCTCCGTCATCGTCGGTATCGGCATTGTCGCCAGTTCCGTCGTTGTCTGTATCTACGGATTCGGTTGGATCCAGTGGGAAGGTGTCGTCTACATCTAGAACGTTATCTCCGTCATCGTC
>Ga0228638_1000741_pt1 | contig 14253 bp, 7 predicted proteins | sample 48DmetaG_FD_182704 | JGI IMG/M metagenome (GOLD analysis project Ga0228638, IMG submission 182704) | Seawater microbial communities from Monterey Bay, California, United States - 48D | ecosystem: Environmental > Aquatic > Marine > Coastal | place: USA: California | collected 2016-10-31 | reverse complement strand
ATAGTTTCGTGTCATGATTTTATCAGAAGAGATGACTTTGATAATGGGCATAAGATTTATCCTTCAATGAAGAAAATGAATCCAGATTTTTATGTTCACACCGGAGATATTGAGTATTACGATAAACCTCAGCCTTGGGCGTTAACTGAATCGCTAATGCGTTTTAAATGGAACAGACTTTTTGCACTACCTAATCAAAAAGAATTTTATAATCATACGACATCTTATTTCATGAAAGACGATCATGACACACTATGTAATGATTCCTATCCTGGAATGAGTTACGGTACTGTAGCCTTTGAGAGGGGAGTAGAAATATTTGATAAAGAACAGTTTCCATCAAATGAAAAATCTTATAAAACAATTTTGTGGGGAAAAGATCTTCAAATATGGTTGTTAGATTCAAGAAATTACAGAAGTAGAAATTCAGATCCTGATGGTCCAGAAAAAACTATTTGGGGAAAAGATCAAAAGAAGTGGTTTTTCAATACATTAAGAAAATCAAAAGCGACTTTTAAAGTTTTAATTTCAGCAAACCCCATACTTGGTCCAGACCGTGATAATAAAAGTGATAATCATGCTAATGATAATTTTAAATTTGAAAAAGAAGAAATTTTAAATGAATTAAATAAATGTAGTAATGTTTATATATGCAATGGAGACAGACATTGGCAATATGTAACAAATTATAACAATACTAATTTATGGGAATTTTGTTGTGGAGCAGGCACAGATAATCATCAACCTAATGCATGGCAAGTAGCAAAGCAAGGAGTTAGAGCAGAGCACAAATTTTTAAGAACTAAAGGAGGTTTTATGAATGTTAATATTGTTAAAAATAAATTTGGAAGAAAAAGTATATCCTTTAATCATCATGGGGTTGACGGTGAGATAGTTAACGAGCAAAAATTTTATTTCAAATAAATTAACGAATGGTGTTTAATTTATAAAAATACCCTTGTAACTCATAGACTTACAAGGGTATTTGTGGAGTCGACGGGAACACAAATACTGCAATATTACTTGTTTTAAATATCTTCTAAAATTCTAAATTATTTCAGTAAAATGCAATATTAACAGAGTTAAATTATGTAACTACTATTAACACAAGTTTTTGTTTGGATATAACCAGTTGGCTACCATTAGAACTGAAAATAATATGAAATACACACTATTTAATATTTGCAAATCCACCTCAAAACATTCTTGAAATTTTATAAAATAAACCTTTACCAAATCTTTTTGTCTTAATTCTAATTAATTTTAAATGAGACGCAAATATTAAAACGCACCACATGAAAAATACTAAATCTATCTTCTGTTTTATTTCCATACTTATGCTGGGATTATCTACTCCCGGCCAATCTCAAACTTACTCGGAGTGGCTAACTTCTACCAACAAAAGAATTGAAGAGGTACGTAAAGCACCTTTTCAAGTGAAGGTCGTGGATAGCAAAGGGCAGCCTGTTAAAAATGCAGATATCCAGGTATTGATGACACGTCACGCATTCGAGTTTGGTTCCGCCTTCAAAGTTGCCTATATCAATGATCCACAACAGGAAGCTTATAATCAAAAAATAATCGAACTTTTTAATTCTGGCACCTTCGAAAACGCTTTAAAGGTAAAAGCATGGAGTGGCGATTTAGGTGAAAAAATGGCTCCAGACGCTACGATAAAGGCTCTTAATTGGACTCATTCAAACAGGATCAAGATCAGGGGACATCTCATGACAGGTAATGGCCTGCGTAACTCCTCCAAAGCCTTTATCAAAATTCATGATGAGGAAGGAAAAGGTGCCCTGGTGAGAGCGGTCATGGGCGCAATTGATGACAAAGCAACTCAAACAAAGTTTGCCATCGATGAATGGGACGTAGTGAATCATCCGGTAGGTAGAATTCGCCCTGGTCGTGAGGCCGAAGGAGCAGGTCAGGCACGGGGAAATCAGGTTTTCGGTATTGAGGAATCCATTGCATGGTTTGAACAAACACGAAAAAATCTGCCTGAGGGAAACCTATATCTTAACGAATCAGGAATCCTTTCCTCCCCGGAAAATGATTCAACCCAAATTCAGAAATATTTTAAATGGATAGATCATGTAAATGCATCTGGCTTACTTGATGGAATTGGACTGCAAAGCCATTTCCGAGGTTATCCGGACATTCAGATAGTTGAAGGAAAACTTGATAAAATCGCCTCACGGGGACTTCCCATTCGAATCACTGAATTTACTGCCGATGGAAGTGATGAAGACAAACAAGGAGAATTTACACGAAACTTCATGACTCTTTGTTTCAGCCATCCATCTGTTGTTGGAATCCAGTTTTGGGGATTCTGGGAAGGTAACATTTTCCGTCCGCCTACCGCATTGTTTAGAGAAGATTGGTCTGAAAAACCAAACGGCACAGTCTATCGTGAATTGGTATTCAATGAATGGTGGACCAAAGAACATGGAAAGACAGACAAAAATGGCAGTTTTACCACCTCTGCATTTTTTGGTGAATATGACATCATCGTTTCCCTCAAAGGTAAATTGACGCAGACTTCTTTTACACTGACCAGGGATAGTGATACTTGTTTAATTAAGTTGAATTAACAAGGTTAGAACTGTTAAGCGAAGGTGATGAAATCGAATAATTTTTTGGGAGGATTTAGTTGTTTTTAGAAAAAAATATTCCCAAGAATAAAAAATTATTCTTGGGAATAAAAAGTGGAGTCGGAGGGAATCGAACCCTCGTCCAAACAAGCGACAAAATAGCTTTCTACAGATATAGTTTTCAATTAATTTTCGATAATATTCTGACTGAAAACTGCCTAAATACTACTTAGCTTTTTTATTTTGAAACCTTACCAAAGCCTTAAGATTTCTATGTTGACTTTGATGGTGTCTCAAAATGAACCGCCGTCAACAAGGGCTGTTCTGAGACATCTCACTTTCCCGCCTGGCGGGACAAGGCCTTAACTTACTATAATTCAGTTATTAGGCTGCAAGAGCGTAATTGTTTTCGCCATTTAAAGTTTGGTACTAGAATATTAACGAGCTATAGTCCAGAGCTCGAACTGCTTACCATTCAATCGGACTCGCTGTCAAAACCAGTCGACCCCAATTATTTTCAAAGATCAAAAATTTGCAAAAGCAAATATAGATTAATTTGAATTATTTAAATGAGTTAGTTGCTTTTCTTAATTTGATTAACTTTTCTAATAGACTTTCTAATTTACTAATATCTAGCATATTAGCTCCATCACTTTTAGCGTTTTTTGGATCAAAATGAGTTTCTATAAAAATTCCGTCCACACCTGTTGCAATTCCTGCTTTAGCAATTGTTTCTATCATTTCTGGTTTTCCACCTGTCACACCAGATGATTGGTTTGGTTGTTGAAGTGAATGAGTAATATCTAATATCACAGGAGCAAACTTCTTCATGGTAGGAATTCCTCTAAAATCAACTAATAAATCCTGGTATCCAAACATACTACCTCTTTCTGTTATCAATGCATTTTTATTTCCAGAATCATTTATTTTTTTAACCGCATGCATCATGCTTTCAGGACTCATGAATTGTCCCTTTTTAAGACTAACGTGTTTTCCAGTATTAGCAGCAGCAACCAATAAATCGGTCTGTCTAACTAAAAAAGCTGGTATTTGAAGAATGTCTACAAACTTTGCAGCAAGTTCAGCGTCCTTAATTTCATGAATATCTGTTATGGTTGGAATTTGAAATTTTTTACCAACTTCTTTTAAGATTTCTAATGCTTTTTCATCTCCAATTCCTGTAAAACTGTCTAGTCGACTACGGTTAGCTTTTTTAAAACTTCCCTTAAAAATAAAAGGTATCTCTAGTCTTTCGGCAATCTCGTATATTTTTTCGGCAATTTCAAAAGCCATCTCCTTTCCTTCAATTGCACAAGGGCCTGCTATTAAAAAGAAGTTGTTTGAGTCAATGTGTCTAATATTTTTGATTTTATCAATCATATAATAAAATAAATTTAAGTCAAATTTAATAATAATATCTAGTTATAATCTTTTATGTGATTAGTATCTAAAAAGACATTACATTTGCGCGAAATTAAGTAGTATGGATTCTATCAGAAATATAGCAATTATAGCCCACGTTGATCACGGTAAGACAACATTGGTTGATAAAATTTTACATCATTGTAAATTATTTAGAGAAAATAAGGATGTAGGAGAGCTTATTTTAGATAATAATGATATTGAAAAAGAAAGAGGAATAACTATTTTGTCTAAAAATGTTTCTGTTAGTTACAAGGGTGTTAAAATTAATATTATTGACACACCAGGTCACGCGGATTTTGGAGGTGAAGTGGAAAGAGTGTTAAATATGGCTGATGGAGTTTTACTTTTAGTTGATGCTTTTGAAGGGCCTATGCCACAAACTCGGTTTGTATTACAAAAAGCATTAGAACTTAAATTAAAACCTTTGGTGGTAGTAAATAAAGTGGATAAGGAAAATTGTACTCCTGAAGAAGTTTATGAATCAGTATTTGATTTAATGTTTGATTTAGATGCAGAGGAATGGCAATTAGATTTTCCAGTTATATACGGTTCGGCTAAAAACAATTGGATGTCTGAGGATTGGAAAAACCAAACTGATAGTGTTGAACCGCTATTAGATTCTGTAATCAAACATATTCCCGCTCCAAAAATTACACAAGGTACTACTCAAATGCTAATAACCTCATTGGATTATTCTTCCTTCACTGGAAGAGTGGCCATTGGAAGATTACAAAGAGGGGTTTTGAATCAAGGTGATAATATTAGCTTAGTCAAAAGAGATGGATCAGTACATAAATCAAGAGTTAAAGAACTCAATGTTTTTGATGGTTTAGGGAAGTTAAAAGTCGACAGGGTTGATGCTGGTGATATTTGTGCAGTAGTTGGACTTGATAATTTTGAAATTGGCGATACAATAGCTGATTTTGAAAATCCTGATGCATTACCAACCATAAATATAGATGAGCCTACAATGAGTATGCTCTTTACAATTAATGACTCTCCTTTTTTTGGAAAAGAAGGAAAATATGTTACCTCAAGACATATAAAAGATAGGTTAGAAAAAGAACTAGAAAAAAATCTTGCAATGAGACTTGAAGATACTGGTTCAGCTGATAAATTTTTGGTTTTTGGAAGAGGAGTACTGCATTTATCTGTCCTTATTGAAACAATGAGAAGAGAGGGTTATGAGCTTCAAATTGGACAACCCCAAGTTATTATAAAAGATATTAATGGGGTTAAGTCAGAACCTGTTGAAGAGTTGATAATTGATTTGCCAGAACATGTTTCTGGAAAAGCCATTGAAATGGTTGCTGTTAGAAAAGGAGAAATGGTGAGTATGGATGGGAAAGGTTCAAGAATGATTTGTAAGTTCATGATTCCCTCAAGAGGAATTATAGGTTTAAGAAACTTATTAATTACAGCATCGGCCGGAGAAGCAATTATGAATCATAGGTTCATTGAGTTTCAACCTTACAAAGGGGAAATGCCAAAAAGATTAACAGGGTCATTAATTTCAATGGAGCAGGGAACTGCTATTCCATACTCTTTAGACAAATTACAGGATCGAGGAAAGTTTTTTGTCCATCCCGGAGATTCAATATATACTGGGCAAGTAATTGGTGAAAACACCAGAGCAGATGATATTGTTGTTAATGTTACCAAAACAAAAAAACTATCAAATGTAAGAGCCTCTGGAAGTGATGATAAAGTTAAGTTAGCTCCACCAATAAAATTTGGATTAGAAGAGGCTTTGGAATATATTCAAAAAGATGAATACGTTGAAGTTACGCCTGAAACTATAAGACTAAGAAAAATATATCTTGACGAAAACGAAAGAAAGAGAAAAGGTAATATTTAATTATTTTTTTTCTTGAAGCTGATAAAATTTTCCATCTTCAATTCTAAGAGTTTTTGCTGGAAATTTCGATATGATATCATAATCATGAGTTGCTATTAAAATAGTAGTTCCATTGTTGTTTATATCTTTTAAAACTTCCATTATTTCAGCACTTGTCGCTGGATCAAGGTTTCCAGTTGGCTCGTCGGCTAAAATTAACTCAGGATCGTTTAAAATAGCTCTGGCAATAGCGATTCTCTGTTGTTCTCCACCTGAAAGCTCGTGTGGAAATTTTTTTAGAGTCTCGGATAGTTTTACTTTTTCTAACACTTTCGATATCCTGTTACTTATCTTTTTTTTATCACTCCAGTCTGTTGCTTTTAATACAAACTCTAAATTTTTTTCAATGGAACGATCAGGTAAAAGTTTAAAATCTTGAAATACAACACCTAATTTTCTTCTTAAAAAAGGTATGTTTTTTTCTTTGATATTTAAAATATCCATCCCAGCTACTTCTCCAGTTCCATCTTTAATTTTTATTTCTCCATACAGAATTTTAAGCAAACTACTTTTTCCGCTTCCAGTTTTTCCAATTAGATACATAAATTCTCCATTTCTCATTAAAAATGAAACATCTGAAAGTATGTTTTTATTATCAATGCTAATATTGATTTTTTTTAAATCAATTATAGGTTTTTTCATTATTTATAAATTTTTTTAAAAATTACAAATTACTAAATCTTTCAATTTATAATGATAATATATCATTTTTTATACATATGTTATAATTTATAAATAATTTTAATAAAATTAAATAAATATGTAATTGATTATAATATTTATATTTCAATTATATATTTTTTAATCATATTTGCATAAATTTTAAAATATGTGTGGAATAGTTTGCGCCCTAGATATAAAACAAAAAGTTGAAATTCTAAGACCAAAGGTTTTGGAAATGTCTAAAAAAGTTAGACACAGAGGACCAGATTGGAGTGGTATTCATTGTGGTGATAATGTATTATTGGCTCATGAACGGCTGGCTATTGTTGACCCTCAGTCCGGAAATCAACCTATTTATTCATCTGATAGAAATCTAATTCTAGCTGCTAATGGAGAAATTTATAACCACAGAAAATTAAAGGATAAGTTGAATATAAAATATGATTTTCAAACCAATTCTGATTGTGAAATTATCTTGGCTTTGTACAAAGAAAAGGGTATTAATTTTATAGACGATTTGAATGGAATTTTTGGATTTGTTCTCTATGACGCTGATAATGACAAATATTTAATAGCAAGAGATCATATGGGTATTATACCTCTCTATATTGGTTGGGATAAATTTGGAACTTTTTATGTCGCTTCTGAATTAAAAGCACTTGAAGAAATTTGTAATAAAATTGAAATTTTCCCCCCAGGTCACTACATGTCAAGTAATGATAGCAATCCAGTCAAATGGTACAAGAGAGATTGGATGGAATTTAATTTAGTTTCTAAAAATGAAACTAATTTTGAGGAGTTGCAAAATGCATTAGAAGAAGCTGTACACAGACAATTAATGAGCGATGTTCCTTATGGCGTTCTTTTATCTGGTGGATTGGATTCTTCAATAACTTCAGCATTAGCAAAAAAGTATTCCAAAAATAGAGTTGAATCAGATGACAAAAAAGCTGCATGGTATCCACAATTGCACTCTTTTGCTGTCGGTCTTGTTGGTTCTCCTGATTTACAAGCTGCTAAGCTTGTGGCTGATCACATTGGGTCAATTCATCACGAAGTGACTTTTACAATTCAAGAAGGTTTAGATGCTATTAAAGATGTTATTTTTCATTTAGAAACATATGATGTTACGACTGTTAGAGCTTCAACTCCAATGTATCTAATGGCAAGAGTTATAAAATCCATGGGAATAAAAATGGTTTTATCAGGAGAAGGAGCTGATGAAATTTTTGGTGGATATTTATATTTTCATAAAGCACCAAATCCAAAAGAATTTCATAAAGAGACTGTTAGAAAACTAGAAAAATTATATCAATACGATTGTTTGAGAGCCAATAAATCTTTAGCAGCTTGGGGCATTGAAGGTAGAGTTCCTTTTTTGGACAAAGAATTCATGGATGTTGCGATGCGAATTAATCCAAAAGACAAAATGATTACAAATGAAAGGATGGAGAAATGGGTGCTAAGAAAATCTTTCGAAAATTATTTACCTCCCTCAGTTGCATGGAGGCAAAAGGAACAATTTAGTGATGGAGTAGGTTACGATTGGATAGATAAATTAAAAGAATTAGTTGAAATAGAAGTTTCGGATAATATGTTTGAAAATGCAAAATTTACTTTTCCTTTTCAAACACCAATGTCAAAAGAAGAATACTATTACAGATCGATATTTGAATCTCATTTCCCCTCCGAAACAGCTGCAAAAACAGTACCCTCTGTACCTTCGGTTGCATGCAGCACTCCAATTGCTCTTGAATGGGATAAATCTTTCAAAAACATGAATGATCCATCAGGAAGATCAGTTTCTAATGTTCATTTAGATTCGTATAAAAACACTTAATTTTTTTACACAAAAATTGTTGATAACTTAAGGGTATTCTTCTCTGTCGGAATGGTTAATTAGAGTCCTATTTTTCTTATATTTGGATAACCAATTTTATTTAACCAAAAATCATAAAATGAGCGAAGAAATTAATAAGAATCAGTATTCAGCTGATAGTATTCAGGCATTAGAAGGAATGGAACATGTTAGAATGCGTCCTTCAATGTATATTGGTGATGTTGGAGTTAGAGGATTACATCATTTAGTTTATGAAGTTGTTGATAATTCAATTGATGAAGCAATGGCCGGACATTGCAATGAAATAAATGTTTTTATTAATGAGGACAATTCTGTTACAGTCAAGGATGATGGAAGAGGAATTCCTGTGGGTATTCACAAAAAAGAGGGTGTTTCTGCTCTTGAAGTTGTTATGACAAAAATTGGAGCTGGTGGAAAATTTGATAAAGATTCTTACAAAGTTTCTGGTGGATTACATGGGGTTGGTGTTTCTGTTGTAAATGCTTTATCTGACCATTTAACTGCCAAAGTTTATAGAGAAGGGAAAATATGGATTCAAGAGTACGAAAAAGGCAAATCTCTTTACCCGGTCAAGACTGATGGCAAATCAGATAAAAATGGAACTGAGGTAACTTTCAAGCCTGATAAATCTATCTTTAAAGAGGTTCAGGAATATAGTTATGAGACTTTATCTAATAGATTAAGAGAATTATCATTTTTAAATAAAGGAATAACATTATCTATTACTGATAGAAGATCTAAAGTAGATGGTGAATTTGTTTCAGAAGTTTTTAAGTCTGAAGAAGGTTTAAAGGAGTTTATTCGTTTTTTAGATGAAAACAGAGAGCCGCTTACTTCTGATGTTATTTCAATGGAGGGAGAAAAAAATAATATCCCTGTTGAAGTAGCTATGATTTACAACACCTCTTTTTCTGAAAATCTACATTCATATGTAAATAATATAAATACCCATGAGGGTGGAACACATTTAGCAGGTTTTAGACGAGGCTTAACCTCAACTTTAAAAAAATACGCAGATTCGTCAGGAATGTTAGATAAATTAAAGTTTGAAATTGCTGGAGATGATTTTAGAGAAGGTTTAACAGCAATTGTTTCAGTAAAAGTTGCTGAACCTCAATTCGAGGGACAAACTAAAACTAAACTTGGAAATAGAGAGGTAAATTCAGCAGTTTCTCAAGCGGTTTCCGAAATGTTAGAAAATTATTTGGAGGAAAACCCAAGTGATGCAAAAACAATTGTTGATAAAGTGATATTAGCAGCTCAGGCTAGACATGCAGCAAGAAAAGCAAGGGAGATGGTTCAGCGAAAAACAGTCATGAGTGGGGGAGGTTTGCCTGGAAAATTATCAGATTGTTCAGAGCAAGACCCTGAACTTTGTGAAGTTTTTTTAGTTGAGGGAGATTCAGCAGGTGGAACTGCTAAACAAGGTAGAGATAGGAATTTTCAGGCTATTTTACCTTTAAGAGGAAAGATTTTAAATGTCGAAAAGGCAATGCAACACAAGGTTTTTGAAAATCAAGAAATTATTAATATTTACACAGCTTTAGGGGTTACAATAGGAACTGAAGAAGATAGTAAAGCATTAAATCTAGAAAAGTTAAGGTATCATAAAATTGTTATCATGTGTGATGCTGATGTCGACGGAAGTCACATTGCCACATTAATTTTAACCTTCTTCTTCAGATATATGAAAGAATTGATTGTTAATGGAAATATTTACATTGCAACTCCTCCGCTTTATTTGGTTAAAAGAGGAGCGAAAAAACAATACGCCTGGAATGATGAGGAACGTGATAAGTTTATTGAGGAATTTGGACAAGGTGCTTCTATACAAAGGTATAAAGGTTTAGGAGAAATGAATGCAATTCAGCTGTGGGATACAACCATGAACCCTGAATTTAGAACTTTTAGAAAGGTTACTATTGATAATGCTGTTGAAGCAGATCGTGTTTTTACAATGCTAATGGGAGATGAGGTTCCGCCAAGAAGGGAATTTATTGAGAAAAATGCAACTTATGCAAACATAGATGTTTAATAAAAATTAATAAAATATATGAAGGTAACAATAGTAGGAGCTGGAAATGTAGGTTCAACTTGCGCTGATGTAATTGCTTCTCAATCAATTGCTAGTGAAGTGGTTCTCTTGGATATAAAAGAAGGATTTGCTGAGGGAAAAGCGTTGGATATGATGCAAACTTCGACTACATTAGGTTTTGGCACTAAAATAGTTGGAACCACGGGAGATTATTCTATTACCTCGAATAGTGATGTAGTTGTAATTACATCTGGAATTCCAAGAAAACCTGGGATGACTAGAGAAGAATTAATAGGTATTAATGCAGGAATTGTAAAAGAAGTCTCACAAAATATTTTAAAATATTCAAGTGATGCTATAATTGTTGTGGTGTCAAATCCTATGGATACTATGACTTATTTGACTTTAAATTCCACTGGTTTACCAAAAAATAGAGTTATTGGGATGGGAGGAGCTTTGGATAGTTCAAGGTTCAAGACCTACTTATCTTTATCGCTTGAAAGACCAGCAAATGATATTCACGGAATGGTTATTGGAGGACATGGGGACACAACTATGATACCTTTAACAAGACTTGCATGTTACAATGGCATTCCTATCTCTACTCTAATTTCAAAAGAAAAGTTAGATAAAGTTGCTCAAGACACAATGGTCGGAGGAGCAACTTTAACAAAGTTATTAGGAACATCAGCTTGGTACGCACCAGGTGCATCGGTTGCTTATTTGGTTAGTTCAATACTAAATGATCAAAAGCGAATCATTCCTTGTTCAGTATTCCTAGATGGTGAATATAACCAAGATGATATTTGTATTGGGGTTCCTTGTGTTATTGGAAAAAATGGTTGTGAAAAAATCATTAATTTGGATTTAAATGATGATGAAATGATGAAATTTAGTCAAAGTGCTGAGGCAGTTAGAAGAATGAACTTTGCACTTAAATCTAACTAATTTATCAGACCTTTTTCATAAGCTTTATTATTAATTGCTTTATCTGTCAGGAAATCATATATTTGCTCGTTTTTAAATAAGAAATTTTCTTAAATTTAATTTTATGCAAAATAATGGACTCATAAAGTTTTTTGCTTTTTGTTTTGGCTTGGTAAGCCTCTATCAAATATCATTTACTTTCTTAAGCTCTAGCGTTGAAGATAATGCTAAAGAATATTCTATTAATTTAGTTTCTGAAAATGAACCGAATTTTTCAGAAAAAAGACAAGATCTTTACACTAATTATCTAGATTCTATCTCTGAATCTACAAAGGAAAACCATTTTGGTTATAAAAACTCCAAATCCAAGGAACTTAATAAAGGTTTGGATTTAAAAGGTGGTATCGATGTTACATTACAAATTTCTGTAAAAGATATTCTTAAGGGTTTAGCTGAAAATTCCAGGGATCCAGTTTTTAATAAAGCTCTCGACGATACTGATGAATTACAAAAGCAAAGCGATGATACTTATTTAGAATCTTTTTTCACTTCATTTGATTTAATTAAAGGGGATACCAGTTTAGCTTCACCAGACATATTTGCAAATAGATCACTTAGTGAGGAAATAAATTTTGAAATGACAGATGATGAAGTAAAACCAATTATTAGAAGAAAAATTGACGAATCAATAGTTTCGGCATTTGAAGTTCTAAGAAAAAGAATAGATAAGTTCGGAGTAACCCAACCCAATATTCAAAGATTAGGAAATTCTGGTAGAATTCGTGTTGAGCTTCCAGGTGCAAAAGATGTTGCTCGGGTAAAAAACTTATTACAAAGCACTGCCCAATTAGAATTTTGGGTAACTGAAAAAAATGATACTTTTTTGACCTTTCTTTCTCAAGCTAATGAGGTTTTGAAAAATATTTTAGTTGATGACGAAAATGATATAGAGAAAGAAACTTCAAAAATAGATGATTTATTAGCAGACGTTGAAGCAAATGATTCAATATCAACTCAAAAAAATCCATTATTTGATTATTTAGTTGGTACTGGATATCAAGGAGGACCAGTATTAGCACAGTTCTATGAAAAAGATCAAGACAAAATAGAAGAATATTTATCGTTTCCTGAGGTTAGGCAACTATTACCTGCTGAAAAAAGATTTACTAAATTTTTATTTGGTAAACCTGATGCTAATTCCAAAATAGTTGATTTGTATGCGATTCAATCAAACAGAGACAATCAACCTCCATTAAGTGGAAGTGTTGTGGTTGATGCTACTCAAAGTTATGACCAGGTAGGTTCTCCCGCAGTGTCTATGCAAATGAATGGAAAAGGTGCTAGAAAATGGGAAGAAATGACTGGAAATGCTTACAGAGATAAAAGTAATATTGCAATTGTTTTAGACGAAATAGTTTATTCTGCACCTGGTGTTTCTAAAGGTGCCATTTCGGGTGGAAGATCCGAAATATCAGGAGAATTTACTTTAAATGAAGCAATTGATTTAGCTAATGTTTTAAGGGCTGGTAAACTACCTGCTTCAGCTGAGATTATTGAATCTGAGGTTGTTGGTCCCTCTCTTGGAAAAGAAAATATTGAAAGGGGAATTAATTCATTCGCAATAGCACTATTGCTCGTACTAATATGGATGACATTTTACTATGGAAGAGCTGGTATATATGCAGACACTGCATTAGTTTTAAATATTGTTTTAATTTTTGGAATCTTAGCAGGTTTAGGAGCAGTTTTAACTTTGCCTGGTATTGCTGGAATTGTATTAACAATTGGTATGTCTGTTGATGCTAATGTTCTTATTTTTGAAAGAATTAGAGAAGAGTTATCCAAAGGAAAAGGCCAAAAACAAGCAGTCAGTGATGGCTTTAGCAATGCTCTATCTTCAATTTTAGATGCTAACATAACAACTGGACTGACAGCTTTAATATTGTTTGTATTTGGTTCTGGCCCAATCAAAGGTTTTGCAACCACTCTTTTAATTGGTATAGCCACTTCTTTATTTACTGCAATATTCATAACTAGAATGTTGGTTGACGCTAGAATTAGTAAAGGAAAAAAATTAGAATTTTCTACTAAATCAACAAAAAATTTATTTAGGAATTTGACTATCACTTTCCTTGAAAAAAGAAAAGTTGCTTATATGCTTTCTTTATCACTATTATCAATTGGTGTTTTTTCTCTTTTCACTAACGGATTAAATCAAGGTGTTGATTTTGTAGGGGGAAGATCTTACACAGTTAGATTTAATGAGAATATCAACCCTGCTGATGTTCAAAATAATTTAATTGAAGTTTTTGGTAATGCAGAAGCTAAAACCTATGGTTCAGATAATCAACTAAAAATTACTACAAATTACAAAGTCGATGTTGAAGGCTCTGAGGTTGATACAGAAATTCAACAAAAAATGTTTGAATCTTTAAACGGTTATCTTCCTGATGATATTTCATATGATGATTTTGTTAACGGCTCCGAAGATAAACAAGTTGGAATAATGTCATCTTCAAAGGTAGGTCCAACTATAGCTGATGATATTAAGAAAAATTCTGTATTTGCAATTTTTGGTTCTTTACTTGTAGTATTTTTATATATCCTTTTGAGGTTTAGAGATTGGCAGTATTCATTAGGTGCTGTAGCTGCTGTATTTCATGATGTTTTAATTGTACTAGGAGTATTTTCTTTGGCTTATACTTGGATGCCTTTTAATATGGAGATTAACCAGGCATTTATTGCTGCTATTTTAACAGTTATTGGTTATTCTTTAAATGATACAGTTGTAGTTTTTGATAGAATTAGAGAATTTAGACTGATTAATAAATCATGGGAATTTAATAAGACA
>Ga0228638_1000729_pt1 | contig 14457 bp, 13 predicted proteins | sample 48DmetaG_FD_182704 | JGI IMG/M metagenome (GOLD analysis project Ga0228638, IMG submission 182704) | Seawater microbial communities from Monterey Bay, California, United States - 48D | ecosystem: Environmental > Aquatic > Marine > Coastal | place: USA: California | collected 2016-10-31 | reverse complement strand
GCGCGCGCGAGCTCGAGCGCGAGGCGGGACGCGGACGCGCGACGACGGAGGAGGGCAAGGAAGGCGCGATTGAGGGTATGAAAAAATGTTTGTTATATTAAAAAATCATCTGAAGTACAGGAGACGCGAGCGAATAGAATCGAATAGAGAAAATGTACACAGGAGCGTAGCGCCGAGACGCGGCGGAGCCGCGGTCGACGTCGCTCTCAAAATATTGGAAAAGGCCCGAGTTTGGAGTTATCCAAGATGGGTTGAAAAAAGAATCGGTGCACGGATAAGTGCTGTGAATGTGTCAGTGCGGGTGAGTGTTTTGTTGTCTTCACGCGGGTACGGCACCCTTGATTGAGACGTCGCAAGATCTGTCTTCCGCTTTGGCGAATCGACCACCGACTCGAACGCGCGTTTCGGCGCGGACTTTTCTCGCCTCGTAGTGGATTGTTTTACCGTATGTGCGAGCCTTACGCTTCTCGTGGTACCGATCGAGCACTTGTTGACGAGATGCACCGCCCGGGAGTTTGGCAGAATGATCTGGCGCGTTCGCGGCGTACGCCGCCGACGAATTCGTCGCCGCGGGTTTGCGCGCGTTGCGGGCGGCGGACATCTTCTTGGGACGCCCACTCTTCTTAGGTTTCTTCATTCGCCACTGTCCCGCGGCGTCGATGTCGTAGAACATGTTTCTTTCGCCATCCACTCGCGGCGCCAAAAGCTCTTCTACGTGCTCGTTGCTCGATCTCACGCCCCCCGGCATGAACATGGAATCGATGCCGTCGGCGGCGCTGTCCGATTGAGACGTCGCACGGGCGCGCGACATTTGCCCCGTAGCCTGACTCGATTCGAAAATATTGTTATACGCCTGTCGCACCGGTGCGCCCGAGCTTTCTGCGGGCGACGGCGTCCCGAAATTCGCCGCCGAACCGTCCACTCGCACGTTCATCTCCGCGTCGAGCATCGTAAACGACGGCATGCGAATCAAACCGTCGATGAACGCTTCATCGTCCTTATCATCGCTCGTCATTTGACCCCGACCGTCGTCGCCGCTAAAAAGGTCCACTCGATCGAACGAGGGCTCTTCGCTCGGACGAATTTGCGACTTTTTCACCAGGCTCCAAAACGTTTCATCAGACACCTCGGCGTCGAGCGCTTGAACCTCCGACTTGCTCTTATTCGACGGCCTCCCCCGCCGCGTCTGCTTCATCCCTTTCCCGACCGCGCGATACGCCTCATCCGACATCGCACATTCGTGAAACGCTCTGAGCGCCACCGCGCGTCCCGAACCGTGCGCTCGATCGCACGCCTCGCACGTCGTCGTCCCCGTGACGCCGTCTTCGTTTTCGCGCATAACCTACGTTTCCGCCGATCGTCGTCGCGCGACGTGAACGTTTCGTCAGTCTCTCGTCGACACCACATCCTCGCACATCGTCTCTCGCGAGTTCGAAACGCCCCATCGCGTCCCCGTTCGCGCGCGCGCCTTCGCCCTCGCCTTCTCGCGTCTCGCCGCGTCCTCGTCCGAGCCCTAACTACTCAACCGCCGTTCGAATTCGCCTCGCCTCGCCTCTCTCGCACCTCTGCGCACGCGTGCGCGCACATCTCGCACAACCAACGCCTCGAGTGTTTTTCCGCGAATTTATTCGCGTTGTGCACCTGCTCGCGCGTCCATCGCGTCGTCGTCGTCGTCGTCAGTCGTCGACAATTCACGCATTCGTAACGAACGCCTCCGCGACGAACGTCGTCGCGCGATCCCGCGGACGCGCGTCGTCGACCTCCTCGACGCGTCGCGACGGTGGCACAAAATACGCGTCACCGAAATCCCGCCCCCGCGCGCGTCCTCGTCGCGCGCGCGCGCGCCGCGCGTCGTTCCCGCGTAAAGTGCCCTCGCCCGCTTTCCGGCGGCGTGTCGAAAATCGCGTTCGCGTTCGCGCGCCGCGCACCGTTCGATCGCATCGCAGGCACAATTTCGCGTCGTCCGCGGCGCAGTACAGGCGCGCGACGCCGTGCGCGCAGGCGTCGCACGGAACGGGCGCGCGCGTCATTGTGCGGACCGCGCCGTGTCGTTCGTTCGTTTTTTCGTTTTTTCGTTCGTTCGTTCGTTCGTTCGTTCGTTCACACGGCGCTATCGCGGGTCGCTCGCGTCGCGCGCCGCATCGCTCGCATCGTTCGCGTCGCTCGCGTCGCGCGCGGCGTCCGCGGCGTCGAGCGCGGCGGCGCGCGCGAGCGTCGCGGCGACCTCGGGGTCGTCGCAGTACGGCTGCGCGTCCGCGAGCGCGTCGATGGCGGCGTCCGCGGCGCGATGCGCGGCGTCGAGGGCGTCGCGCTCGCGCGCGGCGGCGTCGCGCGATGCCACCTGCGACGCGACGCGCTCGCGGCGTCAGTCGCGCGCGCGAAACGCGCGAAACGCGCGCGCGAAACGCGTCGAACGCGAACGAATGCGAATGCGAAATCGCGCGCGTCGCGTCGCGTCGCGTCGCGCGCACCGTGACGAAGCCGTCGTCGTCGAGCGCGCCGTCGTCGCGCGGCGCGCCCTCGCGCGACGCGCGCGCGCCCATGCGCGCGCCGCGCGCCAGAATGCGGCGCGCGTCCGTCGCGCGCGTCGTCGCGCTCGCGCTCCTCGCGCGATGCGCGCGCGCCTTCTCCGGCGGCGCGGGCGCGTGCGCGCACGCGAGCGTCGGGCACGGGACGCGCGCGACGCCGCGCGCGCGCGAGGACGTCGTCGTGCGCGTCGGACGCGTCGCGCGCGGGACGACGGTGGCGGTTGAGATTCGCGCGCGCGCGCCGTTTCGTGGGTTTCTGTTGCGCGCGACGCGCGCGGCGAGCGGGGAGGCGCTCGGGGCGTTCGACGCGCGCGCGATGCCGCGCGGGACGCGGGTGAAATCGGACTGCGGGTCGAACGCGTTCGCGACGCACGACGGCTCGACGGACGCGACGACGAGCGTCGTGGTCCCGTGGATGGCGCCGGACGACGCGTTCGACGCGGTACGCTTCGAAGCGACGGTCGTCGAGGATTATAACACGTGGTACGCCGTCGAGCGCGACGTGGCGTGCGGACAGGGAGGAGACGTCGACGCGGACGCGAACGCGCGACTGGACGAGGCGCGCGAGGCGAACGCGAGCGACGGCGCGCGCGCGCCGAGCGTCGACGCGGCGCTGGCGGGGGGCTGGCGCGCGCCGAGAACGGACGATGGGGTGGACGCGCGCGCGGAAACGGCGCGCGCGCGAAGATTGGGCGTCGCGCGGTTAGCGCACGGGTCGTTGATGGGATTCGCGTGGTTGATTCTTTCGCCCGGCGCGTCGTTCGCCGCGCGATACGGACGGAAATTCGATCCTTGGTGGTTTCGCTTCCATCGCGCGGCGCAGTGCGCGGCGGTAGCGTTGAGCGTCGTCGCGGCGTACGTCATCATCGCCGCGCGCGGGTGGTCGAAGCCCTGGGGGGCGCACGGGAGATACGGCGCCATGGTCGTCGGGTTGGCGATCGCGCAAGCGTACGCCGGGTACGTTCGAAAGTCTTTACCGCGAGCGGACTTTCGCAAGTGGCACCGCGCGATCGGCATCGTCACCACCGTCATCGCGACGTATAACTGCATCACGGGCGCTTCCATGCTCGCGAGATTAGAGAGCTCGGACGCGACGTCCGCCGGCGCGCCGCGCTTGGTTTGTCTGTGCGTCTTCGCGACGACCGTGTGCGGTGCGCTGTGCGAGAGCCAACGTCGCAGCGCGGTGCACCGGCTGATGGGGAAATCGTCGAAATCAATGGTGTGAACGCCGACGCCCGGCGAGTAGTGTTCATTCATTTAGTCGCTCGCTCGTAGTCGCGACGCTCGCGTTTGAAATCCAACCGTCGCGCGTCGCGCCGCACACCTCGCCTTTCACCCGTCGCGCGCGCCGTCGCGCGCGCCGCCATGACGCGCGCGCGCGCTCAGAAGTCGCGCCTCGCTCGTCTGGTGATCGCGCTCGTCCTCGCGCGTCCCGTCGCGTCGTCCTCGCCGGTCGAGTCGGCTTCGAGCTGTCCCGCTGTCGGGACGAAAACGCACTTCGGCTGCGACGACGGCGTGCGCGCGACGCGACGGGCGTTCGATATGTGGGAGCTCGCGCGCGCGTGGACGCCTGGGTTTTGCGCGAGCGCGCCGCGAGCGTGCGAGAAGGGTGAGTGCGCGCGCTCGGCGGCGGAACCGGCGCTGACGCTGCACGGACTCTGGCCGAGCTACTCGACGGCGACGAAGAGCGACGGGCGCGATGGGTGTTACTGGCCGCAAAATTGCGTCAAACCGTCGTGGTACCCGTCGAGTGAGAAGTGGACGTACGCGGCGCGCGAGATACCGAGCGGGGCGGCGGCGGAGAGGATCGCGCCGGCGTGGACTCGGGACGGTTTGGGCGCGCACGAGTGGGCGAAACACGGAACGTGCGCATCGTGGATCGACGTCGAGGGAACGACGCGCGGGATGACGCAACGCGAGTTCTATAACGTCACGTTTGCGCTCGCCGAGGCGCTCGGGACGCCGGAAGTTTTGCTGGAGGCGACGGGATCGGAGCTCTCGTTGGCGGACGCGCAACAGGCGTTCGGCGGCGCGTCCAAAGTCGCGCTCGGGTGCACGAAATCGTGCGTGCTTCTCCAGGTCGTCCAATGCTTCAAACGCACTCCAGACGGTGGCGTGGGCGAGGCGGAGGACTGCCCGTGCGTCGGCGTGCGCGACAGTCGATACGACAACTCGTGCGCCGAGCGATGCGAACGCGTTCGCGTGCTGTCGCCAGAGCAAACGGGATGTCACGCCGACATCGCCTCGCGCGTCGCCAGCGCGCGATGATCGATCGCGCACCATTCTTTAATCGCTCCGGCATCGTTGTAATTCTACGCACATTCTTCCCGCCGCGCGTCCGGTCGTGCGCCTCACTCGCCGGACGCCGCGCGGCGGCGTCTCGTCCATGTCCGTCGACGAAGTCTTCGCCCGCGTCGCGAACGCCTGGAACGAGGTCACGTCGAGCGTCGACGCGGCCTGGGACGCGGCCTGGCGATCGCGTAACCGCGCGAACGCCGAAGAATCGCGAAAGAAGACGGCTCTGGCGACCGGAATCGTCACCGAACGCGACGCGCGGCACGCGCGCGTGCCGCCGTACGTCTTCGAACGCGACGTCGGCGCGCGCGTGCGCGTGCTCGACTTGGCGTCGAACGCCATCGTCGACGTCGACGACGCGATCGGAAGCTTGCGAAACGCGCAAAAGGTGAACCTGAGCTTCAACGCGGTGCGAGCGCTGCCGCGCGCCTTTTCGACGCTCGTCAACTTGAAGACGCTGGACTTGCGAGGGAATAAATTGACGGCGCTGCCGGAAGACATCGATTCGTTGCTCGCGCTCGAAGATTTGGACGTGCGCGAGAACGCGCTGCGAGCGCTGCCGCGGACGCTCGGGAAATGCAAAAGGCTTCGACGGTTGGACGCGAGCGCGAACGCGCTGACGACGTTCGACGACGCGATCGCCGGACTCGGGAATTGCGCTGATTTAGAGGTCATTCGTTTCGCGCGTAATCGTGAAATGCGTGGCGCGTTGCCGGTGGCGTGGGCGCACGCGGTCAAGCTGAAGGAAATAGATGTGGACGACACGAAGTGCGACGGCGTGCCGGGAGAAATTTTGCTCGCGTGCGATCGGTTGACGACGCTGAGCCTGAGACGAACTCTCGTGGACGTCGGCACTTTGAAGCGAACGGATGGATTTGAATCGTACGAAAGTCGACGACAGGGCAAGCATAACAAGCAGCTCGATTCCAGAGTGCTTTTAGACGATTCGCGCCTCGATGAGCGACTTCGTTGAACAAGAGGCGAGAGTGTGATGACATGGCGGATCTATCGTTCTATTTTTCTGCGGCGTTTTTTTGTAGTGTGTTGTAGTGCGTAGCGTAGCGTAGCGAGTAAAAAGAGTCGCTCGTCTATTCGGAAGCGGCAACAGTTTCGCCCTCGGCCGCGACTTCATCGCTGTCTTCTTCGACGTCTTCGACATGCTCGCCAGGCATGCCGTACACCGTCGCTCCGTTGGCGTACATCGGGTAGCCCGCGAACTGCATGTGGTGCATCGCCATCATAGCCATGTGAGGATTTTGCCCCCCCATGGCCATGTGCGGCGGCATGACCATGTGCGGTGGGTACATGGACATCTGCGGCGGGTAAAATGGCCCTTGAGATCCGTAACCCATCGCGCGCTTGGTGCCGTACTGCGCGCCCGGCGCGAAGCCTCGTCCGTCGTCGTGGCGCCCCACGTGACGCATCGCCTCGCTCACGTCGATCATCTTCCCGAGGAACGGAATTTGGCGCTGTGCCTTGACCATTTCGGCGATCGCGACGTCGGCGAAGACGACGAAGCCGTACCCCTTGCACGCACCGGTGAGCTTGTCGTAAATCAGCTTTACGCTGAGCACGGTGCCGTAGTGCGCGAAGAACCACCCGAGCGCCTCGGGCGTGGCTTCCAGCGGAAGCCCCCCGCAAAAGACGGTGTTCTCCGTCCCCGGCGCGCCACTATTCGATCGTTCACCGCTCTCGCTCCCGCTCGCCCCGTCGTCCAGCCCACCGACGTAATTCGGCGATCGAGACAACTGCGCCTTGGACGCCTTGGCGCCGCGAAGATGCGGCGCCCCCCCCGCGGGGTGTCGCTGCGGCGCCCCTCCCGAGACTCTCGCCCCGTTCCCGACCGACATCCGCCCCATGTGTTCGCTCAGCGAGTTGTGCGAACTCCCCCGAGACATTTTCCCGCTCCCGTGCGATCGCGTGCGCTCGTGTCTTCCCTCCCGCGTTCGTCCCTCTCCCGCGCTCGCCGGTTCGTCCCGCGTCGCCTCCTTCGCGTCCACCGCCTTCCCGTCGATCGTCACCTTCCCCATCGCCTTCACCCGCGCCGCGTCCTCGACGCTGTAAAACTTCACGAACCCGTATCCCTTCCTCACCAGCGTCTGTCGATCGTATATCAGCTTCACGTTCTCCACCTTCGCGTCGTGTTCCTCCTCGAAGAATCTTCGCACGCGCGCCTCGTCGCACTCGTGGCTCGTCCCGCCGATGAACACCGTGCGTTCCCGCGAATCGCTCCCCTTCGCGTCCCGCGCGGCGTCGTCGTCCAACGTCGCGTCGCCCGTCGCGTCTCGCGTCGCCATCGCGCCCTCGCGCGCGCTCTCGTCGCCGTCGTCGTCGATCGCGTCGCGCGCGCCATCGACGTCATGCGTCGCGCGCGTCGTGGAATCCGCGCCCGTTTTCGCGTCGCGCGCGCCCTCGTCGACGCGTTCCGCGACGGCGACGGTGCAATCGGCCATCGTTCGCGCGTCCGTCGCGACGCGCGCGAGATTCCGGCGCGCGCGCGGTCGTGTGCGGCGCGCGCGACGGCGCGTCGGCGTCGACGACGCCATCGCGCGTTACGTCGACGACGCGACGTCGATGGTCGCGCACGCACATACCGTTCGGAAAGCGCACATTACGAGATCTCGGCGCGCGCGAAAATATCTGATAAAAAATAAAAAAGTCGGCCACGCTGGCGTCGTAGTCGAGGGATTCGAGACCCATCGCGCGACGCGAACGCTCGCGACGATGCATCACCGACGACGCGGGCGTCGCGCGGGTGGTTACGGGCGCGCGCGCGCGACGCCGCGACGGCCGCCGCGCGAGACCGCGGCGCGCGCGCGATGGCGACGCGGCGCGCGCTCGCGTCGCGGGCGCGGATGGTGGTGGTGCCGTTCGGAGGCGCGGCGACGTCGTCGACGTCGACGACGACGCGCGAGGGGCACCGATGGATGGCGCACGGCGCGGCGGTCGTCGAGCCCGCGGAAGCGCGCGCGCGCGAAGCGATGGGACGCGCCGACGACGCGAACGGGACGATGGCGACGCGCGCGATGCGGACGATCGATCGCGCGATGCCGTGGGCGCGACGGTGGGGCGCGAGGGCGGTGGATTACGGGGAGAAGACGTGGCGGGCGATGGCGGCGAGCGCGCCGGGGTCGGCGAGGCGGCGGATACACGAGCTCGGGATGTTCGCGATGGACAGGATCGATCCTCGAGAGCGCGCGCTGAAGGAGATGCCGAAGATACTGTCGAGCGTGGAGATCGTGTACCCGAGCGGGGTGGACGTGGGGGCGGTGCGGAGGCTGGTGGAGCGAACCGTCGTCGACGGGACGAAGAACGCGCGCGCGGCGACGACGATGTACGCGCTCGGTGCGCCGTTGAGCATGCCCATGTTCTTGACGCCGGTCAGTAACTTTCCGTTGTACTACTTTTTGTTTCGTCTGTGGTCGTCCACGCAGGCGACGACGAGTGGGAAGGAGGCGATCAGATTGCTAAAGACGACGGACGAGGCGGCGGCGAAAGCCGTCGAAGCCGACGTGCTCGGATCGACTCGCGTCGTCGAGTGCAAGCGATTGCGACCGATCAACGTGTTGAATAGCGACACCGGACGAGAGGTGAGCACGATGGATGAGCCGCACGCGATGGCGTGTTGTCGGCTTTCCCAGCCCGGAGGCGAAAAGTTTCTGGGGGACGAAGGGCCGCGCGTGCTCTTTGTGCCGTGCGACGCGTTGGCGAAAGTCGTCAGAGAGTATCACGGTGTCGACGACGCGACCGCCACGCAGCAGTGCGCGTCGGCAACGGTGGAGCGTCTTTTTGGGGCGAGCGGTGTGGTCGATTTAGCGCGCAGTCACAAGCGTTACGACGAAATTTATGGCGTCAAGGACGAGAGCGCCTTGCGGTAGTCTAGCACGAGATTTGTAGCATTTCCATCATTCTTTACAAGCGTTAATCACTCTAGAACGACTCACACGCTCCGTTTACAAGGCCCAAGATTGGCAGCACTTGCCGCAGTAGACGCGATCGAACATTTGCGCCACGAAGACGCCGGCGCCGCACGTCGGGGAAATGCACTCCTTGCGGAGGCGTTCAACCTTGCCCGCGTCGTCAACCTTGTAAAGCTTCAAAGTCGCGAGCTTGACCTTCTTGTGCACGTGCTTGACCTTCTTCGGCTTGGTGTACGTCTTCTTCTTACGCTTCTTACCACCACCACGCAGGCGCAACACCAAGTGGAGCGTGGACTCCTTTTGGATGTTGTAGTCGGCGAGCGTGCGGCCGTCTTCGAGCTGCTTCCCGGCGAAGATCAAACGCTGTTGATCCGGCGGGATGCCCTCCTTGTCTTGGATCTTGGCCTTCACATTGTCGATGGTGTCCGAGGACTCCACTTCCAAAGTGATGGTCTTACCCGTCACTGCGCTCGCGAACGCCGCGCGTCTTCGTCGTCAGTCCCGCGTCCCGCGTCCCCCGTCCCTCGTCCGATCCATCATCGATCGCGTCGCACCACCCCCGTCGACTCGCGCCCGTCGTCCCTCCCCGAACGTCGCGCGCGAGCGAAAATCTTCGAGCGCACCGCGCGTGCCTCGCGCGCGCGCGCGCGTCCGCGCGCGCGCCGTCGACGTCGCATCGTCGAAAACCCTAATCTATCGACCGTCGCCATCCCTCGTCCGCGCGCGGTCGCGTCGCGTCGCGTCGCGTCGCTCGATCACGCACGTGTCTTGACGAAAATTTGCATCGCGTGCGTTCCGTCGGCGCGTTCGGCAAAGGCTGCGTCGTTACGCGCGCGCTCGGAAAAGACGGAGGTCGCGCCGCGCGCGCGCGCGTCGGTCGCGCCGCGCCGTCCGTGTTGTGCGTCGTATACGAGACCGCGAGACGGATCGACACTTCGCGACGGATGGACGACGACGACGACGACGACGACGACGAGGGATGGATCGCGGTGCGCGCCGAGGACGCGGACGACGCCGCGCGATGGTTCGTCGCGGAGCTCATGGTCGGACGCGGCGCGTCGACGATGAGCGAACGGCGCGCGCGCGCGATGTGTCGAGACGCGGCGAGACGACGCGGGACGAGGACGCGCGCGAGAAGGATCGCGAAACGCGCGCGCGCGGCGCTGGAGGTCGCGGTCGAGGTCGCGCGCGTGGTGGCGAGACACTCGTGGGCGCGGCGGGCGGCGCTGGCGGCGACGTCGAGGGCGTGCGTGTGGGCGCTGTCGGGCGCGTGACGACGTCGGCGACGAGGCGAATCGAGACGAGCGCGCGAGCGCGAGCGCGTCGCGCGCGATGGCCGAGAGAATGGATGCGTCGAGTCGGCGCGATGTGCGGATCAATTGAATTTCATCGGTGCTCGCGCGGCGGACGCGTCGCTGAAACCGGCGCGCTGCCAATCGCACTGCGCTCGAATGCCCACGCGGCGTTTCATCTCCATCGTCGTCTCGGCGGGTATGAGATTACTCTCCAGCCCGAGTCTCGTGAGCGTGGTGTTTTCATCCATGGCGTCCATGAGTTCGCACGCGCCCTCGCGTCCGATGCCGTTGCGCGTCAAATCTAACGTCTCGAGCGCGATGTTTTCGCGAAGATCGCTGGCTATGTCGGACGCGGCGGAATCGCCAAACGCGTTCGATCCCAGATTGAGCGTCTTCAGAGTCTTGTTTTCCCCCAGTGCGTCGGCGATGTACCACGCGTCGTCGTCCGTCATTTCGTTCGCTTGAAGATTGAGTTGCTTCAAGTTCGACGCGCCGGACTTGAGCGACTTCGCGAGCCATTTTGCGCCGTCGCGCACCGAGTTGTTTGACAAGTCCAAGTCTTCGACGTCGTTCAACGCGTCGGCCATCGCGTGCGCGCCCTCCGAACCCACCACGTTACACTTCAAATCGAGTCTTCGCATGATTTTCGACGCGCGATTGATGGTTTCGTCGTCTAGTTCGTGAGTGTCCATGTCGTCATCGTCATCCGATCGGCGTCGCTTGCGCAAGGCTTCGGCGATCGCCCGGGCGCCTTGAGCGCCAATGCCGTTGAAACCGAGTAATAAAGTCTCCAACCTGCTACCGAAACCGTGTGTTGCGAGCGCCATGCACCCTTCGTCGCCGCATCCGTTGTGTTGAATATCGAGTTCTTCCATGCTCGTCTCGCCCGCGAGTGCAGACGCCAAAGCGCGAAGGCCGTCGCCACCGATTAAATTTTGCGCCAAATTCAACGATTTGACCGTCTTCGTCTTACGCAGCGCGCTCGCGAGCGCCAACGTCCCCTCGGCTCCGATAGCATTTCCTCTGAGATCTAATCTCTCCAGCGGACAACCGTTTTCGTCCAGCACGGCGGCGATGCGTTCACCGGCGCTCGCGCTCAAGCCGCACGCAGATAAATCCAACTTCTTCAACGACCGCGCGTCCGTCAGCGCGCTGATCAATCGCCCGAACCCTTCCGCGCTCAGTCCTTTCCCTCCACGAAGCGTGAGCGACGTCAATCGATCGACGCTGCTCGACGCGCCTCCAAACGTCCCTCGCAACGCGCGTTCGAGCAACCACGCCGTCTCGTCGCGCGGTCGTCGCACCTCCAACTCCAAATCCCGCCCTCGCGCCGCGTCCTCCATCGCCGCCTCGGCCATCGCGTTCGCCCCATCCAACGCCTTAAAATCGTCTAACCCCAAATCTATCGTCGCCCTTCGCACCGCGCTCGAGCGCGTCGTCGGCGCCGCGCCTTCGCCTTCGCCTCGGCGTCCCGCCGCGAACGCCAGACTCAACTTCGACATCGCGTCCATCACCTCGCTCGCCTTCCGCGACCGTTTCCCTCGCCGCGCGAGCGCGTCGTCGCCGATCCCGTTCGCGTCGACGTCCATCGCGCGCGTCGTCGTCGTCGTCGTCGTCGTCGTCGCGTCATCGTTCGGTCGTCGCTTCACGCCTAAACAATCGAGCGTCTCGTCCACGACGTCGCGCGCGCGACGCACGCGCTCGAGCGCGTCGTCGTCATCGTCGTCGTCGTCGTCGCGTCGCGCGCGCATGCGTTCGCGCGACGGCGGGCCGCGACGGCGCCCCGTCGCGCACTGGCGCTCGCGGCAGTCGCGCGCGCGCGTCATGGTCGAGCTGCGCAAGCGCGCGAAGACGCCGCTCGCGACGACGGCGTCGCGGAGCAGGGCACACGAGGTGCGCGCGCCGACGCGCGCGACGACGAGGCGCGCGCGCGCGACGCGGCGCGGCGTCGATGGAGAATGCCGTTGGGACGCGCTGCCGCGATGCGCGACCGCGCGCGGACGCGACGAGAGGACTGACGGACGGACGCGCGCGCGCAGGATGATCAACCGCCGTCGCCGTCCTCGCCGCGCGCGCCGAAGCGGCGGGTGTCGATCGATCACGCCAAGCGCGTGATCGAGCAGGGGCGGGCGCGATGGCGAAGCCTGCGGCAGCGCACGCAGTCGACGCTGCTCATGCTCGCGGCGGCGTCGAGCATCATCGTCGGAGGACACGCGTACGCGATGATGCTGTGCTTTGCGGTGCAGTTCGCGATGGCGAAGGAGTTGTTTGCGTTCGTGTCGAACGCGCACGCGGAGGAGAACGCGCCGGGGGAAGATACGGCGGCGTTGCGAAGGACGACGACGACGCTGCGGTGGTACTGGTTTTGGACGCTGTCGTTCGCGGTGTACGGAAGATTCGCAAAGTACTTATATCTTGGGTTCATGAGCGCGAAGGAGTGGAACGAGTTGTTACAAAACGGGGCCGAAGTGAGCCCCGGAGCTTGGTTGGCGATGCACCACACGTTTTTGAGCTATTGCGCCTATCTCGTGGGATTGGTGTATTTCGTGCTCACGCTGAGGAAAGGGCGATACGCGTATCAGTTCGCACAGTTCGCTTGGACGCACATGATCGTCGCGGCGACGACGATGACGGGATACTTCAACGTTTCCAATCTTTTAGAGGGTATGATATGGTTCGTGTTTCCACTCTTTCTCGTCATCGTCAACGACATCATGGCGTACGTGTTCGGGAAAATCTTCGGCAAGACGCCTTTGATTAAGATTTCACCCAACAAGACGTGGGAAGGATTTTTGGGCGCGTTTGTTTCGACTCTCGTCGCTGCGCTGGCTATGGCGTCTTACTTGCAGAAGTTTAGTTACTTTACGTGTCCGCCGAGCGGCGACATGTACTTTCGAGGTATCTTTTCTCGGAGCGCCAAAATTTGTGCTCCCAACGAGCCGTTCATCGTGTCCGATAAACCGATCACCATGTTTCTCGGCACCGTCGTCGGTCCTCTGGCGACCAAGTTGACCGGCATCGCCACCGTACGTTGCTCGATGTTCATGGTGCACTCGCTCGCGCTCGGCACCTTTGCGAGCGCCGTCGCGCCGTTTGGCGGCTTTTTCGCCTCTGGGTTCAAGCGCGCGTTCAAGATTAAAGACTTCGCGGCAACCATTCCCGGACACGGCGGTATCACCGATCGCATGGACTGCCAAGTCATCAATTCGTGCTTCTCCTCGCTCTACCTCTCCAACTTTATCACGCACGTCGGCGGCTCCTTGACGCTGGGCGCGCTCTTGACGAAAATAGAGCTCGCGAGCGACGCGCACATCGTCGCACTGTACAACGCACTGACGAAAATGATCGAGGCGCGAGGTCTTTCCGTCGGGATCGATCCATCGATCCAAACCATTGTCCAAACGTAAACTTTTAATATCACGCCGCTCGCGACTGGTACTAAACTCCTTCCTAATCATTACAAAACGACCGCTGCGAGCGCGGTGCGCGCTATTCCGACGGCTCCGCCGGCTTCGCATCCGCTATGGCGGCTAGGTACATCAAGTTTTCCTGCAGTTTGGTCTGATACTTGGCGCACTCCGCGAGCTTGCCGACGTTTTGATTCTCAAGGATCGCGAGAATCAGTTGCTGATTCTCATCCAAATACTTTTGTATCAGCTCCGTCGTCACCACGGACGGCGCGGCGGCGTCGCCGGGCGTCACAAATGAAGGACCGGCTTGTTCGCCAGACATCACGAGCGGCGCGCGCGACGAACTGTGACGCGCGGTTCGCTCGCTCCGAGCGCTCGACGCCGACGCGTCGCCCTGATTCGAATTTCGCTCGACCGCACCGCCGCGCTGCGATAGTGTACACGATGAAAGATTTAAAACAATATTACGCTACAGTCATTCGCGTCGAACGCGCCGCGAACGTCGATCCTCCGTCACGCGTCTTCGTCGTCGCCGCCGAACGCCGCCTCGACGAGTCCCACGAACCCGACGACGAACGTCTTCGCGAACGCCGCGTTCGCGCTCGTCGCGTCCGCGCCGCGCTTCAGCGCGACATCCCTCGCGATCGCGCCCACGACGCCGTGCGCCACGGCGACGAACGCGACGAATCGTCTCGTCCACGCCTCTTGCTCCGTCGTCAGCGCGCCGACGCGCGACCAATCGCCGCTGTACCCCGCGTCGACGACGCCCGCGAGCGCGATCGCGATCGACGCCTGCAACGGCGCGAACCACGCCTCGGCGGGCCACCGGCCGAACGCGTCCTCGAACGCGCGCCACGTTCGAGCGTCGTACGCGTAAAACCGACCACCGCGCGCGTCGTCGGCGCCGTCGCCGTCGTCGTCGCCGCGCGTCGCGCGTCGCGTCGTTCGGCGCGCGACGCGCGTCGCCATCGTTCGACGCGCGTTCGCGCCCGCGCGTCCCGCGCGCGCG
>Ga0228638_1000725_pt1 | contig 14487 bp, 5 predicted proteins | sample 48DmetaG_FD_182704 | JGI IMG/M metagenome (GOLD analysis project Ga0228638, IMG submission 182704) | Seawater microbial communities from Monterey Bay, California, United States - 48D | ecosystem: Environmental > Aquatic > Marine > Coastal | place: USA: California | collected 2016-10-31 | reverse complement strand
CTAAAGTTTTTAATTATATGTTTTTGTATTTTTTCTTGAAAACATTTTCTTCTTTGAGATTTAGCTACATTTTCACAGCCGGGAAATAAAGGAACATCCTCAATAATAGCAAATGGAATATCCATATCAATTTCCTCTTCCAAAACCTCAACTTCTTCAACCACTTCTTCCTGATCAGTCTCTGTAGATTCAATAATAGTTTCTTCAATTTCTTCCTCATCTTCAACTACTTCAATAATTTCAGGAGCTGGTGGTGGAGGTGGTGGTGGCGGTGTTTTAATTTGTTCAGTGATCGGAATTTCTTCATCATCATCATCCTCAACATTTAGAGATTCTAAATCGTATTGTCTCTCGTATGTTTTATACTCAATAGCCTGCCATGAAATAAAAAGCACCAAGCATAAGCCCAGAGCAAACATTAAACTACTATATTTCCTAAGGTCCGCTTGTGGGTTTTTTTTTCTTTGCATAATTACAATGTATTCTTAGCTAAAATAATTTTTTTTTTTTAAAATAAAAGCTATGGCTGCTTATTTTTAAGAATAAAGCTTTTACCTAAAAAAATTCCAATTAGAATTCCTGTCATATTTGCAATAATATCAGCAATCTCAAAATATCTTCCAATTGGCAAAACTCCTTGAAAAAACTCAGTTATAATTGCGACAAAAATTACTATTTTAACATAATTCCATCTAAACCTACTAGTTTCTAAAAAGCCTAAACATATCCACGTTATCGTCATAATTAAATAAGCACATAAATGAAAAAATTTATCCCATTCAAAGAGAACAAACTCAGGAAATGGTAGTTTAGGTATAGGAATTATAGAAACTAAAAAAATAGATAGAGTGTATAATATTGTAAGTTTTTTTAATAAAGCTTTATCCACCAATTAGTTCTTGATACGAATCAGCATCTAAAAGTTCATCTAACTCACTTGGAGTTTGAATTTCCATTTTAATAATCCATCCTTTATCATAGGGGTCTTCATTAATTAGTTCTGGGTTATCTTCTAAGCTATCGTTAACATGAGTAATTTTTCCTGAAACTGGTATAAATAGATCTGAAACAGTTTTAACAGCCTCAACTGATCCAAAAATTTCTTCCTTTTGCAACTCTTCATCTAAAGCTTCAATTTCAACATAAACAATATCTCCCAATTCTCCTTGCGCATAATCAGTGATTCCAATGGTTGCCACATTACCCTCGACCTTAATCCACTCGTGGTCTTTTGTATACTTTAATTCAGGTTTAATTTCCATTTTAAATAAATTTTAATTTGTAAATGTAAGTTTTATAAATATTTTTTCATAAATAATTTATTCACCAAAATTGTATCTCAGTGTCATCCCTGATCTGATTGTAGTTTGAGGAAATGCTGTAGAAATAGCAAATTCAGAAAATAAATGATCATAAAAAAATACTGCATTAAAGCTTTTACTCAAAGCATAATCAGCTGAAAATTTCAACGACCATATAGATTGTCCTGCAGTTACCTTATTATCATCAATATTTAAATTTCTTATGATAGTGATATTATCTCTTAAACTTAAATCAGCTTTAATATTCAGATCACCCTTAGAAACACTTTGTCTCCCTCCAATATTATTTCTAAATTTTAAATCCTTAATTCTATAACCCATTCCAATAGAATAATCCATTCCAGATACCTCAGTAAGTAAATTATTATCTAAGCTTAACGATAGTGCCCTGTCTTTTTTCATTTCTAAAACTAATCTAACAGAATTTTTAAGTTCCATGTCTACTTTTAAAAGAGGATTAAATTGTTCGACTAAATTTATGTTAGTATATAATGTCTCGTTTAAAAAATTTCCAGCCAAATCGGTAATTTTATTATTTGATGAGTTAAATTCTAAATTTGATTTAAAATTATTTAGTGTGTAACTCGACCTGTAGGAGTGACCAAGACTAAATCGTTTGAATCTTTCCTTGAAAAAATCAATATTTAATAGTCCTGTGTATTGTATGGACCAATTAGGGAGCGGCGTACTCCTTAAGGCGTCCAAAGAAATGTTTTCTGGATTTTCTCCAGTGTACGCAGATAAAAATGCTGGAATCAGCACGGATTGATTGTTTTTACCATAACCTTGAGGAAAGCCATCCTCATCGATATCTCCATTCGAATTTCCATTTATTGAAGCCAATCTATTGGCTATTATTAATCTATTGTTTTGAAAAGTTTGAAAAGTTTGGGACTTGTATTGATCACTGTCCCTAAAAGATGTTTTTATCAAAATTGATGATATGGAAAAATTTCCAAACAAATTCGATCCTAAAGCATTATAATTATTATCCAAAATCTTATAATTTTCAGAGAAATTTTCAGAATATTCTCGATTTGCGTTTAAATCTATTTTAAAATCTTTAATCCAATTTATTTCTGTTACTATATTAAATTTTGTGTTGTGAACTCTTGAATATTGTTCATTAAAACTTGGGAAATCAGTCAACCAACCATTTTTAGCAGCTTCAAATCTTATATCAGACTGACTCCCAAACACAAAAGCAAATGAAGGTTTAGTTGTCCCAAAAAAGCCTAGCGTCTGTGTGTATCCAGGCAATACTTGTCCATTATTTTCTGTATAATTTAATTTTAGTCTAGAAATACCTGTTAATAAACCAATAATTGAATTTGTTATTTTATTTAAAGCTTTTTTTGGTTTTTTCTTTTTTACAAGCCCAATATTTCTATAAAGTTTAGCCATATTAAAAGAACTGCTAAGGGAGTGAGTATTTGCATTTTGAATTGTATTAACCCTTCCCAAAATATTTCCCAATTCATCTTCAACCTTTGCCATCGCATCTGAGCCTCTTTCCCAATTAAAATCTCCTGAATAATTATAGCTCGTGGATATAAAATTAATTAAAGGGAATAATTTAAATGGCAACTCATAGCTTAATCCAAAAGATTGATTGTGTGAATTAGTTTCTCCGGTACTCCAAAATCCATCCCATATTTCAAATTCTTTATTTACAATTTTATTTCCATCAGGATCATTTTCAAAATAATTTTTTACCACACTATTGTTTGATGCTGAGAAATCCAATCTTAAAGAATTAGTAAGGTTTTGACTTAAACTTAAATTCCAGTCAAATAAAAAATTCCTTTGCTGAATATCTGGCAGTGCTATTTGTTTTGAAGAATCGGCCCCTTCTATATAAACTTCCCTAAAGCGCTGACTATTAAAGGTTCTATTAATATTAGTATTAAATGAGATTGAAGACAGTAAAGGGTTAATATTAAATTCACTAAGCCACTCCAAATATTTACTATCGCTAATAAACGAAACTGACTTAAATGGAGAGATTACAAATGGTTCAAAACTAAAACTATATTGAGCGCCTGCTCTGACAGTTTTTTTAGTTAAATTTTCGATTTCATAATCATGTTCAATTTCTTGATTGTAACTGTATGAAAAATCGAAATTTTCAATATCATAAAATCTTTCGGATTTATCTTCACTTCTATTTTTCTTTAACCCAATTAAACTTATACTCTTTGATTGTTTAAAAGAAATTGCTTGATCTCTAATGGAATCTCGTTGACTTTTCCTCTCTGCAGAAGCCAATCTATCATTTAATCTTATATCTTGATAAAAAGGGTCATACTCAGGGGTTGTTACTTGCTGATTAACACTGTAGGCAAGAGGTATTTGAATCCCCCAATTTTCAGGTAAAAATTTTCCAAAATTTGCACTTCCGATAAATCCGTATTGTTTAAAATCTTCTCTACTTCTTTGATTTGGGGTTTTATCAATTGATCCAAAACCAACAGTTGACATTTTTCCAGAAACAGAGAAATTTGCTACATCGGCAATATTTGCTTCAAGAGAACCCAGGGCAGACCATCCACCCTTACCATCAATTTCTGAAAGTCTAAGTTCATTAAACCATACTTCACCAGAGAGAATATCTCCCTTATTAGTTGAAGGGTTCTTAACTCCAATCATTAAAGTTTTAATTCCTCCAATAGTTGGATTACCTTTAATAGCAAACTTATATTTTTTATCTCCTGGCAAACTTGAAATTGAAGTAAATTCATCTATTTGTTGAAGATCTTCATTAAAATACAATGTTTGAGATAAATTAGATTGACTTGATAGAGTTAGAGCCTTCAATTTTGTTAATATTTCTAAAGAAAAATCAATCGAGTTTGAATCAGGTTCCCAAACTTGGTCTGCACTAAATTTATTTGAACTACCCTGATTAAATGCAGTGGGCTTTAATGGTACCTCAATTTGATAGTAATTGTCAGTGAAATCTGAGCCCATTCTAATAAAACCAACCAGTCTTTTATCATAATCCTCAAAAGATCCTTCACCAGGTAGCGAAGGGCTACCCTCAATAGATTCAGCATGAATATACATTTTTAACTTTTTATACTGTCTCATGTCAAAATCTAAATTCTTATAAACTGCTCTTGAATCTTCAGGTTGAAGATTAGTAACCTTAATTGTCATCGACTGCTCATTTTGTCTAATAATTGAACTATTAGAATTAATCTCTTCTCTTTGAACACCAGGCGGAAGTATGTAATTTACGGGAACTCTATTTTCATTTTCTAAAATATTTACCGAACCAATATCAAATGAAGTATTTGGATACAATATGTTGTCCTTGTTAAGAGTTTTTGAATATCTTTTCCAATCAGTTCTAACTAAATCCAAAGTAGCAAACCTAAAGTTTACTGGGCCAGAAAAATCTTTCAATAAAATCCTCATAAATCTAATAGACCTTAAATTATCTATTCCATTTACTGCATTAAAGTATGGACTGTACTTACTGCTTTTATAAAACTGTTTAAAAACTGGGATTTTAAATTGGATCCATCGAGTGTTTTTTGTTTGTCCATTAGGAAGATCTACTTTAACATCATTTCTTACATCGCTTATAAAGGGGTGATTCCCAACATCCATATTTTTTTTAATTGGTATAATGTATTCAAAATAACTATCTATGGTATTCATAGTATTGTCTTGATTAACATCCTCAGAATCAGGTACTGTTGTTGAACCTCTGTAGTCTGATGAAACAGGTGAGTTGCCCTGTGTCCCGTTATAGTTTTTATATCGATCTAATATTCCCCCACTTGTGTTTAAATAATATTGGTAATTATCTCCAGCTGGATCTGAGTTATCTCCGTTAAAGTATTTGATTTTCTCATCTTGATCATTCAATCCATCATAACCTAAATCCTGAAGTTTTCTATTGTTAGCATCAGCATCAAAAGTGTAAACTAATGACTGAGTAGCTGGAGAAATTCCCCAAGATGAATTATTTGTTATTTGTTGAGAATTAACAGTTGGTAATCCATTTTCATATAATTTTTTACCATCTTTTAAAATATCTTCTGAAATACTTCCAAGATTAAAAACTAAATTCCCAAGATAATTGTCTCCTGACGAATTGTCTTCAAATGTATCTAATAACCAAAACTGAATGAACTCAACATTAGACTGTTCAAAATTGGTAGTATTAATTTTTCTAGAAATAGCTCCCCAATTTTTTTCAGTATTATTTATAAATAAATCATTTTCTATATTGTTATAAGGACCCTTTTCATTTGGAAGATAATTTAAATCAAATGTATTTTGAACTCTTGATTGACCTTCAATTAAGTCCTGTTGTGGGAAAATTTCATCAATAAATATTCTTCTTGTTTCATTTTTTGATAATTCATTATCGTCTATTTCGGCTGGTCTTTGTCTAGTATAAAAAACTGGATCGATATTATACCATGCCAATTTTGCTCTGTAGTGACCTAGTCTCAAGTCATCAGTTCCAAACTGAGAACCATTAACATTAAGTGGAACACTTGAAAGTTTCCATGAAAGATTATCTCTTAAGTCTATATTGGTTTCCGAACCTTCAAAATCATCAACATAAACAGTAGCACTGTTATCATAACCTGAATTTTTTGGTTTACCAGCATGTAAAAAAGCTACTTCACCTTTAAGTGAAATTGTAGAGGGAACTCGAGTGTTTATATTTGGGAGTTTATTTGCCATTCTAGTTAAAAAAGGAATATCAGTAGAAAAAATTCCATTTAGACCTATCATTGTATTATTTACCGGTTCAACCCCGTAATTGGCCTTTTGACTAATTGATCTTTCACTTAAATTCATTAAAGATCCACCCAAAATAAAGTTATCATTAAATTTATGTTCAATGTTAACTCCCGAAAATCTCTTTTTCTGTTGAGCATAAAAAGAATTACTCTCTGTTGAGATTTCAATAGGAATATTTGAGTTTTTTAATGTTTCATCTAAAATTTGAACTCTACCTGCTTGGTAATTTACTGTATAATCAATCCCCTCTTGCAATAATCTTCCACCAGCAGAAACTTTAACAGAACCCCTTGGCACATTAAACTGACCAATGGCAATACCTCCCGAATCGCCCGATGTCTTATATGACCCTTTTAATTGAAATTTATTTTTTTCTATTTTTTCCTCAGCTTCGATTTTTGAAGATTTATAAATTTCCTGATAAACATATTTTTTTTGATTTTCATTATAAGAGTTATAATTTTCATAATTCTCAGAATTTGAATTACTATTTTTTAACTTATCAAAAAGATATTCCCCAAAAGGCTCAACTGATGTAAAAATAATCAAACCATTAGTTGAATTTATTGTTAGGTTAGGAACAAAATCAAAAAAACCGTCTCCCCCATTTTGGATATCATTATTCATATTTAAATTATCTAAATTAAAAACTGATAGTAAAGTTTTACCATCAATTGAAGAGGGCCATATTGAAGAATCTACTGGTTCAATATAATTTAATGGAGAAGGATTAGTGTAAAATATGTTTAGTTTAAAATCATCTTTGTTAATTTGATATGACCCTATGGAATAGATGTTTTTCATCATCAAATCCCAAACTGGCTGATTAATATTGGTAAGACTACTTTTCAACATTTTAACAATTAGACTATTGTTTGAAATTTGAAGTTGACCATTGTTTTCATATGTGTCTGTTGCGTCAATTCCATCATTGGCGAATTCTCCAACCTGAAAAACTTGACCACCAACAGTATATTGGTAGGCAACCCCTAGAATTTCATCATTATTTAATGGTTGATTTAAGGATATGTATCCTAATTTCTCATGAAGTTTATACTCATTGGGTTCTAATTTTCTCGCACTTTCCAAAACAGAATAATCATTACCCTCACTTATTAAGTTTGATATTGGTCCAAATCCATTTTTAACATTAGCTATTTCTCTAATTGAAGAGTTTAAAAGCCCGGTACCTATTGATAATGGATCAAATTTATTGACTGAATTGTCAGGATAGACATTACTCCCAGTCTTTAATATAAAACTAGGATAAAATTCATCTATTTTTGTTTTTAAAGGATCTGATTCTCCTAAATCTTGCAATGCCAACACATTTCTTACATTTTGAGTTTGATTTACTCTGTTTGTAACCCAAACCTCGATTCTGGTTATATTGACTTGCGTGTTTAAATAAGGGTAGTTTTTAAGGGTTTTATCATACTTGTCTCTAAAATATTGTCCCAAAAAAAAATGTCTATTCTCATCGTAATCCAAAGGAAATATTGAAAATTCTTCAAAGCTTCCATCTCCTTTGGCCATAACAGTTTGTGATTGAGATCTTTGCTCAGAAAGAACTGTGGTAACTCTTGTGTTTCCAAATTTTAGTTCTGTTTTGAAACCAAATAAACTTTGAGCTCCAGAAATCAAAGACCCACTTAATGGCATACTTACATTTCCTAACTCAATTTTTTGAATAATATCATCCTCAGTTGGAGTATAATCAAGCTTTAATAAATTTTGAAAATCAAACGTAGATTGAGTGTCATAGTTTGAAGATATAGTTAATCTCTCTCCAATTTTTCCATTCAAACTTAAACTTATAGATTGGTTAAAATCTAAATTAATATTACTTTGATTTCTTGTAGAAATTGAAGGGTTTTCTCTTTTTTGATAACGAGCACCTACATCCATTGAAATAGACCCTTGGGGGGTCAGTTCAATTTCATCACCTCCAAAAATTGACTGAAAAAAATTTGAATTTAAATATAGATCAGGAAGTAAGTTTTTTATTTTTTTTGACTCATCAGAATCTTCATCCTCAAGCAATTTTAATTTCTCTTGAAAATATGTTTTTATATTATTTGATTTTATTAGTTTTCGATACTCTGATGGAGTTAAAAAAAGAGGGGTGCCTACATTAATCTCCCCTGCTTTTGTCGTAAATACATACTTATCAGTGAGTGGATCATAAGTATACTTAGAAACAAAAAAAGAAGGTGGTTTTAGTTTAAAACTTCCTAAATATACAGTATTACCAATAGTGTCTAAATTAATAATCTTCTGGCTAAATAAACTGTAATTGTATATTAGAGTTAATATGGATGATAATAAAAAAAACTTTTTTTTAAAGGAAATTTTATTCAATACTTCACAATTTATTCAATGCCCCTTTTATTAACTCTTCCACAGACATTTCTGGTGAATTATTAACAAGCATTTCTATTAGCTTACTAGTTTGTTTTCTATTATAACCTAGAACCTCTAATGCTGATAACGCTTCATCTTGGTTTGTATTGCTAATATTTCCAATAAATTGATCGTTTTCTGAAATTAAACTTACTTTATCTTTTAAATCAATTATTACTCTTTGTGCAGTTTTTAAGCCAATTCCTTTTACTGATTGAATAACTGAAACATTCCCAGAAACTATCGCACTTTGTATTTCCCCGGGTGTTAATGAAGAAAGCATTGTCCTTGCTGTACTAGCTCCAATTCCAGAAACTGAAATTAATTGTCTAAATAAATTTCTTTCTGTCTTTTCAAAGAAACCAAACAAAGTATGTGAGTCTTCCTTAACTTGTAAATGAGTGTATAAACTTATACTCTCAGAATCTGACAATTTTGAAAAAGTATTAAGCGATATATTCACTAAATAACCCACTCCATTACAATCAATTACGATTTCTGTTGGAGATTTCTCAATCATTCTTCCTTTTAGTTGTGTAATCATTTTTTAATTTTAGCTTTTTTTTGAGCATCAACAACTGCAACAGCAGACATATTTACCATTTCTTCAACACTTGCGCCTAATTGTAAAACATGTACTGCCTTAGACATTCCCATCATAATTGGTCCGATTGAAAGCGCATTGTCTAATTCCTTTATCACTTTATAATTAGTGTTTGCTGAATCCAAGTTTGGAAAAATTAATGTGTTAACATTCTTTCCAGAAAGTTTTGAATAAGAGAATTTATCCTTAAACATTTCTTTATTAAGAGCAAAATCAGATTGTACTTCACCATCTACTTTCAAATCAGGAAAATTTCTATGTAAAAATTTAACTGCTTGATTAACTTTTAAAGCCATAGGATGATTTGATGATCCAAAATTTGAGTAAGATAACATTGCGATATTTGGTTCCATTCCAAACATTTTAACTGTTTCTGCTGTCATTTTAGCTATAACTGCTAGATCCTTTGAACTTGGGTCAATATTAATTGATGTGTCAGATAAAAATAAGGGGCCTTTACTTGTAATCATTAGATTAGTTGTGGCTACTTTATTTACGTCAGGAGCTTTACCTATGACTTCCAACATTGGTTTTACCGTTACAGGGTAACTTCTTGAATAGCCGGAAATTAAAGCATCTGCCTCACCATCTAACAGCATCATTGCAGAATATAAATTTCTTTGCTTCATTTTATTTACTGCTTCAAACAAAGTAACTCCTTTTCTTCTTCTTAGTTCCCAGTATTTTTTTCCATATTTTTCTCTATTTTCTATTTCTTCACTAGATTTTGGATCTATAATTGGAATTTCATCCTCAAATTCAATTTCAGATTTTAGTTCTAATATTACATCCTTATCACCTAGTAGAATTGGAAAACCTATTCCTTCTTCATGTACTATTTGAGCAGCTTTTAGAACATCCAAATGATCTGCTTCAGCAAAAATTATTTTTTTAGGATTTGCCTTGGCTCTATTTGCTAAAAGTCTAACTATTTTATTGTCATTTCCAAGTCTAGAGTGGAGTTCTTCTTCATATTTTTCCCAATTTTCAATTGGAGCTCTTGCCACACCTGATTTTATAGCAGCTTTGGCCACTTCAGGTGGTATTTTGGTAATTAGCCTTGGATCAAAAGGTTTTGGGATAATATAACTTTTTCCAAATGTAAGCTTGGTTTTATCGTAGGCAATATTCACAAATTCAGGAACAGTTTCTTTTGCTAGTGAAGCTAGTGCTTTCACAGCTGCCATCTTCATTTCATCATTAATTTTAGAGGCTTTTACATCTAAAGCTCCTCTAAAAATAAACGGGAATCCCAATACATTATTAACTTGATTAGGATGGTCTGATCTACCCGTAGCCATAATGATGTCATCCCTAGTTTTCATTGCTAAATCATACGCTATTTCAGGATTTGGATTTGCCATTGCAAAAACAATGGGATTTTTTTTCATTGATAACAACATTTTTGGAGTAACCATATTTTCTCTGGAAAGACCAATAAAAATATCAGAATTAATCATGGCCTCTTCCAAAGTGTTTATTTTTCTATTTGTAGCGAATTCCTTTTTTTCACTTGATAGTTCTTTTCTATTAGACCTTATAACACCTTTACTATCAGTCATAATTATGTTTTTGGGGTCAATCCCAAAAGCTTTATACATTCTTGTACACGAAATAGCAGCCGCACCAGCTCCACAAACTACCATTTTTACATTTTCAATTTTCTTTTCTACTATATCTAAGGCATTTAATAAAGCAGCAGAGGAAATTATTGCTGTTCCATGTTGATCGTCGTGCATTACAGGAATATCAAGTTCTTCAGAGAGTCTTTTTTCAATTTCAAAAGCTTCTGGCGCTTTAATATCCTCTAAATTAATCCCTCCAAATGTTGGAGAAATATTTTTTACTGTTTCAATGAATTTTTCAGTATCCTTAGTGTTTATTTCAATGTCAAAAACATCAATTCCAGCAAAAATTTTAAATAGCAACGCTTTACCTTCCATCACAGGTTTTGAAGCCTCTGGGCCAATATCACCCAAACCTAAAACAGCTGTTCCATTGGTAATTACTGCAACCAAGTTTCCTTTTGAAGTATATTTGTATACATTTTCAATATTTTTTTCTATCTCAAGACAAGGATGAGCTACACCAGGTGAATAAGCAAGAGATAAATCCCTTTGACTATTATATTTAGTTGTTGGAACAACTTCAATTTTTCCAGGATTTGGTTTTGCATGATATACTAATGCTTCTCTTCTGTTTTTTTTATTCTTCATTTATTTAAGCATCTCTTTATAACTATTTATAAATTTATAAAAAGCATCTCCATTTACATAAAAAAATTACACTATTATCATTTTTAATTTATTAAAATTTAAAATGAATCTAAGTGCAATAATCTTATTTGATAATTGTTATTTTCTAATTATCATGTAAGTTTACGCAAGATTAAAATATACGTTGAAAAAATATTTTTTATTATTCTTTTTATTTCCTTTAGCTGTTGTTAATGCTCAGTTAAGTAAAATTCATTATATCCCACCAATAACTGCTACAGATGACCCAGGAGATCAGTGGCTGTATATTTCGACTCCTAGTACATCGCCAGTAAATTTTGAGGTAAAAGTAGGTGGAGTAGTTGGTGCAACATCGGACTCAGGTACTGTCTTTTTTCAAGGAACTATTGACAATAATATACCTGCAGCAATTGAACTAGCTCAAGATCCTGGAGATAATAACGGCTGGTGGAGTAATTTTTTTGTTGATCCATCTCAAACAGAACAAGTTTTAAATAAAGGATTCGTTGTTGAGTCTGATTCAGATGTCTATGTCTCAGTAAGAGCAAATTCAGATGGCCAACAATATCAAGCAGGGGCATTGGTTAGTAAAGGTAAATCTGGACTAGGAACCCGGTTTCGTGCTGGAATGTTTCAAAACCAAAACTCTTCACACATTGGTTTTATTTCGGTGATGGCTTCTGAAGATCTGACTCAAGTTACTTTTAATTTTACCAAAGATATTGATACAACAGGAGGTCCCAAAACCCCTGATCTTCCTCATGTTGTCAATCTTAATAAAGGAGAAAGCTATATCCTGGCTAGTCAAGGTGGTTTTGGAAACGAATTAATAGGGACTTTAGTAACCTCCAGCAAGCCTGTAATAATTAACACTGGGTCAGCCAGCGGAAGTTTTGCTACAGAAACAGGAGGACAAGATTATGGATTTGATCAAATTGTTGGATCTGATTTAGTTGGATCAGAGTATATTTTTATCAGGGGAAATGGGAATAATGGTTGGGAAAATGTTTTATTAATAGCCGATCAAGATAATACTGAAATAATTGTAAATGGTGAAACTTATGGTACCATTGAAAAAGCCGGGGGATACTTTATAATTGAGGGTAATAAGTATAGCTCTAATGAAGCAGGTGGGAATATGTATGTTAAAACATCCAATTTAGATCATAAATTATTTGCTTTTCAAGGAACAGGAAGTGTTTACGCCTCTGGGTTTGCGGCAGCTGCCAATCAGGGTATGTTTTTTGTTCCTCCGTTAAATTGTTCCTCAAAAGGAGATGTAGACAACATAGCAAGTATAGATAAAGTAGGTATTAAAACATTTGAAGGTGCGGTAACTTTTATAACCAAAAAAAATTCGAATATTTTAATAAACGATCAGGGAATTGGAACTTACAGTCAAGTGACTGGACCACTTGATGTAATTGGAAACGAAAATTATGTTACATATATAGTAAAAGGCTTAACTGGTAATATTTCCGTTAAGGGAAATGACGAATTATACGTTGCTTATTTTAATTACGAAGGTGCTGCAACAACTGGTGGGTTTTATTCAGGATTTGCTACCCCTCCAGAAATAGTATACGATGTTGAGCTAGAAGTGTTAGGATCTTGTATAAAACAAAATGGAGAGTCTAATATTCTTTTAACAGCTGATAATATTAAAAATTTTGACAGTATTAGATGGCTAAAAGAAAATGAATTTGGAGATTTTGAGCCAACTGGAAATACTGAAACCACATTTAAACCAACTCAGGTCGGGTCATATAAATTAGAGGGTATTTTGGAGTGTTCCAATCTTAACTTTTTGTCAAATAAAATTGTTGTTAGTTTATGTCCGACCGATTCTGATCAAGATGGAATAGTTGATAATATTGATATTGATTTAGATAATGATGGAATTACTAACATTAATGAATCTTTTGGCAATGCTTCAATTGATTTTACCAATGTAGATAGTCCAACTATAAAATTTGAAAAAGACAACTCGATTAACACTACTATTTTGGAGAATAGCGGAACTATTACAAGTGTTCCTGTTGGTATAAATACTTTAGAGGGAACTGAAAACGGGGTTTTTAAAACAAATATTCGAGCAGGAAGTGATGTGGAATTGAACTACACACTTTCTTTTAATGAAAATTTAAATATAAAATTATCTGATAATTCAGATGATGATTTTCAAAATACTGAAGATGTTTTTTCAATTAAAGTCTACCCCATAACTCAAAATATTACACTTTTAGATCCTAACGGAAACTTATTGGTTGATACAAATTTTGATGAAGCTTTTGAGTCTGGTGTGGCTAACCATACAGCTAATGAAATTATTTTTAAGCTTAATAACAGAGAAGATTTTGATTATTCTTTTAACGCTAGTGAGGTTTCCGGTATTTCAATCACTCAAAAAAGAAGCAATACTACAACCGATGGAGTTTTCAGCGGTATCATGTCTATTCAAAACTATTCATTGGACACTGATAGTGATAATATAAAAGATTATTTAGATTTAGATAGTGATGGAGATGGTTGTAACGATGTAACAGAGGCAGGTTATATAGATATTGATGGTAATGGAATGATTGGAATTGGAATTCCAACAACTGAAAATAACGGAGTAAATGAAAACGGAGGGGTGGCTGAACATGATTATTCTAAAGAACCGCTAAAAGATGAAAATGGAATTTATTTTTTTCAAAAGGTAAGCAGTCCTGTAACCATCAATTCCGTTCCGGTTTCAACCACAGCTTGTCAAGAGGGGGCTAACACGACTTTCAGTGTTGGTGTTGAAACTTTAAACAACCCTTCATTTCAATGGCAAAAATACAATATTGGTTCTTCCAATTTTGAACCTTGGGATGATTTAGTGGAATCAGAAACTTATAGCGGAACTGAAAGTTCAACATTGGTTATCAATAATGTCAAAGTTGAAATGAATGGTGAAAAATATAGAGTTTTGGTTAACTCTGACCAATATCTATGTCCTACAAAAAGTGATGAGGTCTCTTTAACAGTATTTGAAAAACTTCCTATTTCCAACCAAGTCAATTCAATTATTAAATGTGATGATAGCTCTGTTGGCGATGATAAAGATGGAGTTATTTCTTCTTTTGATTTATCCTCTCAAACAGCTACTATTCTTGGTGATCAAAGC
>Ga0228638_1000705_pt1 | contig 14859 bp, 14 predicted proteins | sample 48DmetaG_FD_182704 | JGI IMG/M metagenome (GOLD analysis project Ga0228638, IMG submission 182704) | Seawater microbial communities from Monterey Bay, California, United States - 48D | ecosystem: Environmental > Aquatic > Marine > Coastal | place: USA: California | collected 2016-10-31 | reverse complement strand
AAATGTACCAAATATTGGAACTATTACTTTAATTATTCCTTGATAAGGTTTTTTATTTATTTCTTCAATCTCTCTTCCAGAAAATAATAATAAAGGGAATGCACATAAGAAAAGAATTACTGATGCAAATATAAAAGCATGTTCCCAAGATATTTGATAACTCTTTAAAATACCAAAAAGTGAGAATGAGAATGCAACGCCTAACCCAAAAAAAGAAGTGTAAACAGCTACGTATTTTTCTCTGGAGATCTTGTTAAGTCTAGAGTTAAGGATTTGTAATCCAGGCATATAAGTGCCAGCAAGACCAGCTCCTACAAGTGACCAACATAAGGATGCATTAAGTGCATTACTTGCAAAAAAAGAAAATAGTAATAACCCAGAGCATCCAAGAAGTGAAGAAAAACAATATAGTTTTCTTGCATCAAAAGTATCTGTCATACTGACTAAAAATGGTGTTGCTATTACGTACCCAATATAGAAAGATCCACTTATCCATCCTGCTTCACTGTTAGATAAGTTCCATTGTGATTGAAGTTCTACTAAATAGATTGGCCATACCGCAAATCCAGTCATGGAAACCATTTGTACAAAACAACTTAAAACTAAAATTCGTGGCATTTTATTTATTTAAACTATCTTTTTAAAAATATTAACTGTTTCATTTAACAAGTTTATTAATTAATGTAGATTATACACTGTTTTATACTTGTCCATTAAATTAAGGGTTAAAAATGACAACTTTAAAGGAAATAATGTCGCCAAAATCAATAGCAATTGTAGGTGCATCTGATGATAAAACTAGAATCGGAGGACGCCCTTTATCAAATATGATTGAAAAAAAATTTTCTGGTGATATTTATCCAATTAACCCTAATAGAGATCACGTGCAAGGAATGAAGGCATATCCTTCTTTACTAGATGTTAAAGATGATCTTGATTTTATTCTAGTGGCAGTACCATCTAAATTAGTTGTTTCTGTCTTAGAGCAGGCAGTCATTAAAAAAGCTAAAACTGCATTAATATTTTCTTCTGGATTTTCTGAAATAGGTGGTCAAGGTGAAGTTTTTCAAAACGAAATTAAGAAAATTAGCCAAGATAGTGGTTTAAGGGTAATTGGACCAAATTGTTTAGGGCTTTTCAATTCAGCAAATAACTTTTTTCCTACTTTTACAACCACGGTTAATAGAACAACTCCCATACCAGGAGACATTGCAATCGCTAGCCAATCGGGAGCATATGGCAGTCACATTTATATGGTTGCCCATGAAAGAGGTCTTGGTATTAGATATTGGATGACAACTGGTAATGAAGTTGATTTGTCAGTTGGCGAAACAATTCAAATGATGGCTGAAGATCCAGAAGTTCATACAATAATGGCTTATGCTGAAAGCGTTAAGGATGGAGAGCAATTCACAAAAGCTTTAGATGCTGCAAGATCTGAAAAAAAACCTGTTATATTTATGAAAGTTGGAAGGTCTGAAGTTGGAGCAGCTGCTGCAAATTCGCACACTGCTTCATTAGCTGGTGAAGACGTTATTTATGATGAAGTTTTGAGAGCTCATGGGGCTTATAGAGTCAAAAGTACAGAAGAAATGCTAGATATTGCTTATGCAACCAGAGCAAAAACTTATCCAACAGGAAAAAATTTAGGAGTTGTAACAATATCCGGAGGTGGAGGAGTGTTAATTGCAGACGCTGCTGCTGATGAAGGTTTAACGGTGGGACCAATGCCGCAAGATACTCAAGATGAGTTGAAGAAGTTAGTCCCTTTTGCATCCCCAATGAACCCTGTTGATGTGACAGCTCAATTTTTTAATGACTTATCTATTGTTCCAAAATTTACTGACCTAATGTTATCTAGAGGTGGTTATGATGCTTTGATTGGTTTTTGGACGACTGTTCCCGGTTCACCTATTTTATCAAAGCCATTACTTGAATCATTGAAAAAAGCTATGAAAGGTTATGACGATAAACTTTTTATTAATTGTATGGTTGCCAATGAGGATATCGTAAAAACATATGAAAATGCAGGGTTTCTTTGTATAGAAGATCCAACTAGAGCTGTGGTGGCAATGTCCGCTCTAATGTTCTTTGGAGAAGAATTTAAAGATAAGCATTTTGTTAATGATTTTAATAAAAAAGACTTTGTAGTTCAAATTCCAAATAAAAAGTTAAATGAAGTTGATTGCAGTCAAATTCTCAGAAATTTTGGATTACCGATTGTTACATCTACGTTAATTCGGAACAAAGATGAATTAAAGTCTATTTTTAATGAAGATAACAACAATTATGTTATGAAAATTGTTTCTCCAGACATTCAGCATAAAACAGATGTTGGAGGAGTGAAATTAAATATTGGAAATATTGATAACGCAATCAAATCTTATGAAGAAATTCATTTAAACATAAAAAACAATGCGCCTAACGCTGTTATTGACGGAGTTATGATTTCTCCAATGGTTAAGGGTGGAATTGAATGTATATTAGGTGCCAAAATTGATCCTGTATTTGGTCCTATAGTTATGTTTGGTCTTGGTGGTATATATGCAGAAGTAATGAAAGATATTGCCTTTGCTGAAGCTCCTATATCTCATAAAAAAGCTGAAAAAATGATATTGTCTCTTAAAGGTAAAGACTTATTTTATGGTGCTAGAGGACAGTCATCGATTGATATAGAAGCCTTAAAAGAGATTATTGTTAACTTATCTAATTTTATAGCTGCAAACTCCAATCAAATTGATCAAGTTGAAATGAATCCGGTTCTTGTAAGTGATAAACAAGTGATAGCTCTTGATGCCTTAATTGTGACTAAATAAATTAAATCTAAGGAGAAAATATGCCAGAAATTTTAAAAGGTTCACTAGGACCAGAACAACAATTCAAAAAATATTTATCTGAAGGTAAATTTATGATTCAAAAAAGTAAAAGTTTGAATCAATTTTTCTTCCATCCAAGAGTAGCTTTTCCAGGAAGTGGCGAAAGAGATTTAGAGTGGTTAGAGGCGTCAGGTAATGGTGTTGTTCATAGTACTACATGTAATAGGAGATTGCCGGAGAAGGGTGGGGATTTTAATTTATCGTTAATTACACTTGATGAAGGCCCAAGAATGATGGCAAGAGTTGAAGGTATAGATCCAGATAAAGTTGAAATTGGTCAAAAAGTAAAAGCTAGAATTTCTTCTTTAAAAGGGGAACCAGCAATTATATTTGATGTATTGTGAAGGTGAGTAGTATGATTAAAAATGACATAAATAAATTAAGAGGTAAAACTGCTGTTGTTGGTTTGGCTGAAAGTGGTTGTGGTATAGCAGCAGGTTGGAGTGCTATGGAAATTATGGCTAACTCCGTTCATGATGCGCTCGATGATGCTGGAATAAAATTAAGCGAAGTTGATGGAGTTTTTGCAGCTACAGCTTTCCATTCTATGGCAGCGATGTCATTGTCAGAATATCTTGGAATAAAGCCAAAATTTGCAGACGGATCGCAAATTGGGGGTTCTAGTTTTTTATCTCATATTTTAACAGCTGCAATGGCTCTTGATGCAGGGTTAATAAATGTAGCAGTGATTGCCTATGGTTCGAACCAAAAAAGTATTGGTGGATTTAAAACTATTTCTGAAGCAATGCCTTATGAAGCTCAATATGATCCAAGAATGCCAGTTACTGCTTATGCTCTGGCTGCTAAAAGATATATGTACGAGTTTGGAGCTACTAGAGAAGATCTGGCAAATATAGCTGTTTCTGCAAGAGATTGGGCACTTTTAAATCCTAGAGCCTATACCCATAATGATGGTCCTTTGAGTGTAAACGATGTTTTAAGTGCAAGACCAATAGTAGACCCACTTGGAAAACTTGATTGTTGTCTTGTGACGGATGGTGGGGCAGCAATTGTAATGACACGCGCTGACAGAGCAAAAGATACAAAAAACACTCCTATATTTATGTTAGGTGCAGCAATGGAGCATCATCATCGAATGGTTTCAGAGATGCCAGACTTAGTTAGAACATCGGCAATAGATAGTGGTAGAAGAGCTTTTGAAATGTCAGGTTATTTACCTAGTGATATGGATACAGTTCAACTTTATGATGCATTTACAATCAATACATTATTGTTTTTAGAAGATTTAGGATTTTGTAAAAAAGGTGAAGCTAGAGACTTAGTAAAGAATAATAATATAGGCCCATCTGGTAAGTTAAGGGTAAATACTAATGGAGGAGGGCTTTCTTGCGTTCATCCTGGAATGTATGGTCTTTTTGTAACACTTGAAGCTCTAAGGCAATTAAGAAACTCTTCTGGAGACAATGTAGGAACAAGGTTAGACGGAGGATGGATTGATAATGCTAAACTATCAGTTGCGCACGGCAACGGTGGAGTTCTTTCTAGTCAAGTGACAAATATATGGGGAACCGCTGAAACTATATAATTTAAGAAGCTTTAAGTTCTAAATAATAAAATATTCCAGTTTCTTTATTAAATTTCACTTTTAATTCACCCTTAACTGTTACAGGATCAAATGAAAAATCAATAGCTTGATCTGAATTGATCTCAATAACTTGCGAAGGGCCTACGTGATAATGAAAGGGACAACTTAAAGGATAGGGACCTAAAAGAAAATTCTTTTGTTTTTCAGATTGTTCTAGAGGAAACATATAGCCCATTAAAGTAACTACTTTGCCATTATATTGTTTAATTTTTTGATTATATTCTGGTTTTATAAGACAGTAATCAAACCCGTCTTTATCAATAGTACAATCTTCTATTTCTTTAGTTTGAGAAAATAGCTGCCAAGGTAAAGCATCTCCTGTGACTTTCAATGGTTCATATAAATCTTCAACAATTATATTTTCATCAGGATCAATTTCATTAAGATTAAATTTTTCAAAGCTTAATGCATTTAAAGAAAACAGTGAAAATATAATTATTAAAAAAAAAGTAATGTTTGATGAAGTAATGTTTTTCATAATTTACTCTATTTCCTTAAAAATAAAGTTTTAACTATTAAGTAAAATTGATCTGATATTTTGTTTATATACTTTGATACAAGGTATAAGACAAGTTAGAAAAGAAGCAACCATTACTATTAACCATACAGCGAACAAATTAAAAACAAAATCAAATTGTAGTGATATCATATTTCTTCCAATCAAGGAAAAGTGTTGAACACTAATATAGGTTGTGCATCCAATTATTATACCAAAAATACTTCCTAACAGAGATATTGACATGCCTTCAATTAAAATTAATGAAAAAACTCTCCTTTTTGTAAACCCAAGAGTTCTTAAAATTGCTAAATCATATTTACGATCATTTATATTATTTAGGAGCGAAAAGAGTATCCCAATAAATGATAGAGATATTATTAGTATACTTAAGTAGTTAACAATCATGTGTGCATCACCAGTTAATTTAAATAATTTCGAAATTTCATAACTAGGACTAGCAGCTTGCATATTCGTATTTTTATTAATTAATCGAGGAAAAGAAAAAACTGAACTCTTATTTTTATATTTTAATAATAATGCTGTAACTTCTAATTTAGAGTTACTATTAACAGTTTTAGAATTAGTCTCATTAGAATGAAGACGCCAAACACTATCTAAACTTGTTAGAATTAGGTTGTCCAATATCGTGCCTGTTTTATTTAATATTCCAACTACCTTGTATGGTTGTTCGGCATGTACGTCACCAGTATCAATCAGGCCGTGTGAACCTACAAAAAATTTATTCATCTTTAATTGTGTGTAATTAGCTACATTATAACCAATTATAGATTGCATAGGTTTTTCCCATACTTTACCTACTTTAAGATTTGCATTGTATAATTTGAGGATATTTTTACTTGTGCCTACTATCCTGAAGTTCTGAAAATTGTCACCTAGTGAAATTGGGGTGCCGCTCCTAATAGCAGGGTGTTTAATTATATTTAAAGCATTTTTATAACTTATATTACCAGTAGGAATATCGATATGATGTATCGTAGATAAAATTAGCTGAAGAGGGCTTCCTTTAGCTCCAACAACAACGTCTAAATTTGGGTTGTTTTTGTTAAAGGTATTTTTAGTAATCTGGGTTACTAAAATAGACACAGTTATTATTGTCATCCCCACTATCATTAAAAACATGCTGAGCAAAAAATTTAACGGATTAGACTTTAAATAAAGATATGAAATTGAAAATATATTTATAACTCTTCTCCTAATTTCAAGGTTTGAGAAAAATTAAGAATAGACTGCACACGTTTATCATGAGTAATAAGAATCAAGGATGCTTTACATCGTGCACTTTCATCTTTAATAAATTGAGAAATTATTTCAGCATTTTTATCATCAAGAGATGAAGTAGGTTCGTCACAAAAAATCCATTTGGGGTTACCTATAAAAGCTCTGGCAACTGCAAGTCTTTGTTTTTCTCCAACACTTAATTTTGATACTTTTATGTGTGATTTGTCAGCTAGTCCAACTCTTTGTAATAGATCATAGAGATTTTTATCTCCAGAACCTTGGGTTGTCTTACCAAGTTCTAGGTTTTGTTTAATAGTAAATGCATTAATTAAATTAAAATTTTGAAAAACAATTCCAAGCTTGTCACCTCTAAAATAGTCAATTTTATTCTCAACTAAATTATAGAGATTAATGTCATCATATAAAACTTTACCTTCAGTAGGTTTTTGAAGTCCACATAATATACTTAGTAAAGTTGTCTTACCAATACCAGAAGGACCCGTGATTAACAGATCCTTCTGATTTTCAATATTAAGATTTATATTTGAAAATAACTTGTGACCATCTATAGAAAATGAAAGATTTTCACAAATTAACATTTTAAATCACTATCCTAAACATTCTTTCAGACTTTTAGCCATGTTCGTAAGGAGTTGTAAATAAAAATCTTTATTTCCAGTAATATTAACTCCAAGAGGGTCCAGAGTTCCTGTTTTAGCGTTAGTCCCTTCAACAACTATCTTAACTAATTTACTGTCAAACTGTGGTTCTTGAAATACGCACGAAGCCTTTGATTTAATAATTTTGTCTTTTATAAAAGAAATTTGCTTAGGTGATGATGCTATATCTCCTTCAAGGGCAACAGACCCAACTGCATTTAACTCAAAAGTTTTTTCAAAATACTGGTAAGCATCATGAAAAACTATGTAAGGTTTATTCTTTATAGGTGATAATTCTTTTATCAATTCCATTTTTAAATTTCTAATTTTATCAATAAATTTTGTTGTGTTTTCATTATATATTTTGGAGTTCTCTGGAAAATAAAGACTTAAGACTTTGTTAACTTTTTGTACGATTTTTATTGCATTGTCTGGGCTTAACCAAATATGCACGTCGTCTTCTTTTTCATGGTCATCGTGATCATCATGTTTTTTACCGTGTTTATCATGGTCGTCATGATCATCATGTTTTTTACCGTGTTTATCATGGTCGTCATGATCATCACCATGATGGTCATGACGTTCCCAAGCTGCATTATCACGTATAGCCAAATGATTAATGCCACTTTCTTCCATTAAATTTATTAATTTAATGTTCTTAGGTAAATTTTTAAAAACTTTTGTGACGCTACTTTCTAAATGATTTGAAACATAAAAAATTATATTACCATTTTGTAAAACTTTTACGTCTGAGGGCTTTAATTTAAAATCATGAGGTGATTGTTCAGCGGGTATAATTGAAATAGTTTTACCTGTGTTTCCAATCACAGCACTTACTAAGGAATTTATTGGTTGTATTGTTGAAATAACTCCTGTTGTTTCCGTAGCAAAAGCATTAATACTTGAAAATACAAATAATATTATAATAGAAAATAACTTCATCATAAGTCGTCCTTTAAAATTTGTGTTGAAATGTTATAACATAACACTATACTTAGCTATGAAAGTCAAGTTTTATGTTGTATGATTAACTATGAGATCAAAATTAAAAGATACAAAAGAGATTCAAGCGTCAATTACGAGAGTTCTTGATATTTGCAAGCTTAATAATTTAGTTTTTACAGAAATACGTCAAAAAATATTTGAAATAATTATAAAGTATAAGAAACCGATAAAAGCTTACGAAATTTTAGATGTTTTTACTGAAGTTACAGGAAAAAGAGCTCATCCACCTACAATATATAGAGCGATAGATTTTTTAATAGAGAATGGTTTCATACATAAATTAAATTCTATTAATTCATATGTTGGTTGTTTTCACCCTAAAGTTCATAAGGAATGTTATTTTCTTATTTGTAAAATATGTAATATTTATAAAGAATGTTGTGATAAAAATTTAACTGAAAATATATTTAAATCTGCCAACAAAAGAGATTTCATAGTAAGTAACACTACTTTAGAAATTGAAGGTCATTGCAATGATTGTATTCAAAAATGAAATCAATAAATGCACTCATATCTGCTAAAAACATTAGCGTAATTAAGAATCAAAAATCTATTTTAAAAAATATTGATATTCAGATTAATAAAAATGATTTTGTTTCTATAATTGGGCCTAACGGTGCTGGTAAGACGATGCTTTTAAAATGTCTTATGGGCTTTTATAAACCTGAATTTGGAGAAATTAATAAAAAGGAAGGCTTAAAAATAGGCTATATGCCTCAAAGTATCAAAGTTATAAATACAATACCTATAAATGTTAAAAGCTTTATAACAGTTAGAAAAAAATTTGATAAAATCTCATTTCAACAAGTTATTTTAGAAACACAGATTGATAAAATCATTGATAAACAATTATCAATTTTATCTGGTGGTGAAATGCAAAGAGTTTTGTTGGCTAGAAGTCTATTAAATAATCCAGACTTACTTATCTTGGACGAACCAGCCCAAAATTTAGATATTTCAGGTCAAATGAATTTCTATAAACTTTTACAGTCCATTTATAAAAAAAGAAACCTTAGTATTTTGATGGTATCTCATGATTTACATCTAGTTATGGTTTCTACCAAGAGGGTACTATGTCTATCCAATCACATATGTTGTTCAGGTAAACCTCAGCAAATTACAAAAGATCCAGAATTTATTTCAATGTTTGGAAAAGATATGGCAAACATGATGGCCGTCTACCAACACTCTAATGGTAGACATAACCATAATAATCAGAATTTTATCATTGGAGAAGAAAATAACTGATCCTTTTATTTTAAGAGGTATTTTAGCAGGTTTAGCCGTTGCTATGATATCAGGCCTAGTAGGTTGTTTCGTTGTATGGAGGAGAATGTCTTACTACGGCGAATCCATAGCTCATAGCTCTTTGCTTGGAGTAGGATTAGGTATTTTAATGGGTGTAGGCATTAATTTAGGTATAGTGTTTACATGTTTATTGTTTGGTATTCTGTTTTTATGGTTACAACAAAGTAAACTTTTATCCTCTGATACGCTATTAGGTGTGTTGGCTCATTTAGCTCTTTCCATTGGTATTATAGTTATTTCAATGAATAGAATTAAAATTGACGTTCATGCTTTCTTGTTTGGTGATATTTTAGCTGTAACTCAGAATGATCTCTGGGGTATGTATTTAGCAGTATTATTTGTAGTAATAATTATTTGTTTAAATTGGTCATCATTACTTTTAGTAACTATCGACGAGGATTTGGCAAAAGCTGAAGGGGTAAACCCTTTGTTCATAAATCTACTTTTAACTTCAATACTTACAATCGTTGTTGCAGTATCAATTCAAATTATTGGATTACTATTAATAACGGCAATGTTGATAATACCTGCAGCAACATCTAGGAGGTTAGTAAATTCTCCAGAAAAGATGGCTATTGTTGCAACCCTATTGGGAATTATATCAGTAATTTTAGGTATTTATCTATCAGTAGAAATTGATGCACCATCCGGACCATCAATAGTAGTAGTTAGTGCAGTTTTGTTTTTTATTTCGCATTTTTTTGGAATGTTTGTAAAAAAGGAATAATAGAATCATAATTTAAATAAATTAATAATGCATGATTATGGCTTTAATATTATTTTACCTTTGGCTCCTCGGGAAAGAATTTTTTCTAAAACCATACTAGCTTCTGATAAAGGAAATTTTTCGTCTACAAGAGGTTTAATTAATTTATTTTCATACCAATGAAAAAGTTCAATCATATTTTCTTTATACTCTTCAGGTTCTCCTCTAGTAAAAGCACCCCAAAACACACCTACAACACTAAATTCTTTAACAAGAGCTAAGTTAACTGCTAATTTTGGGATAGTACCTGAAGCAAATCCGATTACTAGTAGCCTACCATTTCTTGCCATAGTTCTTGCTACAGTTTCAAAAACGTCTCCTCCAACAGGATCAAATATAACATCAACACCTTTACCATCTGAAATAGTTTTCAATTCTTCTTTTAAATTATCGTATCCGATAGATATGTCTGCTCCATGGTCTTTAGCTATTTTTTGTTTTTCTTCATTAGAAGCTACAGCAATTACTTTTGCGCCCATAATTTTTCCAATTTGAATTGCTGCTAAACCAGTAGAACCAGATGCTCCTAAAACTACAAGTAATTCTCCTTTTTGAAGTTTACCTCTTTGTTTTAAAGCATAATGAGAAGTGCCATATGCACATAACAAAGCGCATGAATCGTCAAAGGACATATTTTCAGGTATTTTGAATACAGAGGCCTCTTTAACTAGAGTTTGTTCAGCATACCCGTTTAACTGTGACAATGCAGTCACTCTATCACCAATTTTAAAATTTGATACGTGCTGACCTGTTTTCATTATTTCACCTGCAACCTCCATTCCTGGTATAAAGGGTGTTTCAGGTTTTAATTGGTATTTTCCTTGAACCAACAGGCCATCAGGAAAATTTACACCAACAGACTTTACATCAATAATTACACTGTCATCGTCAAGTTTAGGCTGATCTACTTCTTTATATTCAATATCTTGGATAGGTCCAAAATTATTACAAACAATAGCTTTCATTTTTGATCCTTTTGCTTTTTTAAGGGAAAACTAAAGAAATTGTCTCAGCAATAAAAGCTGGTTTGTCTTCATCTTTAATTTCTAATTCGCATTTATTAACTACTCTAAAACCACCATTCTTCATCTCTTCGCATGAAATAATAGTTCTATTTAATCTAACTTGTGAACCTGCCTTAACCATATTAATAAATCTTACTTTATCAGAACCGTAATTTAACGTTCTAGAAGTGTTTTTGATTTCTGCATTTTGTGCCGCAAGTTTTGGAAGTAGAGATACCATGAAATAACCATGCGCTATAGTTTTTCCACCAGGCATTTCTTTTTTAGCTCTTTCTTCATCAATATGGATCCATTGGTGGTCTGATGTTGCATCAGCAAATTTGTTAATTTTATCTTGAGTAACATGATACCAGTCACTTGGAGTAAGAGGCTTGTTAATAAATTTATTTATTTCAGACGGGCTATTTATAATGACCATTTACGTATTCCCCGTTATAAAAAGTTTAAATAGTACTAAAACTATATACTTAAATAAATTATTTACATAATGTTTATATAAAATACTTGAAATTTTAAAAATTATTGTAATTTTAATAGTATGAAATCAAATATACCAAAAATCAATTATATGATTATCCAAGATAAAAGTCACAAGGACTTTGGTGTAGAATTAAAAAAATTTGATTATGCAGTTTCAAATTATGGTTTCTTATTGCTAAAGAACACTCCTATTAATGAAAAAATAATTAATAATATTTTCAAGACTTATAATAAGTTTTTTAGCCTTCCTTATGATGAAAAAAATAAAATAAATATGGCAAACACTTCTTCAAATAGAGGTTGGGGAGCGCCTCAAGGTGAGCAAGTGAATCAAAATTTCAATCCAGACTATAAAGAAATTTTTGATTCAGGCCCCTACAAGAAAATGCCTCAAGAATTAAAAAGACTTGACTATTATTCAAAGAACTTATGGCCTAGAAAAATACCTGATTTTGAAAAAACTGTTAATAGCTACTTTGATATTTGTAGTGAAGTGTCATTAAATATTCTTTCATTTATAGAACATTCTCTAGGCTTAACAGATAATTTCTTTAAAGATAAATTTGAAAACCCTATGTCGTTGCTTAGATGTAACTATTATCCTCCTAGAGACGCAAACATGTCTAAAAAAGACTACGGTATCGCGCCTCATACTGATTATGGATGCTTAACCCTTTTACTTACTGATCAAAATCCTGGCTTAGAAATTAAAAATCCAAATAATGAGTGGGAGTTAGTTATTTCAGAAAAATATGATTTAATAGTAAATTTTGGTGATTTAATTCAAATATGGTCAAAAAACAAAATAAAAGCTACTTCTCATAGAGTACTTGGGAATGACAAGGAAAGATTTTCAATACCATTTTTCTTTAACCCGCAATTTGATACTGTGATATCAGAGGCTGACGGCATTACAGCTGGCAAATATCTTTCCAACAGGTACAACAATACTTATTCTCACCAAAAAATTAAAACTAAAATTTAACTTACATTTATTAATTAGTACTTTAATAAATTTATTTTTGATGATTAAATCAAAAAATTATAAAATTGTGTTTTACAGGAGATATATTTGTTAGGTTTAATGCAAGACCATCCCTTATTGATTTCAAGTATTTTTGAACATGCTGTGAGTAATTACGGAAAACAGGAAATTGTATCTAATACTGTTGAAGGGGGAATTCATAGATATAATTATTCAAGCTGGGGAAAAAGATCTAAAAAACTGGCTAATGCACTTAAATCACTAAATTTACAACAAGGTGATAAAGTTGGAACTTTAGCATGGAATGGTTATAGGCACTTAGAAATATACTATGCAACATCTTGTAGTGGTCTTATATGTCATACAATTAACCCTAGATTACATCCAGATCAGGTATCCTACATTGTTAATCACGCAGAAGATAAAGTCTTATGTGTTGATTTAAATATTTTACCATTGATTGAAAAGGCATCAGAAAATTTTAAGACTGTAGAATTTTTGGTAGTAATGACTGATGCTAAGAATATGGTAAAACCTAAAGTCAAAAATGACATAAAAGTTATATGTTATGAGGATTTTATTAAAGATGAAACTGACCAGTTTATTTGGCCACAATTAGATGAGAAAACCGCTTCATCCTTATGTTACACCTCTGGAACAACAGGTAATCCAAAAGGTGTACTTTATTCACATAGATCTACGGTCCTTCATGCCTATGGTATGAATTTAAAAGATGTCGTCCCTTATGGCGCCAAAGACGTAGTGCTCCCCGTTGTTCCAATGTTTCACGTAAATGCTTGGGGTACTCCATATGCAGCACCAATGTGTGGAACTAAAATAGTTTTTCCTGGTGCGAAGCTAGATGGTGAAAGCTTAACTGATCTTATGAATGCAGAAAAGGTAACTATTTCCCTTGGTGTTCCAACTATTTGGCTTTTATTATTAAATCACTTAAGGGATTCTGGTAAAAAAATAGATACAGTCAAAAGACTGATTATAGGTGGGTCTTCCTGTCCAAGAACTTTGTTTGAAGGATTTGAAGATGAGTTTGGAGCTGAGGTAATTCATGCATGGGGCATGACAGAAATGAGTCCACTTGGAACTGTAAATATGCCTGCATTAGCTGAAGAGCCTAAAAATAGGACTGAATATTATGATCAAAAAATTCCACAAGGTAGGACTATTTTTGGTCATCAAATGAAATTGGTTGATGATGAAGGTAACGATTTACCAGAAGACGGAGAAACTCAAGGTAGACTGCTCTCAAAAGGTTTTTGGGTTTTAAAGGAATATTATAATGATATTACTGAAAAAGATAGATTTCTTGAGGGAGGGTGGTTTGATACAGGTGATGTTGCGAAAATAGATGAGAATGGATTTATGACTATTACCGACAGAACAAAAGATATTATTAAATCTGGTGGTGAATGGATAAGTTCTATTGATTTAGAAAATATATGCGTTGGTCATCCAGAGGTCGCTAACGCTGCTGTCATTTCTGTTCCCCACGAAAAATGGGAAGAAAGACCCATTTTAATTGTTCAAGCTATGCCTGAAAAGTCTCCATCAAAGGATGATATTTTAAAAACATACGAAGGTAAAATTGCCAAATGGATGATACCTGACGATGTGATTTTTACAGATTTAATTCCCTTAGGGGCAACGGGTAAAATTTTAAAAAACAAATTAAGAGATCAATTTGGTGGTCATAGAATAAGTTAATAAAAAAACTTATTTTAACTTAAATCTAGAGCTATTTAATTTATTCCATATGCCTTCTAGCAATTAATGATCCACCGTCTACAGGAATTATTGAACCTGTTATATAAGAGCTCGCTCTTGAAGATAAAAAAATAGATGCGCCTGCCATATCTTCAGGAACGCCAATTCTTCCCCTGGGAACTGAAGATTTTATTTGTTCTCCATATTCTTCAAGAGTGTGGGCCATCATATTACTCTGAAAAGGTCCTGGCGCAATAGCATTAACGTTTATATTTCGGTTTGCTAATCTATTAGCTAAAACTTTTGTAAGTTGATGAACTGCCGCTTTGGATGCGGGATATGAGTATGTCTCAGCTCTTGGAATTCCAAGGCCATCTATGGATCCAATATTTATAATTCTTGAAGGATCAGACGTGCTTGCTGACGCCTCTAATATATCAACTAATTTTTGAGTAAGAAAAAAAACAGACTTAACATTAGTGTCCATAACCTTATCCCAACCGATCTCTGGAAAGTCATCAAATGAAGCACCCCAGGCTGCTCCTGCATTATTTACTAAAATATTAAGTTTGGTTTCTTTATCTTTAATTTTAGTAACTAATTTATCCATTTCGTTCATGTCAGTTAAGTCTGCAGGTATGGAAATACATTCTCCATACTTTGAGAGTTCTTTTGCTTTTTTATTGCAA
>Ga0228638_1000677_pt1 | contig 15193 bp, 13 predicted proteins | sample 48DmetaG_FD_182704 | JGI IMG/M metagenome (GOLD analysis project Ga0228638, IMG submission 182704) | Seawater microbial communities from Monterey Bay, California, United States - 48D | ecosystem: Environmental > Aquatic > Marine > Coastal | place: USA: California | collected 2016-10-31 | reverse complement strand
TCTCTCTGCTATCGCCCCTCTCCCAAGCGATTCTGTAATCTACAATCCTGAGTTACTGGATATACAGACAAGAACAGCCGTCTTGAATGCTTTAATCTCACTTAACTATGAGATGTATTTGGAAAACTTCAGTACACGAGGATCGGTCTATACGGGTTGTTATGATATCTCAGTACATGTAATTGATGAAGAATCTCAGAAAAATACTTGTGGTTCTGAGATAATGAATAACATATTAAATACATCTGGATTAACCAGAGCAACATCTCAAGAACATCTGGGGCAATATTCATCATTGATTGCAATTATTCCTGGTATTTCTTCTTATTATTCTGATATTTTTGCAAACTAATTATTTATTGAAATTAATTTTTAAGTTCTTACTTCAATCCGTCAATACCAAATAGAGATTAGGGCCGCCTAAACTTAGTGATTGAGTGTGGGAGGTGATTCTATCGAAGAAATTCCCTGGAAGATAGAACCAATTATACGCTTAAATGACGTTTCGATAGGGTACAAGAAAGAAGAACCTTTAGTTCAGATACCAAATCTGGAAATATTCCCCGGAGAAATTGTTGCAATTGCTGGCCCTTCTGGTGTCGGTAAATCCACTCTATTGAAAACCATTGCAGGACTGATTAGACCTATTTCGGGAAGTGTTGAAGTGTGTGGTAAATCCTTTCCCAATAGGCCAAATCGAGGGGAATTGGGATATATTCCTCAAAGTTTGGGTTTGGTTAGACATGCTAGTGTATTACATAATGTAATGTTAGGTGCAAACGCAGGCCACAATAACCCTATACCATTTATTGGTATTTGTCTGCCATCATTCGTTGCAAAGAAAAAATCTATTGAGGCAATTAATTCAATGGGTCTTGAAGAGAAAATTAGTGAACCAATTAGGAGGCTTTCGGGTGGTCAACAGAGAAGAGTTGCTACTGCTAGGACATTGGCCCAATGTCCTGAATTGATATTAGCAGATGAGTTCCTAAGTGAGCTAGATGAAAAAACAGTAGATATGGTTCTCAAGGAGGTAACAACATATGTCAAATCTAATAATTCCGCACTTCTTGTTGTAGAACATGATATTAAACGTGCAAAAATGATGGCTGATAGGTTGCTAGTAATTGATGACGGACGAGTTAATCCATTTATTACCGAACCTACTGCTATGGAGGTGAAGATATGATAATTTTTGATTTCCCAAGGAAGCTGTTAGGTTCTTTCTTTGCTCCATTACGCTCATGGCTTGGAATTTGTGTTCTAATTTTCTTATTCAGTATTCTTATTTTTGATGGAATGATCAATGATTGGGGTAGAGCATCTCAAGGTCTTGGAAATCTTGTGATATTCTTTACTGAATCATTATGGCCACCTGATTGGAGCGTTCTTGAACCGCAAGCTTATCCTGTATGTACTGTTTATCCTACCTTCATGGATTTCACATGCTCAACTGCCTGGATTGGGATGGTTGAGACATTGAAAATTGCATTTGTATCAACAGTATTTGGGGCGATTATTTCTATTCCTCTCTCATTATTAGCTTCACGTAATTTGGGCTTTAGAAAGAAGATTTCAGAATTTTTCGATTTGTTACTGTTACCTGTTGACTCACTTCTATCTGATTTTCTATCTGAAGTCCTGTCATATTTACCTAGACTCTTTCTAGCCGCATTCAGAAGTTTACCAAGTATTATTTGGGCAATTTTCTTTGTCATACTAGTTGGATTTGGCCCTTTAGCAGGAGTTTTAGCTATGACTGTCTATACTGTTGGGTATCTCGGTAAACTTCAATATGAAGCAATAGAAGGTATGACTAAAACTCCCCTTGATGCTTGTGAAGCCATGGGTCTTACGAAATTTGAAGTTGCATTTAAGGTAGTAATTCCTGAATGTGCAAATGATTTAATATCCCAAGCAATTTTCATGTTTGAATATAATTTCAGACATGGTACTGTTATCGGAATAGTAGGTGCTGGAGGAATTGGATACTACATCAATTTATATTTGAAATTTTTACAATATGATAAAGTGATTGCGTATCTAATAATTATTTTTATAGTAGTTTTAATCATTGATTTTATTTCAATCAAGGCACGTTCATATTTCACAGATGAGATCGGTCTAAATCGTCCATCTTGGAAAAGTATCTTCATACCATTTAGCATGAATAAAAGATAGTTTTGACTATTCAATTAGTACTATATCACCAGTCCAATGAAAAATTAGTACTTCATCAGCAATCCCTCTACCAAAACCGACAATCATTCCACCACTGGAGCCGACATAGTTCTCTTTCCATCCACCGTCATCTGTTTGTTTTAACAACCAAATCTCTCCACTACAAAAATCTCCATATAGGTATCCATTTTGTAGTGATTCTGGTCCCCAATCCATCCAAAATCCACCTGTAACCGAACAATTTCCATTTTCATGGCTATAAGCCACAACCGGATAAGTCAGGTTATCATCTCCATGTTCATCCTCTTCATAACAATCTCCATCCTCATCAAAATATTGAAAACCTTCTTTTAATGACCAACCAAGATTCTTTCTTTCAAATAATGGAACTAAATTTATTTCTTCCCAACAATTCTGTCCTACATCAGCAATCCAGATCATATTATTTTCACCCATTGAAAATCTCCATGGATTTCTCAGACCATGGTGTAAGACATAAGAATCACTTTCTGAGTTGTTAAGTGCCGGAGAGATTTCATCATCTATGTAAGAAAAAAAGTTTATACTTCCAAGAGAATTACTATCATCTTGGCCATTATAGTCTGGGTCATTTGCACTGCCTCCATCGCCAATACCCCACAAATATTGATTATTTCCAATACTAATTAAGTGTCCTCCATTATGATTCCTGTAAGGTTGTTCTATTGATCTTAGAGGTGAGATAGTAAAAGGATCTAATAATCCATTTTCCCCTATTTTTATTGATGCTAATACCAAATCTGATTCATTAGGTCCATCGCAACTTCCTTCTTCAATGTATGAAATCAGCACAGTTCTTGATGTATTGTAATCTTCATCGAAGGCCATTCCTAGAAGTCCCTGTTCCATATGGCAACGATTTACAAATGATGTTAAATCAGCAACTTCTCCAAGTTTCTCTCCATTCCATGACTTAACGAATCCATTGAGGTAAATAATCCACAATTCACCATTTTCAGGATTTAAGATTGAATGATGTGGAGTCTCGAACCCTTCTAAAAATAATTTACATTCGAGATTAAAATCTAAGGATATTTCACAGTTAAACTCTGTGGGTTCAGGCCATTCAAATTCATCATCAGAATCTGAAGAAATACATCCGGTTATCCCTGAGCAAAGTAATAATAGAACAAACACAGCAAATTGCTTCATTTAACTACCGCCAACTAATCATTTAGTTTTGTATTATTCAAAATATGCCTGGATTCCAGGTACATTGGAAATAGCAGCAGCATAAGTGCCCAAATGATCTTCTGAGTTAGCAACAACCATTCCATCTGTGTTCAATAAGTCATTGAGGATTTCTCTTCCTTCATCATCATCTCCAAGTTTTGCCAATCCTTCTTGAACTATAATAACGGTTTCTTCATCCATCACTTCTGAATTATACATGGCGGGGTGGCTGGGAGCTTGCCCGAATGCAGGTAACATTACATATTCTTCAATATCTAAGCACCAATCGTAGCGATCTTCTCCAGTACAATATGAATTTACTACTGAATCTTTAGCTAGTGCTACATCTCCCGTTCCATCAGATAGGCACCTAAGTGCTCCTTTGTAGGATGAGTAAGGCGTTCCTCCCTCAGGAATACTAGAATCGTCTGAGAAGAAACCATACACTGTATCTCTTAAGGACTCAATTTCATTTTCATCACCTACAACTTCCGCATATCCATTACCAATCAAATAACCCATAGGGATGAGCATTCCTGCACTTTTTAGCCATCCTGTATGGCAGGAGGTTTTTCCTTCCATTAGTGCAAATGGATCTGTAGTGTCGTCACCATCAAGGTAAGCTTCTGCCATGTCCGAGTCTGCTTTTACCCATGCAGTCGCATTGTAGTATACTCTACCATCTGCTTTCTCTTCAGCTGCCAAGACATCTAATCCGTATACCTCCCATGCTAACCATCCCGCTGCACCATCCATGAATGCAATATCTGCATTGCCTAGTCTGACTGCTTCAATTGCAGCTCCCGAATCAGTGACTGGATATATCTCAACATCCATACCAGTTAGGGTACTGAGTTTATCCGCTAAATGTTGTGGATTTTTATCCCAAATAAGGTATGTATCTTGAACTTCAAAAGCAACAACAAGACAGTTATCTTGGTCTTCACATTCTTCATAATTAACGTCAAAAATCAGATATATTGTGGCGGCGCACAAAATAACTCCCGCCATTAAAATTGCTTTATTTTTCATCGCCCAGTTTGTAACCGCAGACTTTTCCATGTGTACTTCGAATAAACACTCATAGTTAATATTTAGGGTTCCCTAAAAATCTTAATAATAGTAATTATCTATATTCTATAATCCAAATAGCCATTTTGGTTTCGCAATTTTCCATCTTAATCGAGACCTTGATGCTGTAAAAAGATTAATCCTATGTCTGCCAACTCTAACCAATTCCACTTTCGCTTTTTTAATTTCTTTACCCCAAAAATTTCTAGATTCTTTAGGGAATGATTTCTCAAAACGTTCTGGAGTGGCCATAATTTTCCAATTATTTAATTCCGAAACTCTATTGATAATTTCAATCCTTGCCTGGTCTGAAAAAATCTCCTTTATCTCTACCATTACTCTTTCTTTCCTCTCCTCTAGTTCGATCACAACTTCTTCGAAAGTTGGTATTAAAATTTCTAATTCTTCTCCTGCTTTTCTAATTTCTAAAAAAGACATTTTTGAGAGTTCTCTCAGTTCCCCATTTACATCAATTATATCATCATGGAATACAAAAACTACCCCATCTATAGATTCTCTGATATCGAACTCCCAGTATTTGAATTTCTTTTGATCTAAATTTTCTATTGAGTTTCTTAACCCTTGAATTGTATTCTCAAGTTTGGTGCCTGAAGCGCCTAATCTATGACCCGAGTTTCTCATTTTATTCTCCAAAAGTCAAATCTAAGTTTACTAATTTTTGTAAGAAGCAACCATCAATCGTACAGCATCTTCAACTGGAATTTCTCCATCTAATAACTGGCTTAGAGATGATAGAAATGGAATCTCGACATTTAATTTCGGGGCTATTTTTACAAACATCCTAGTTGCTCTAACACCTTCTGCAACCATATGCATTTCATCTAGAGCCTCTTCTAATGATTTACCATATCCTAGCATTTCTCCAAGCGTTCTATTTCTACTTCTTGGGCTCGTGGCTGTGACATATAAATCACCTAGTCCAGCAGGACCAAATGCTGTTGAAGGTTCAGCTCCCATTGCATTTAGTAATCTGATTCCTTCACTAAATCCTGCTAAAACTAATGCTGCTTTCAGATTATCTCCTCCGATACTATTTCTGAGTCCGTCTACTAGTCCACAAGCAAGTGCGACTGTATTCTTGAATGCGCCCCATAGTTCTGCTCCTTCAGGATCGTCAGCGGCAGTAAGTACCAAGGTATTGGTCGATAATCTCGCTGCAATTTTTTCAGCCACTAATCTATCATGACAAGCAACCAATGCTGTAGTCATCACACCTCTGGCTACTTCAGGAGCTATCGTGGGCCCGGTCATTACAACTAATGGATTAGATTTTTTTGCTTCTTTCAATCTTTTTGTGATTGCCTTAGATATAATTCCGGAACCTCCTTCTTCTTCAGGAGCCAAGCCCTTTGCTAAATCAATTAGTAAATGAGAAGGTCTTAGATATGGGATAATTTGGTCAACAACGCTCAGTATAATGCCACTAGGTATTGCTAAAACTATAATTTCACAATCAGTAGTAATATCTTCAATTTGCATTGTAGCCTGTAAATCTGGAATTATTGTATGTGGTAGGTATTTTTTATTTATATTCTCAGTCATTATAGACTCATATACTTCTTGTTCAATTGTCCATCCCATTACATTGTGTCCATCATCACACCATACTTTAGCAAGTGCAGTTCCCCAATTGCCCAAACCAATAATACCTATACGAGCCATAGTCACCCTCAATTTCGCTCGCTTTAACATCCGGTTAAGACCCTTGGGTCTGAGAAGGGCTCATCCGTTGCATTCTTGACTCAAATGCTCTCCGGCGAATACAAGCAGGGGTACCCGAGTGGTCAAAGGGGCTGGGTTTAGGTCCCAGTGCGTAGTGCTTCGCAGGTTCAAATCCTGTCCCCTGCACCATTTTTATTTTTATTATGACTAATTTTTTTTAACGTTTCTATATATTACTGAACCGTTGACTTAATGTTCCACGCCTTCTTGCATGTATTATGGGCGAAGAGGCAACTGTGTCCATGAGTTTAAATTCATCTCCAGAGATAAAATCCTCAGAAAATAATAGCCTCGATAAGGAACTTGATAGAATTAGATTACGTAGAACAGATAAAAATAAAAAATTCCCCAAGACCTTCGATGACGTTGTATTAATTTTTGGCCTTGTAGCTGGAATTGTATTTTTTGGTGGAGTGACTCTTTTATCATCTGGTATGTTAGCAGGTGATTCAATAATTTTAGATGAAACTCTTTCAAAAACACCACTCGATACAGGAGGTGAATGCGTAGATAATCTAGGCGCAGTATCTTTCAGTATCTTTATCGAGAATCATGATGATGTTAAAGTAATGTCTAAGAACGTTTTATTGGATAAATTTTCTGTATTGGTTGTTAAAATTAATAATTATACTGACTCAGAACCATATTTTGAATATTACGAAAGTGGCATTGGGAATGTAGATTTTTCGTTTGAATTAGAAGAAGACGTTAATGATGGTCATTATTTATTATCTGCACAGATTTTTCAAAGTTCGGATGATAATGAATTAGTTGTTACAAACAAATCAACTTTCGAGGATGTTTCATCCCAACTACAAAGAAATGGTGATGAGAAAATTGTAGATTTAGAGGTATCTGGACATTCGTTAGAGATTTCTGATCCAGAACCTAGAGATTGTTTTACGATGACTGAGTTTGGATATTGGGGCTGGGCTTTAATGGCTGCAGAATGGGCAGGAGGTAGAGAAACCGCAATGTTAACTGGAGGTAGTGCAGGAGTTCCAGCATGGTGGATGGCTTCAATTTCCTTAGGAATGTCAATTTTCTTTTTGTGTGTTCAGTATCCTTTAATGCATCGAATGTATCATCGTGATATAGATGATATTTTAACTAAGAAGCAACTTTTCCGACTTATTGAAAGAACTTTAATTAAATCGGAAGGAAATCTCCGAATAAGAATAAATTTCGATGAATTAAAAATGCAAGAAAGAGCCATTTCTATCGATATTATTATACCATATATTACTACAAATAAGACAATTGGTGAAGCCACAGATATCCGTGCTAGATTAACTAAAGATTTGCTTGAAGAGTTCTCTATTTTCGGTGAGATGCGCCCGCTACAGATAAAGTCGATATGCTTAGATGGGAAAAATAATACATCTAATAATGAATTCATTCTTTCCAGTGATCTTTCTCTAATTGTTTCCGAAAGGAGTCCCTTATCTGAAGATTATAGTATATTCTTTTCAGGTCTTGGAGCTAATGGTAAATTGGAGGAGGAAATTATTCATGTTCTAGATAAATGGTTTAGAAAACACAATCTTCTTGATTATGGCTCTGCAATAATTGTCGATGAAGAATCAGTTCTTATCAGAGTGATATATACTCCTATGATGAAGTTTTCATATTTCCTCTACCGTAAGTCATTCATTGACATGCAAGATGATTTAAACGATTTTCTTCTTATGAATTTAGAAGATTTATTGGGTGATAGAGAATTAATTGTTAGTGCAAGGAATGAAAAAGCTAGTCTTTCAGATAGAGCGGTTGCAGGAAGAGTTGAACTAGGAGCGAATCAAGACGATTTAGTCGGCGAGGCTATGGTCGCAAAACAAGCGGGATTAACTGGAGTTTTATTACAGAATCCATTCATGGGAGATATTTTATCATCTGTCGAATATGTAGCGCACTCGAATAGATCCAGAATTGATAAATATGGTTTTTGGGGATTGATTGTGTTTGTTTGGATTCCATTCATGGCCAGTGGTGTATTGGTAGGTGCTATGTTAGGTTTGGTGGCTAGAATGCGTTTTAGAAGAGTTTTGCTTGCCTGTTTAGTTGGCGGTTCTGCCGCTTCAATAACTTGGGCTTATACTGCTCGAGGAATAATAGAATTTATGGAAAAATATCATGCTCAAACTTTCATACCATTTTTGATTTTACTAGCTTTTGTTTTTACTTTCTTACATCTCAGAAGGAATAAAAGAAGAAGAAGAGAAGAATTGTTCAGAGAGTCAATGGCATTTTTTGCAACATCCAGTAATTCTAATATATAGGAGTGAATAAAGTGAAGAAGTTACTGCAAATGAAAAATTTAGAAAGACATTACGAAACACCTGCAGGAGTTGTTCGAGCTCTTGATGGTGTTTCTTTCGAAATTTCAGAAGGTGAACGTGTCATACTTCTAGGCCCTTCTGGCTCAGGAAAAACTACACTCTTGAATTGTCTTTCGGCTCTTGACAGTCCCAGCGGTGGAGAATATACATTCCTTGATAGTGAAGTGCCACGCAACAATTCTGAGAAAATGACTTCATTCCGAAGGGAAAATATAGGCTATGTGTTCCAATTTTTTAATTTACTTCAGGACCTTACAGTTCTAGAAAATATTATTTTAATTCAGGAATTAGCTGGTAATAAAGATTTTTCTCGTGCGAAGGAATTGTTGAAACTTGTTGGACTTGAAGACGAAATCGATCGTTTCCCTGGAGAGATTAGTGGTGGCCAGCAACAGCGTGTTGCTATCGCTCGTAGTATAGCCAAGAGGCCTACGCTATTACTCGGAGACGAATTGACTGGAAACCTAGATACTGAAACATCAAACAAAGTTATGGAAGCCTTAGTAGGGGCGTGTAAACAAGAAAATATTACTTCTGTTTTCGTTACTCACGATGAAGGATTAGTCAAATTTGCTACAAGAGTAATTCGAATTGATAGTGGTAAAATCATCTCTGATGAGAAAATCGATAGCCAATATGATGGAGTTTGACGGGAGGTCTTTCAATGTCGAATTTGCTGAATAAACGTTTAGCACGCAGCCTTTGGCGTACAAAAATTCGTCTTGTAGCCGTTGTATTGATGGTTTTTGTTGGTGTTTTTGCAGGAATCACCTTTGGTGGTTATGCGCATAATCTTGGCGGTATGTATGATACAATGCAAGCTGATGATGATGGAGGTGCTAATCTTGCAGATATCTGGATTGATAATCGCAGTGCGATGTGGACACCTGAACAAGTCAGTGCTTTCTGTGACTCGTTATATTCAAACTGGGAATCAAATACTACAACCTCATTTTCTTTAGATTCATGTGAGGGTCGAACCGTTACTCAGGGAGCGATGTTCTACAGTAATGCTGATGGCGAACGTATAATCAATTCTCTTTGGCACGGAATTCCTGCCGATGCTAATGCAGACCGCGTTTGGATGCCAGAGGGTAATTCAGAAGGTCGGACAGCAGTTGCAGCAGATGAAATTGTCATAGACGCTCACGTCACTGATGCTCTCAACCTCAGTCTTGGAGATGTTGTCAGTATAGGAGCAGGAAATGTAACTGCAGATTTTACTCTCGTAGGAATTGGTTATCATCCATTGCATGTTCTTATGGCTCCTGAAGGCTCATTATTTCCACCTGAATCTGGTGAATACGTTGTAGGCTATCTTTCTGATACTGGAATGGCTAGACTTACAGGTAGTACGATAGGTACCAGCAATACGATTATTTTGGATGTCGTAGGTACACCTTCGTATGACTTGCCAGATACTCAAGAGTATGAAGGTACAGAAATTGATGAAGTGAAGGAACTTGTTACAACATCACTTAGTATTAACGAACTGGATGCACGAATTAGAGATAGAGGGCAAAATGAACCGATAGAAATCATGCGACAAGATTTGGCTGGTGCCGAGAGAACAACAGTTCCTTTTACCGTGATGATTGCCTCAATTGCAGCCATTACCATTGTTTTGAGTCTGCAACGTTTAGTACAAAGTCAGTCCAGAGAAATCGCCGTACTACGTACTCTCGGAGTCGAACGATCATCACTTATGATTGGTTATCTTGTTGCTCCTTTGGCCATTGGAGGAGTAGGATGTACTTTGGGTGCATTGGCAGGGCCTTGGGGAATGAATGGAATGTTAGATTTCTATCAAGATCTTGTTGGTTTACCAATTGTTGAGAGAACGGTCCCACTCTCAATTTATTTTTCAGTCCTTTTTTCAACCATGTTAGTCGTATTTCTTTCAGGAGCATTTCCTGCATGGAAAGCGAGTCGTCTTGACCCACTGGAAGTATTAAGTGGTCAAAGTGAAACGCGTATAGGTTCTAACAAACTCCGCAAACTTACTTCATGGATGCCAACAACACTTGGGCTTTCAATTCGATCAAGTGTCCGTAAACCTATCCGACTGACAATGACATTTGTAGCAGTCGGTATTTCTCTGATGCTTTTTGGTTCGATTCAAATGATGGGTGCTGGACTGCAAGAAACTTTTGTTGGTGGCCTTGAAGATGATCAGACTTGGGATGCTCAAGTATACATTATGTCCGATGCTGAGGGCCCTGTTTTAGATTGGGCAGAAAATAATTCGGCTAACTACGAAATTATAATCGAAATGCCACTTGGTTCAGTTACTGATTCTGAAAAAATTGAGCGAATTTTTAATGTCGTAGGTCTTGATAATTTTCAAAGTGGAATGCGGCCGGTCTCAGTAATTAAGGGCGGTCTTCCAAATACCAATGGAGTATTACCTGAAGTGATAATGGATGAAGGCAGTATGGGATTTCTTGGATGGAGTGTTGGAGAAAAACAAACTGTGAGCATTAATGGCATACAACAGGATGTTGAAATTGTTGGAATATCCAGTTCTGAACTGGCCAGAACCATGTATTTTCTTCGTGGAGATTTGAGTGAGATTACAGGTGTTAATGCAACCTCAATTTATCTTCAACTACCTGAAGGAGTAGAGGTTAATTCAGACTTAGGTGAATTATCTACTGGTATCGTAGAACGACAAACTCTTCTCGCTGGCATCAATAGCTTGCTTGATCAACAAACTCAAATTTTCCAGAGTATGATGTATCTTGGTCTATTGTTTACAATAGTTGTAATGTTTAACACGATGATTATGAATGTTGCAGAACGTGATTTTGAACTGGCAACATTACGAGTATTAGGGGCTTCTACAAGTAGCCTTGGTCTGATGCTTCTGTTTGAAAGTCTTCTAATTGGTATCATCGGGGGAATTGTTGGTGTTTTGTTTGCCTATGGTGGAGCAGTAGGCTTAGCCGCATCATTTTCATCCTGGCAATTTATAGTGCCTGTTACTATTATTCCGAGCGTAGCTTGGCAGTTGATGGTAGGAGTGGTTCTTATCGCAATAGCAATGACTCCATTTGGAGTTTGGAGATTAAGGCGTATGGATTTGGTGGAGAAAGTAAAAGACCTATCTCAATGAGGAGCATATCATGAGAATTGTGACTTGGAATCTAAATGGCATTAGAGCGGCACATCGTAAAGGTCTTGATGATTTTATTAATAAAATAGATAGTGATGTTTGGTTATTCCAAGAAGTAAGGGCTTTACCCGAACAGATGCCAAAAGATTGGCAACCAATAGGTGGGCATGAGATTATTTGGCACCCTGCTGAGAAAAAAGGATACTCAGGTGTCTCAACTTGGTCAAGAATAGGTATCTCCGAAGAAGGTCGTGGCATATCTACGAATGTTGATATCAATGACTCTGAAGGACGTGTTCTTCATACAAAACATGGAAATCTTCATTGTATCAATATTTATCTTCCAAATGGTGGAGCGAATATTGAGAGACAAAAATTTAAAGATCAATGGTTAGAAGACTTACTTACCTGGTCTAAGAAATTTATTGATTTAGATGAACCAGTATTACTTTGTGGTGATCTAAATATTGCTCATACAGAGAATGATATTTGGAATCCCTCAGGTAATAAAAATACTTCAGGGTTCTTAATTCATGAAAGAGAATGGTTCACACGTTTTCTTTCAATCGGTTGGTATGATCTTTTGAGGATTGATTCAGGTGATATCAAAGGACCATATTCTTGGTGGTCTAATAGAGGTCAAGCAAGAGCTCTGAATAGAGGATGGAGGATAGATTATGCTCTTGCTAACGATGCTGCTTTCGAAATTTTCCAGTCCGCAAAGATATTGAGAGAAGGCGGCCTTACTGTTTCTGACCATGCTCCTTTGATAATAGATTTAGACATTTAATATCATTTTTTTCAAATTCTTGTCTTTTTTTTTAATACGATACCTTTCAAGAGTAAGACGGCAGGCGATGAATCATGGGAGAAGGCCTAGTAGATCGTCTCGCCAAGATTTTGCCCAATGGTCGAGGGGTCTGGATACCTATGGATCATGGAATCTCAGCGTATCCTGAAAAGGGCCTCGATAATATGGATCAGGTAGTTTCTTCTTGTATTTCTGGTGGTGCTGATGCAATTGTCCTGCAAAAAGGCGCTTTGAGTCACTATGTAGAAACTACTGGTTGGAGTAATTTTGTTTGTCATGTTTCCGTGTCTACTGTAAACGCTGGAGAAAAAAATCAATATAAAGTTAGAGTGGCTAACGCTGAAGAGTGTCTAATTAGAGGAGCTAGCGCTGTATCAGCACAGATTAACCTCGGAGATAGTTTTGAACCTGAAATGATAGAAGAAATGGGTAAATTGACCGGTGAGGCATTACCATTAGGTCTACCTACATTAGGTATGATTTACCCTAGAGGGCCTATGTTAAAAATCAGTGAAGGAGATATCACAAAGGGGGTTGCTCATGCTGCAAGAGTAGCATGGGAACTAGGGTGTGACGTCGTCAAAGTGCCTTGGACCGGAGATGTAGAGTCTTTCAAATTGGTATGCCAAGCAGTTCCTATTCCAGTTCTCATTTCTGGAGGACCCAGAAATATTTCGTTTATTGAGCTACTCCATATTGTCGAATTAGCTATCTCTGCAGGTGGTTCCGGTGTTTGTATAGGAAGACAAATTTTTGGTGCTAATGATCCGGAATCCTGTGTCAAAGCATTGAGAGCAGTAGTGCATGATAATTCAACATCTACTGAGGCTTCAAAATTGCTTGAAAGGTGATATAGTGGAACTTTGGCAAGATTCTCATTCTGAATCTACTCCTGAATTATGTTCGAGAATATGGTTAGGTAGCTCCTCAGATGTCGCCGAAGTTAATCTCGATGACGCTCATTCGCAAGAAGAAGCTATTTCTTTGATTGGTATGATACCTTGGATTCTTGTTAGGTGTTCAGATTGGAAAATGATTCCTCTAGAGAATCTAGTTTCAATCTCTAAAGGAAGTGGGACAAAAATTTCCGTAGCAATTGATAAAATAATTGATTTAAATGGTGCAGCATTCGCTCTTGAACATGGTGTTGATGCTCTACTTCTTCCAGCAAGTAATGGTGAATTATGGGACGCTGCTATAGCAATAGCTTCGAAAAAAGATTCTTTTAACAAAAACTATTCAACTTCCATTGAGATAGATACTGCAAAAATATTTTCAATAGACTCTAGTGGAGTAGGTGAAAGAGTTTGTATTGATCTTATTGAAAGATTAGAAATTGGAGAAGGCATGGTCATTGGTTCTAATGCATCATTACTAGCTCTGGTACATGGAGAGACACTTGAATCTCATTTTGTTCCAACCAGACCCTTTAGAGTTAATGCCGGTTCTATCCATTCTTATGTATTGATGTCTGATAACTCAACCAAGTATCTTTCTGAGCTTGTAGCAGGAGATGAGGTTGCAGTTATCTCCTCATCGGGTAATCTAAGAAAATGTATTATTGGAAGATTAAAAATTGAACGTCGTCCGTTCCTAATTATCAGATTTAAAACAAAAAATGAGGAAGTTGGTCAAATAATCTTACAACAGGCAGAAACTGTCAGATTAATAGATAAGCATGGTAAAGCTTTGTCAGTTACAGATTTAAAAATTAATGATGAAATAATGATTAGACACCAAAATCAAATGAGACATATTGGTAATGCGCTTGAAGGAGAGATGAATGAAAAATGATTATTCTAGCCGAAGCCGAATCCAATGCTGCAATTTCAATATTGCATGCTGTAGGTTTAGATAAAGGGTGTTCTATAGGGATAAACCTCAAGGCTAATGTGAAATTAGTCTCAGAACCTCAGAAGATAGATGATGATTTTCATGAATTATTTCAGTCTATTGAGATGGTTTGGAAAGAAAATGGTTTCCCTCTACCTGAAAAATACGGTTGGCAAGTTTCTTCAGAAATTCCAATAGGTCAAGGCCTAAAATCAAGTTCTGCAATTTCTTGTGCAGCAATTAAAGCATTAAATCAAGCTACTTGGACGGGTCTTAATGATTCTGAGATAGTTAATCTCGCAGTTTCTTCACAGCGTAGATGCGGCTGTACGATTACTGGCAGTTTAGATGATACTTGGGCTTCCATGTCAAGCGGATGGAAATTAGTTGACCCAAATAAATCTGCACAAGAATCAATCCTATTAGAAGGTAATATTGAAGAAGAAATCATCATATTTCTAATATTAAGAGGTAGAAGGACAAAGGAAATAAAAATCAGTAATTTCAAAGAACAATCAAGATTTTTTGAACGAGCTTTAGATTCACTATCAAATGATTCTATATTCCAAGCAATTTCTACCAATGGTATGGCTGTAGCTGCTGCTACAGAAGATGATGAAGCGGTCCGAATATGCAATAAATTGATCGCTAGCGGGGCTATTGCGGCAGGAATTACTGGCTCAGGACCTGCAATTTCAGTGATTAGTTTTGTTCAAGATTCAGGAATAATACGTCAATTACTCAACGATTTAAGATATGATATAGTTGAAACAAATTTTTTCAATAACAATATTTTGGAGTTGATTTGATGAGTATGAGAATGGGAGATCGTTTGCGTGTCACACTATTTGGAGAAAGTCATGGAAAGTGTGTGGGTGCGTTATTAGA
>Ga0228638_1000675_pt1 | contig 15206 bp, 9 predicted proteins | sample 48DmetaG_FD_182704 | JGI IMG/M metagenome (GOLD analysis project Ga0228638, IMG submission 182704) | Seawater microbial communities from Monterey Bay, California, United States - 48D | ecosystem: Environmental > Aquatic > Marine > Coastal | place: USA: California | collected 2016-10-31 | reverse complement strand
TTTTACAAAATGAAAAAGCTTAACAAAGCTTTCAAGGAAATGTCGCTGAATCCAGAAAGTAATGATGCTCGCCTAAATTATTATGGAGTACTTGCAGACACGAATTTATTTTTGTTACTTGAGCATGAACCGAGCAATGAAATACTCGAACCCAAGTCTATTGAGCTTGATGGAAATAGATTTGCATTAGCATTTGATTGTGAAGAAAATCTTTCTGAATTTTATGGAGAAGCAGCCGAGTTTGCCCAAGTCACTGGCCGAGTCTTGGCAAAAATGCTGTCCGAAGAAAAAATAGGGTTAGGGATTAATTTAGGGATTTCTGAAGGCGAGTTGTTACTTCCATTTGATGTTATTGAATGGTTTGTAGGCCTTTTGGATGAGACCCCTAATTTTATACCAAATACCCCTCAGAAATTTCTTCCCTCTAATACATTTCCTGAGGTTATACTTGAAGCGCTGCAACAAAAGCTTAAGCCTGCAGTAGGTTTATTTATTGAAATCTGGGTTTGTGGCGTCGAGTATAGTGAAGATGAATTTTCTCATCTAATTTGCCTAATCGGGGCTCAAAAATCTGCCGAGCAAGCAATGATAAAATCGATAAAAGAGGTTCTTTCCTTTTCAGACCTTAATTTGGGAAATATTGATGTGGCACATTTTGATTATAATGACGATGCTTGTAGGAAAATCCGTGATATAGGTATTAAACTTGAGTTTCCAGAAGTGCAGGAATTAAAAAACTCTACTCGAGAAATTAAAAATAAGACAACTTTAAGACCACCAAAATTAAGGTAGCGGGTCTACGCTTTTATTCTGGCCCCTGTGGGGTCATATAACGGTTTGAGGGAAATCTCTGCTTCTACGCGGTTTCCCGCCACGTCTATTTCATAAGACGAAGCAAGCAAGTCTGATGGTTTTTCCCCTTCACAAGGGATATACCCCATACCAACTGCTCCACCTAACGCATGGCCATAATTTCCAGAACTTAAATAGCCAACTATTTCTCCGTCACGCATAATAGGTTCATTATGGTATAGTAGGGGTTCGGCATCTTTCAGAAGAAATTGCGCCATTCGCATTTTTAGACCCTCTTCTTTTTTAGCAATTACGGCATTACGTCCCAAAAATGCTACCTTTTCAGTATCTACTGCAAACCCTAAGCCAGCTTCTAAAACATGATCTTCGCATGTAATATCATGCCCAAAATGCCTAAAGCCTTTTTCTATTCTACAACTATCCACCATGTGCATTCCACAAAGCTTAAGTTGACTGTCGTTTGCGTATTCCATGATTGTTTCAAAAACATGTGCGGCCATATCCGTACTGATATAAATTTCCCAGCCTAATTCGCCGACATAAGATACTCTATGTACGCGTGCTAAACCCATACCAATTTCAATTTGCTGAGCTGTTCCAAATGGATTGGTTTCATTTGAGAAATCGTTAGGACTTATAGCGTTCATAAATTCACGAGAATTTGGTCCCATAATTGCCAGGACGCCTTCTGCAGAAGTAACATCGGTAATTACGACTTCAAAATTCTCTTTATTTCTTCTCATCCATGTTTGATCTGCTAATCTTGTGATTGCTGGTGTTACTACTAAATATGAAGTCTCAGTCAGCCTGGTAACAGTTACATCAGCTTCTATGCCTCCTGTTGGATTTAGAAACTGCGTGTATATAATTTTTCCAAGGGGGACTGACATATTTGCACCACAAATATAGTTTAAAAAGGCTTCTGAATCCCTCCCCTCAACCATCAGTTTGCCAAATGAGGACATATCATACATACCTAGATTGTTCCGTACTGCCATGTGTTCACGATGGGAATTCCCAAACCAATTTTGACGGCTCCAACTATATTTGTATTCTTGTATTTGACCTTTTTCCGAATACCAATTTGCTCTTTCCCACCCGGCAAGTTCTCCAAAAACAGCTCCGCGATCTTTAAGGTGGGAATGAAAAGGTGATCGTCTTATACCTCTCGCAGTTTCTTTTTGCCTGAAGGGAAAATGGTCTGCATATAAAAGGCCTAGCGTTTCTTTTGATCTCTCAAATAAGTAGTACTTATTTCCTTGGAATGGATGCATTCTAGAAATATCAACATCTCCAAGGTCAAATGGTTTTTGACCATCATTCATCCATTGACTTAGCGCCATTCCTGCTCCACCTGCAGATTGTATACCTATTGAATTAAAGCCTGCTGCTAACCAAAAATTATCTAACTCAGGGGCGAGGCCTAGGTGGTAAGCATCATCTGGGGTGAAACTTTCGGGGCCATTAAAAAAAGTATGTATCCCTGCTTCACCTAGCATTGGAATTCTATTAACGGCCATCTCTAGTATAGGCTCAAAATGGTCAAAGTCTTCCTGTAGCTGATCAAACTCGAAGTCCTCTGGTATACCATCCGTAGCCCAAGGTTTTGCATTTGGCTCAAAAGCACCCAGCATTAGTTTTCCGGCATCTTCTTTGTAGTAAGCGCATTCATCGGGAACACGAAGGACCGGTAATTGACTAAGACCATCAATTGGCTCTGATACTATATAAAAATGTTCGCAAGCATGTAATGGAATATTTACTCCCGCCATCTTGCCGACTGCGTGGCCCCACATTCCAGCGCAATTAACAATCATTTCGCAAGTTGTGTGTCCCGACGCTCCTGATTTGCTCACCCAATCAACACCCTTAACTAATCTTCCAGAGTTGTGTATTTTGGTAACCTTGACGCCTTCATTTATATTCGCTCCTTTTCCCTTCGCACCTTTAGCAAGCGCCAATGCGATATTTGCTGGATCTCCTTGCCCATCTTTTTCTAGGAAAACACCTCCCACAACCTCTTCTAGGTTAATATGTGGATATTTTTCTAATATTTCAGTTGGAGAAATTTCTTCTATATCCACGTCAAAGGCTTTTGCCATCGCTGCTGATCTACTAAGTTCCTCCATACGTTCTTTTGTTAAAGCTACCGTGACTGAACCTACTCGTTTAAAACCAGTTGATACCCCTGTTTCTTCTTCAAGCGATCCGTAGAGTTCCTGACTATACTTCGCAAGTTTGGTCATATTTGCTGTTGCTCGCAATTGACCAATCAGACCAGCAGCATGCCAAGTTGTTCCCGAGGTTAGTTGCTTTCTTTCAAGTAACAAAACGTCTTTCCAACCCAGTTTAGTTAAGTGATATGCAACCGAACATCCAATTACGCCACCGCCAATAATTATCACTTGTGCATGTTCTGGAATATTACTCATACTATTTCGTGCCCAATCTCTTTCAGTTCTTTTGCAATTTGTTCAATATGTCTGGGCCCAACTTCACAGCACCCACCAATGATAGTTGCGCCCATTTCAACCCATTCCATTGCAAATTTTGCATATTCCTTTGGGCTTAAATCATGTCTTTCTTTCAGTGCATCGACTGTTGGAAAATCCTCCAAGAAACCAGATGTTATTTTAGTAAAGCCGTTTGCGTAAGCTCCAAACGGTCTATTAAAATCAGCTATTATATTTAATGAATCCTTAGTTACCTCTGGCCGTGAGCAGTTTACTAAAATAACATCCACTTTATAGTCACCTAGAAGATTTTTAACCAAAGAAAGCTCTTCACCAGACCGGAGTTTTGTCCCGTCAAAGTCTTCCGTCGTAAATGCCATCCAAATTGGAATATCAACGTTTTTAGCTGCCATTAAAGCAGCCTTTGCATGTTCTATAGAACACACTGTTTCAATCAGTAGAACGTCACATTTTGCGCTTAAATGATTTATTACATCTTTGTAATGCTTTGAGGCTTCAATAGCATCTGGAATTAAATCGGGCCGATAACTTGCATGCAAAGGTCCAATTGAGCCAGCGATCTGACCATGTCCATTTCTTTTTCTTGAATCAATAGCTGTTTCAATGGCTTTATCCCAAAGTTCCTCCAATCTTCCTTCTAAGCCAACTCTTTCTAATCTATCTTTAAGAACAGGATATGTATTGGTTGTTGCAACGGTTGCACCCACTGAGAAGTACTCATCATGTACCTCCGAAAGTAATTTGCTATCATCAAGCATAACTGTGGTAGACCATAAGGGGGTAGGTTTTTCCCCTGATCTCTTCACAAGTTCTTGACCAATTGATCCATCAAGTAAAGTAATTTTAGACATTCTAAATAATTCTCTTTTCTTTAAAAAGGTGGAGTGATTAAAAATATTTTTATTTTTGTGACTGACTTATTAACCCATATTAAGCTCGCAGCCTTTCATTTTTTGGATCCCAAAGTGCATCGTTTTCCTGGACTACTGCTTTTTTACGTTCTCCATAAATTTCTACTTCCAAGTTTATGTTAGGCTTAGCCAAGTCACTTCTCACCATTCCCAAAGCAATAGACTCATTAACTCTGTAACCCCAAGCGCCTGATGTTGTTTCCCCTACAATTTCACCATTGTGCCATAAAGTTGACATGTATGGCGCATCAAACTCTTCTGCATCTACAACCAAGGTTACGAATTTTTTACTGCTGCCCTGTTGTTTTTCGTTTTGAAGTGCCAACTTACCTGGAAAAGATTGAGGTTTTTCAAATTTAACAAATCTCTCTAGACCTCCTTCAAGCAAAGAATAATCAGTAGATAAATCCCCTTTCCATGCTCTATAACCCTTTTCAATTCGGAGCGAATTTAAGGCCCACATGCCAAAAGGTTTTGCGCCTGCTTGAATTGATAACTCATATAAAGTTGCAATATCTTTATTCAGTGCATGTATTTCCCACCCTAATTCCCCAGCAAAGCTTACTCTGACTAAATTACATTCTATATCTTTAACTTTTGCTCTCTGATGAGTTAACCAATTTGCCTCCAGATCAGCTTCGGTATTCAAAGATTGGAATAAGGCACGGCTTTTTGGTCCGGTCACAATCAATGTACCGTAATCATTTGTAATATCAGTAAGAGCTAATCCCTTTGATAGTGATCGGTTTAAAAGTTCATAGTCGTGCCACTGGGCAGAAGCTGCAGTAATCAAAGTAAAGTGATCTTCACTATGTCGCATGACTGACATCTCTGTCAGGATACGCCCTCTTTCGTCTGCAAAATAAGCAAGATTTATTCGCCCAATTTTTGGCAAACCACCTGTGATTTGGCAACGCAACCATTCGGCAGAACCACCACCTCTTAATTCAAAACGGCTAAAGCCTGGCAAATCCAAAACCCCAACTGATTCTTTAACTGCTTCACATTCCTCTTTAATTCTTTGTTCCCAAGGTCCAGACCTTTTCCAGGTTTTTGTTGCTTCTTCTGATGTGTCGTCTCCCTCTTGTGCAAACCAATTGGCACGTTCCCAACCGTTGTAAGCACCCATTTGACCACCGTTTTTCAAAACAAGTTCGTGTGCATGCGAGAGTTTTTTATTTCGCCCAGCAGGCCATTCATGCCAAGGGAAATGCATAGCGTATTCGTTGCCGTAGACTTCCATACCCTTTGCAACACAATACTCATGATCGGTGTGGTCCGTATATCTTCTTGGATCACATGACCACATATCCCATTCTGTAACGCCCTTAGTAATCCACTCACATAGAACTTTTCCAGCGCCGCCAGCTTGTGCAATGCCAAAAGTAAAAACACAGGCTTCAAACCCATTTTCAACTCCAGGCATAGGTCCAATCAGAGGCAGGCCATCAGGTGCATATGGAATTGGACCATTTATAATTCTACTTACGCCAGAAGTACCTAAGAGTGGAACGCGCTCCATGGCATCAGAAACAATATCTTCTATTCGATCTAAGTCATCGTTCCATAACTGAAAACTAAAATCGTCTGGCATGGGGTCGTCTTTGGTGGCCCAATGTGCCTTACAGTTCGGTTCATACGGTCCCAAATTGAAGCCATTTTTTTCCTGCCTTAAATAATAGGAGATATCTACATCCCGTAGTAAAGGTAGTTTTTTACCAGACTTTTGGACGTAGTTTTCAATTTCAGGTATTTCTTCAGATAGAAGATATTGGTGGCTCATAACCATCATAGGCACAGTTCTTCCACCATAAGGTTTAAACCACTCACCAACTTGTTGAGCATAGTATCCTGCGGCATTCACAATGTACTGACAGTTAATATCACCTTTTTCCGTATGAACAGTCCACGTTTTGTCATTCTTTTGGGTGACCCCAATTGCAGGGGTAAACCGAAGTATTTTGGCTCCTAGATCTCGCGCTCCTTTAGCTAAAGCTTGAGTGAGCTGTGCTGGATCGATGTCACCATCATTCGGATCATAAAGGGCGCCGACAAGATCATGTGTCTCTAAAAAAGGATATAAATCTTTGGCTTCTTCTGGTGTTAGTATTTTTATGTCCATTCCCTGATATTTGCCCATGCTAGCAGCACGCTTGAATTCTTGGAGACGCTCTTCAGAATGCGCCAGGCGTAAAGACCCAGTTTGATGATAGTTCATTGGGTAATCAACCTCTTCACCAAGTCTTGCGTATAGCTCTGTGGAATATCTCTGCATATTCATTATCGACCAACTAGTCGAAAATGTGGGCACGTTACCTGCAGCGTGCCAAGTAGACCCAGCGGTCAATTCATTTTTTTCCAATAAAACGCAATCTGTCCAACCAGCTTTAGCCAGATGAAATAGTGAGCTTGCACCAACAACACCACCGCCAATAATTACAACTTTAGCTTCGTTTGGAAAGTCAGACATAAAATAATCTCCCCTGATATTTAACAGCGATCTTAAAATAAATTTATTACACTTTTATAGGAATTAAACATGAAAATTCCGATTAATTGGATTTTTTTTAAATTGTCAAAAATGCTAGTATTAATCCATACAAAATAAAACAAACTGACAACACCCTACGAAGTTGAGTATTAAATGCCACTGTGACTGCTTTATCTTTTAAAAAAGCTCCAAAAGCACAAACACTTGTATAATTTAAACACGTGATTGTAAGGGCGGTTGGAACAATTACCCACATCTGTGTTTTGATTGCGGCGTCAGGGTTTATAACGATCGTAAATGCAGCCAGGTATCCAGCGAGGGACTTTGGATTTATTGTTGCAATTAAAAATGATTTTACAAATAACGAGCGAAATGAAAATTTAGGACGGGTGTATTTTCCAGCATCTATCAAGCCTCTAATTCCAACATAAATGAGAAAAATAACCCCTATGATTTTCAAAATCATAAGTATTTCAGGAGTATTTATTATTATGGACGATAATCCGAGAATAGTGAGTGTTAAAAAAAGTACTGCCTGGCTTAATATAGCACCTACACAAATTAGACTTTTTTTAAACCCAAATTCACTTGCACTGACGATACAGTTAAACGCGTTTGGTCCAGGCATTGTAACAAAGAGTGTCCAAAAGCCTGTAAAAATAATCCAATCTTCTAGGGTCATTGATAAACTGCTTTGCATTGAGTGATATAGTTAGATATTTTATATATGATCTATTGAATACGTTAAAAGTGATATAGTTTTGTTAAAGATATAAATACATTGCCAGTGTTGACACTGAATGGATGGACTTGTGTGTTTGGTTAAAATTTCGTACCGGCTTTTAAATGAAACAGCAAAAATATTCTCCTCCATCTACACCGATAGATATAGTTTATGAAGATTCTGATATTTTGGTTGTAAATAAGCCGGAAGGTTTGCTGTCGGTTCCTGGTCGTGGTCTACATTTACAAGATTGTTTGATTAACAGAATACAAGAACTCTTCCCAATGGCTCTATTAGTTCACCGTTTGGATCGTGATACTTCAGGGTTAATTATTTTTGCCATGAACAAACACTCGCAAAGACAACTGTCTATGCAGTTTGAAAAGAGATTGATTAAAAAGACTTATGTTGCTCGTGTTTGGGGACAAGTATATGAAAAATCAGGAATAATTGAAAAGCCAATCATTGTTGATTGGCCCAATCGGCCGTTGCAGAAAGTTTGCTATGAGACTGGTAAACCGGCAATAACAAACTGGCGTTGTGTCAGAGCTAATCAAAAAGAAAGTCGTTTGAAATTAAATCCTAAGACGGGTAGATCACATCAATTACGTTTACATTGTATGACTATGGGACACGTAATTTTAGGCGATCCTTTGTATGCAGAAGGAGAAGCAGTTAACTATGATAGATTAATGCTTCACTCAGAAGAGTTAAGGTTAAACCATCCTGAGAATGGGAGAGGCATGTCTTTTCGATCAAAAGCGCCATTTTAGTTTGATCGGTTAACTATTACTTCAATGAACTGGAGTAAGATATGAACGCAACAAAGCAATAGGGTGTGCGCGAAGACTGAACCGGAGTGCAGCGTAATCTTCAATAATTTCCTCACCGGTTGTCATGATTGGTAAATTAGCTGTGGGTTCGTTTATAAATTCATCACCAAGATCGCCTGAAAATAAGGGTAGGGGTTTATGAGACTTTATCGACTTTGCTTCCCAAAGAGCTTCGCGGCGAGAGCATCCAAGAGCAAAAAAAACATCTGCTTCTGCAAGACGAGCTAATAAATTTGGCGATATCCCTGCACGGCGCCAGACGTCATGAATGGAGAAATATCCATTTCCTCGGGTTGCATTGATCCAGGTTGCATCCTCTTCTTTCATCCCTTTAATTTGCCTGAAACCAAGCCGAACAGCATGACCTCCACAGCCGTCTGGTTCAAGTGTGTTATCCCAGAGACTATGATTTATGCATACGGGGTTTATAGTTACATTATGTTCTTTTGCATCTCTGATAATTTGTGCGGGTGCATAAAATCCCATGGGCTGAGAGTTTAGTAGGGCGCAAGCAAATATTTGTGGATAATGAAATTTAACCCACGCACTTGCATATACCAATAGTGCAAAACTAGCAGCATGACTTTCAGGAAAACCATATGAGCCAAAACCTTCAATTTGAGAAAAACATCGCTTTGCAAAGTGTTCATCATATCCATTCTCGAGCATACCATTAATAAACCGGTTTAAGAATTCACTGACATTTCCATGTTTTTTGAAAGTTGCTAGCGCTCTTCTTAAGCGGTCAGCTTCATCAGGACTGAAATTAGCACCTATAATTGCAATTTGCATTGCTTGCTCTTGGAAAAGAGGAACGCCAAGAGTTTTACCTAGTACTTCTCCAAGCTTGTCTGATGGAAAATTGACAATTTCTTCACCATTCCGGCGCCGGATGTACGGGTGTACCATATCACCTTGAATTGGTCCTGGCCGCACAATTGCCACTTGAATAACAAGGTCATAAAAGCAGCGAGGTTTCATTCTAGGTAAAAAGTTCATCTGAGCACGACTTTCTACTTGAAAAACACCAATACTATCAGCGCGGCATAACATATCATAAACTTTGGGATCTTCGGCGGGTAGATTCGCTAAGGTATAATCATCACCAAAATATTGTTGAATCATGTCAAAGCTTTTTCTGATGCAGGTCAACATGCCTAATGAAAGGATATCTACTTTTAATATACCAAGAGTATCAATATCATCTTTATCCCAAGCTATGACAGTTCGGTCCTCCATTGAGGCATTCTCAATTGGTACTAACTCATCCAAGCGTCCTTCAGTTATTACAAAGCCACCGACATGCTGGCTTAAATGTCTTGGGAACCCAATAATTTCGTCAATAATTTTGAGTGTGAGGTTTAAGTGATGATCTGATGGATTTAAACCAATCTCACGTATACGTTTTTCCTCTAACTTTTTTGTGCTGAAAAATCCCCATAGCTGGGATGATAAGGCACTGACTGTATCTTTACTGAGGCCCATTGCAGCACCAACCTCTCGAACGGCGCGCTTGCCTCTGTAATGAATCACCGTTGAGCAAAGGCCAGCTCTATGTCGCCCATATCGATTATAAATGTACTGTATAACTTCCTCTCTACGTTCATGCTCAAAATCAACATCGATATCAGGGGGTTCGTCGCGTGCTTCAGAAACAAATCTCTCGAAAACCATTGTTCCAATTTCTGGGCTGACTGATGTCACCCCGAGGCAGTAGCAAACAACTGAGTTTGCTGCAGAACCCCTACCTTGGCATAAAATGTTACGGCTCCGTGCGAAAGTAACGATGTCATGAACAGTTAGGAAGTAAGGTTCATATTTTAATTTTCCTATAAGTTTTAGCTCATGATTTAGCATGGATTGCACTTTTTGGGAGGCTCCCGAAGGATACCTCCAATTGAGTCCCTCAATAGCTAATCTTTCCAAACGTTTTTGTGGTGTTTCCCCATTATTTATTTCTAGAGGATATTGATATCTTAGCTCGTCTAATGAAAACTGTAATTTATCCAAAATGCGGATCGTATTATTTATTGCTTCTGGGTATCCAGAAAAAATTTGAAGTATTTCAGTATATGAGCGTAGGCGCCGTTCTGCATTTGGTAGTGCATTTTTTCCTAACTGGTCTACACTTTTACCTAGGCGAATTGCGGTTAGAACGTCTGCCAGTTTGCGGCGTTTGCTATGGTGCATAATTGGATGTGCGCTAGCAACGAGATCACATCTAATAGTTTTGGATAGTTTCTTGGTGTGTTCGAATCTTTTATGATCGATTCCATCATATTCTGGTGTTAATACTATATAAACATCTTGATTAAATTTGTTCTTAAGAAGGGTGCTATTTTTTAACCACAGTTTTGATTTTTTCAAGTTCCATGGAATTTTTGGTGAATGAATAAGGAGTACTACATCATCTAGTTCTTCACTAATTTCACTAATAACCAAATCGCATAAACCTTTGCTATTGCGTAATCTACCTTTAGAGAGACACCGGCATAATGTGCCCCACCCTTTACGTGACTTGGGCAATACTGTTATTTCAAATCCGTCTATTAATTTGAATTTTGATCCGGGTATCAACCGCGGTATCGTATCTAAACTTAATGAAGGAGGCTTTTGAATATTTTGGGGTCGGGGAGGCCCTATTGAGTTTTTACTTTGACGGTCTTTTACAAAGCGCTTTATATCGCGTGCTGCACTGTATGCTCTCACAATTCCAGTAACTGAATTGACATCAGTTATCGCAATAGCCGGTAGGCCAAGAAGTGCAGCACGCATCATATATTCTTCAGGGTGTGAAGCTCCAGTTAAAAATGTAAAGTTTGATATTATTGACAATTCAGCAAACATACGTATAAATATGTTCTTGTTTTGTTCTTTGTCTAGTAGTAGTTTTGTGTTTTGTATTATTTTTGAAATAATGTTTCGATCACAATATTTTTTTGTACAATTTTATACGACAGATCTGATTAATTTGCGTTCTAAAATATGTATTACTTTTTTCAAATCATGACCTCTTTTTAAAATTTGGCCATTCATTCCTATTACTGCGTATTCACCCTGTTTATTCCGTAACTTTGGGCGTTTTTCTATTCGATAAAGGGGGTTTTCTGCTGTTCTACGAAAAATTGAAAAAACTGCCACGTCGTAAAGTGCCGAAATGCCATAATCTCTCCACTCACCAGCGGCAACCATTTTGCCATAAATGGATAATATAACTGCAAGCTCTTTTCGATCAAACGAAATTACTTGAAGTGATTTTTGGCCAGGAAATGGAGTCAGTTTATTCATAGTAAAAGATTTGCGGTCTTTACGTTTAAAATCAAGCTAAATTAAACAAACTGCTTGGTTGTAATGCTGATTATATTAGATCCGCATGCTTAAGTGCTGAATTAATTTTTTGTTTGGTCGGTTCAGAGAGTGGAGTAAGTGGAAGACGCACTTCATCTTTACATAACCCTAATTTACTCATCGCGTATTTTGCGCCAACTAGGCCTGGTTCTGTAAAAATAGCTTTATGCAAAGGCATTAGTTTGTCTTGGATCTCTAGAGCTAATGAATAGTCACCTTCTAGGGTTGCTTCCTGCATCTTTGAACATAGCCCTGGAGCAACATTTGCTGTAACAGAAATACAACCAACACCTCCTTGAGCATTAAACCCATGTGCTGTCGCATCTTCTCCAGACAATTGTATAAAGTCATTACCACAGGTTAAACGTTGATCACAAACTCTGGCTAAGTCGCCTGTCGCATCTTTAACACCAATAATTTCAGTCAATTTTGCTAATTCACCCATAGTTTCAGGTGACATATCTACGACAGATCGACCAGGAATATTATAGATGATTATTGGAAGACCAATCTTTGCTAACTCAGTGAAGTGTGCTACTAAACCTGCCTGAGTTGGTTTGTTGTAGTAAGGTGTAACAACCAGAGCAGCGTTTGCTCCTACATTTTTTGCATGTTCCACAAATCTAATTGCCTCGGCAGTATTATTGGAGCCGGCACCAGCTATAACGGGGACTCTACCGCCCGCTTCATTAATAACTTCGCTGACTACCTGCTCATGTTCAGCATGTGTGAGGGTCGGGCTTTCACCGGTTGTGCCTACCGGCACAAGTCCACGACTTCCTTGTTCTATATGCCAATTAACAAGTCTCTTTAGCCTTTTCACATCTACTTTTCCGTTATCAAACGGTGTGACCATTGCTGGTAATGATCCTTTAAACATGAAACACTCCTTATAGTTTATTTGCAAATTAAGATTTTCCTGAAAAGCCACATTGCTTAACTCAAAATGCACAGTACACTTAAACTATCGTATTTAGGTTCTGGATCAAAAATGCAAGCGAAGTTGCGATATATTATATTATTTCTTTTTTTGTTTTTCACCTCAGCAGATGCTCAGGCGCCAGTGAGGCCTTTAGAGCCTGCTTTCAGAGCTATGGAAAAGGAAAATTGGGATAAAGCCTTTCTACTTGCAGATAAAGATGGGGATTTAGGCCATTCTATTATTTTATGGCATTACTTAAGAGAGGGTTTAGGAAGGCCAGATCAAGTCTTGAATTTTTTGAAACAAAATTCTGATTGGCCAGGGCTACCTTATCTCAGGAAAAGATCCGAAAAATCCTTTCTTAATGCTCCGGATGATCAAATATTAGCGTTTTTTGAAATTGGAAAGCCGCAAACAGGTTTGGGGAGTTTAGTCTATGCACTCGCATTGAAAAGGGACGACCAAAAATTTAAAGCAGGCCTTGTTGCCCAAGCTGCCTGGGCCGATCAAAGTATGAATAAGGCTACAACTTTAGAGATTTTTGAAAATTTTCGAACAAATTTGCTTCCTTTTAAAGATAATCGATTTGAGTTTCTTTTGTGGGAAAAAGATAAAGCCTCGTTGAATGCAATGTCTTTTTTATTGAGTGATATTCAGAAGGCAGTAGCCGATACGGTTTTTTCCCTCTATGCGAATAAAAAAAATGTGTCCTCAAAAATTAATTCTTTACCTCCAAAATGGAAGAAACATCCTGTTGTAATGCATGCGCGTTTTGAATGGCGCTTAAGAAATAATCTTCGTGAATCGGCTCTGCAGGTTTTAGAAAATTACAGTAAATCGGCTAGGTATTTGGCTCAGCCGTCAAAATGGGCTGAAAGAAGAGAAATTTTAGCTCGTGACCTGATGTATAGTAAACAGTACACAAAGGCCTATAGTATTTCATCTAATCATTATCTTGAAGAAGGTGATACGTATGCTGTTCTCGAATGGCTTTCTGGATATTTAGCATTAGAAAAGTTGAATAATGCAGAGCTGGCTCTGAATCACTTTAAGAATTTTTTAGTATCGGTAGATGCTCCAATTTCGTTGGGTCGTGGTTTCTATTGGCTCGGCAGAACATACGAAAAGCAAGGCAAGATGGATGTTGCGCAACAAATTTATCAAATTGGAGCCGATCGTTGGGAAACCTATTACGGTTTGCTGGCAGCTGAAAAAGTGGGAAGGACAGTAGATATAGCAGTTTTAAACACCTCTCACTCCAATCCCTGGAGGAAAGCGAGTTTTTCAAATGGATCAGTTTTTAAGGCAGCTTTGCTATTGTTTTCTGCAAATCAAGAAGTGCTTGCAGAGCGCTTTCTCACCCATTTAACAGAGACATTATCTGATGAAAATATATTAAGATTGGTTAATTTTTTGGAGGAAAACAAAAAATCCCATGAGCTTGTCATGGTTGCAAAGAGAGCGGCAAGTCAAAGTAAGGTTTTTCCAAGGCCTTATTTTGCGCTTCACCCGGTAGCAGATATACCACAGAGAATTCCTCCAGAAATGACATTGGCTATAGCGCGTCGAGAAAGCGAATTTTATCCGAAAGTTGCATCACCTGTTGGGGCTCTCGGTATGATGCAAGTAATGCCTAAGACTGCTAAAGAAGTTGCAAAAAGGCTAGGCTTGAAATTTTCATCTGAGAGAATGTTATCAGATTGGAAATACAATGCTAAGATTGGAGTAGCATACTTAGAAGAACTCTCTGAAAGGTATGAAGGCAATCCAATTCTAATGGCAGTTGCATACAATGCCGGGCCATCTCGAGCTGACCGTTGGATTGAGCTTCTGGGAGATCCGCGGAGTCCAAAAGTTGATTTGGTTCAGTGGGTTGAAAGTATTCCTTTCGAAGAAACTCGTAATTATGTTATGCGAGTTTCAGAAAGTCTTCCAAACTACAAAGTGCGACTGAATAAAAAGCCCCCTAATTCTTTTTATTTCTACCTTAAAGGTTCAGGTTTTTTGCCTCTCGCGCCAAAAAGCGAATAATCCAGCGAGTACTACAAAAAATGCGCCAATCATAAGATGTGTCTCTAGTTTTTCGCTGAATATCCAAAGACCAATAATTGTTGCAAAGAGGAGTTGTAGATAAGCGAAAGGCTGAAGCAAGCCAGCCTCTGATACTTCGTAACACTTTATTAGTAAATAGTGAGCTAAACACCCAAAAATACAAAGCAGACCTAACCAGGCCCAGTCGATCGGTTTCAAGGGAGCCCAGTAACCACTGCCGATAACTGACATTACAATTGCTCCAATTATTCCAGTCCAAAAAAATGACGTCATGGCGCCATCTTGGCGAGCTGCATATCTTGTAAGGAGACTGTACAAAGCAAACATAAGTGCAGCAATTAAAGGAATTATAGCCTCCAAAGAGAAAACATTATTGGATGGTTTCAATATAATCATGACGCCAAAAAAACCAATAAAAATTGCAGACCACCGTTTCCAACCAACATATTCTTTCAAAACTGGTCCGGATAATGCTGCTACCAATAGTGGGTAAATTGAAAAAACAGCATGGCTCTCGATTAAGCCTAACAAAGTAAAACTTGTTATCATCACAATAACTTCGAAGGCGAGCAATACCCCGCGAAAAATCTGTAAAAACGGTTGTTTTGTTGACGCGACTCTTTGTAGCCCGCCAGGTT
>Ga0228638_1000672_pt1 | contig 15264 bp, 9 predicted proteins | sample 48DmetaG_FD_182704 | JGI IMG/M metagenome (GOLD analysis project Ga0228638, IMG submission 182704) | Seawater microbial communities from Monterey Bay, California, United States - 48D | ecosystem: Environmental > Aquatic > Marine > Coastal | place: USA: California | collected 2016-10-31 | reverse complement strand
AACAGAAACGGCGAAGCAGATTCTACTGAATACGCCTCAAAAGTTGTAGTCAATGAAAGTGATGCAGACACCAAAATGTTCTCGACAACAATCGACCATTCCAGAAACCCAAATATGGGGAGAGTCTCTTACTACTGGGACGGTGGAGACAGGGCCGGTAACCCATTGCATAAGTCTACGATAATAGACGATGAGACATATGTTTGGGAAAGCGGACCCGGCTTCAATGCTGATGATGCCACATTTAGAACTCGTAAAGATTCAGTAGCGGTATTCACCGGCTTAGAATGGGATGGTCACAGCGACAACTCTCCTGTTTTCGCAGGTACGCCTCAAAAGATATCTCTTGGACTCATCGATGCAAATACTGCAATTGATTTCGAATTCATCGACATAGTTTTCGACTTCGAAGGACCGGATGATGAAGTTGACCAACAGAGAATTTCTTATTACGGAATTACTGATTCATTCGCTAGTCAATCTGACTTCATTACCCTCTCTCCAACTTCTTCAATGGTGCAAACTACCAACGAATCTGGTATGCCTTGGATACTTGTAGACTTTGACTTCACTGTCGGATGGGACTGGCCAGATGAAGACATATCGGATATGGCACTAGAGTACAAAGAAAGGGGATCTGAGTTCCCAACTCGGCACATAATTGCCGAACACACATTCACGGTAGAGAATGATTTGGTATTAGATGCATCCTCATTCCTAGTAGAGGACATCAGTGAACCAAGAACGGGACTTGTTGCTGACGGAAGTAGAGTTAGAAATGATGACAGACTAGAGTTTACGGGCAAAGTTGTTTACGAAGGAAGTAATATTCCTGCTCCTAATGATGCTTCAATTGTAATCGAAGTATTCGATGGAGAAAGTACCTGGTCTGATGGTTCACTCGCTGATGATGGCGGATATTCAGTTGAAGTCCCACTATCTCACGCTGAGACTTTACAATCATCGCCAACAAGGACGTGTTTGATTTCTATTGGTGGAATTCCTGGCGAGGGAGAAGACATGACTGGACAAACTGTGTCAACGACTCTAAGAGTTGTTGTTGATGATACCGCACCACGTGTGGTTAGTAGAACATCTCCACTGAACATTATCGACATATCAGCGAATACAGACCTGAGTGAAGTCCCTGTTGAATTCCGAGGCACTGAAGATGCTGACATGACTGGCTCGAAACAAATTGTACACTGGGTTATGAGAGACTCAAGTAGAACTTTGACACTGGGAGCTGGACAATCTATTCTTGGAATGCAGCAAGAAGGTCAAAGTGTAATTTGGACTGGAACTGTTGACCTAACCGATGATGGTAAAATTTCCATGCGAGAGGGAGATTGGGTTGGATTCTATCTTACAGGATATGATTCTGCAGGCAATGAGTTTCCTGTTGTATCAAACTCAGAAGCAAGTCCTATTGCTGAAATTGCTAGTGATGACACTGATTTCGAGCGCCAATGGGTCAGATTAGGAGCCGTTGGCCCTGAATTAAAGATTGGCTCAATCCGCTTATCTGATGACCACGTTGCGCCGGGACAAGAGGTCAAGATTACTGCAGATGTGCAGAATGTTGGTGGCTCAACCAGTTCTCAATTCAAGGTTTCATTCTACGCTGGCAACGATATTGTGCCTTTTGATTCGACTACATTAAACAAAATCGGTGCTGACCAAACGATTCCAGTGTCCGTATATTGGAATGCCGAAGAAGGTATTGACAAGATCAGAGTTCAGGTTGACCCGGATGATGTTATTGTAGAGGTAAATGATGACGACAACACTGCAGAACATAAGGTGGAAGTGGTGTATGTTTCTTACATGGGTTGGTTTGATTCCATACGCGAACAACCTCTGATATGGTTATTCTCGATAATGTCTGTAATCGTCCTTGTAGGAATTGGAATTACTGCTAACCGTACTGCAATCAGTCACAGCGATGATTCCCTTTACGATGATGATTGGGAAGTTGAAGAGGAAGATGAAGATTGGGAAGGCGATGAAGACGACGATGACGACGATTATGATGAAGACTACTGATAGTCTTGGAATCGTTGCCCTCTTGAACCAGTGACATCGCCCTATCAATATGGCCGAAGGCGTCTTCGCAAAACTCGATTCGGGTTTACAGAAGGCCCTAGATGAGAGAAAGTGGGTGCCAACCCCTGTTCAAGATGTTACGCAAGACGATATTGCATCTGGTAAAGATCGATTGGTTGTTGCTCCGACTGGCTCCGGTAAAACAATGGCAGCAATGCTTCCTTTGCTTGATAGATGTTTACGTGAAGAATGGGCAGGAATGTCCATCCTATACATCACTCCATTGCGCGCTTTGAATAGAGATGTTGATAGAAGGCTGGATGAGATTACCTCTGCCGTAGGCTTACGCCTTGGCCTGAGGCATGGAGACACTCCGCAGTCTGAAAGAAATAAACATGTTAGAAACCCTCCAAATGTGATGATTACAACTCCTGAAACATTCCAATTGATGTTTACTGGCTCTAAATTACGAGAATTACTTCGAACCGTTCAGGCAGTTGTAATTGATGAAGTTCACGAAATGGCTGATGGAGAAAGAGGGTGGCAACTATCTATTGGACTTTCGCGATTGGAATCATTCAAAGGCTCTAAAGTGCAAAAAATTGGTTTATCTGCCACTGTGGGAAATCCAAAACAAGTTGCGAGATGGTTATCGCCAGATGCTGAAGCAATCAATGCTATTGCTCCGCGTACAACGGAACTATCAGTTGATGCAGTGGTACAATTACCTGAAGATGAAATTGGCTCTTTAGAACTGGCTATATCCCCTAGAGCACATGCAACACTGCGAGGACTTGCAGACATTGTAGCAGAGAAAAACCCTTGCTTAATTTTCGTAAACTCACGAAATAGTGCTGAAACTGTCTCTCAGCGAATTCAAGCAATAGCGCCAGATTTGGAGATAGGGGTACATCACGGTTCCCTTGCCAAAGAAACCAGGACGCAGATGGAAGATGATCTTCGTAATGGGAAGATCCAAGGCTTGGTATGCACATCAAGTCTTGAATTAGGAATTGACGTAGGTAGCGTGAATCATATTGTACAAATTCGATCTCCACGCTCTGTTGACAGAATGTTACAACGTGTTGGAAGAGCAGATCACCGATTAGGAGGAGTCGGCAGTGGGCATCTTCTCGGGTGGGAAAGTGATGACATATTCGAAGCGGCTGTAATTGCAAGGAAAGCAATTGCTGGAGAGATTGAACCTGTTGAATGGAGAGATAGACCACTTTCTGTTGCTGCTAATCAAATCGTTATGATGGTTCACAGCCATGGAGCTTTACCAATCAAAGAGATTACAGAATCAATTTCAGGCGCTTACCAATTCGAAGGTTGGAATGATGATGACACCATCTCAATTGGCAAAGTATTAGCCGACAGGTGGGTTATCAGATGCGAGGATAACCCGTCGGAAGTCCCTTGGTACAGATGGCCTCATGATGTCTGGCAAGAATTGCTTAAGGTATCGAAAAAACCTCTACCTGAACAACCTAAATTGGCTTACGACGAGGAGCCTACTGAAGATTTAGCGAGGTTGAAGTTTGACCCACCTCCTAAATTCGCCAAAGGCTGGATTAGTCGTTCAGGTAGAACTCGCCAATGGGTCACAAAGCACCTATCGATGATTCCAGACAAGCAATCATACAGAGTTCGCGATGCTGTAACTCGTAAGAGTCTAGGAAATGTGGATGAAGCATTCGTTCTATCCCTAAACGATGGTGGAGAAGAAGCTGATGGGAGGCAAAGAAGATTCGTTATGGCTGGACGTACCTGGGTGGTAGTTGATGCCGACCCGGAACAAAGTGAACTGCTAGTTGCGCCAGTTTCAGACCAAGGCCATGCCCCTCAGTGGGTTGGAGAATTACCACCCACTCCTGCAGATGTTGCCAGAGAAGCTGGTCGATTAAGACGATTATTCGCAATTGATTTGGGATTGATTCCGGACGAAGCAATTGAGCAAATCGACCCTGCTGAATTGCTAAAAGGAAACTCAATAATCGATGAATACCCGCTCAATGGTGAGGCAAAAGGTATCCTTGCAGAAATCGTGACAACTCATTTTAATTCTGCGGGAGTAGTTCCTAGCGAGCGATTGATAACGATTGAGGATAGGGATGAAGCGATTATTGTCAATTGCTGCCAAGGTAATAGAATCAATGAAGCGATAGGACATTATCTCCTCGCCATGGCTAGTACTCGTTCAGGTAAATGGGGCAGACTAATCGTAGAACCCTGTAGAATATCACTTCAAATCGCAGGCGTTAGACCAGCAGAACTGATAGAATGGCTTTCAGAAACTCCGCCTGAAGCCCTTGAAGGTGTATTGTCGGTGACTCTACCTAACTCTAGAGAGGTAAGATGGAGGTTTGCTCAAATCGCTAAGATTTTCGGAATTCTTCGTCACGGAGTTGATCCTCGTAAAATCAACATCCAGGCATTGCTTAAGAAATACCGAGGCACTCCTGTTATGGATGAAGTTCTGGGTAAGTTATTCCATGAAAGAATGGATGTAAATGGAGCCATGGACGTATTGAGGGCGATTCAATCCGGATTGATTGGATTAATTGTTACCGCTACCGGGCCGCTAGGAATTTCAAGTCGTTCAGAGAAAGATTTACTCCTTCCAAATTTTGACAATCAACAGGTTAGAGCGCGCCTTGAAGGGCGCTTGATGAATGAGAGAGCGGTTCTATGTTGTCTTCGATGTGTTTCTGTACGCAGGTTCAGAGTAGCCCGATATCCTGAGATGGGGGACGTGAAAAGATGTCTGAAATGTGGTGGTCAGATGCTTGCTTGCATGCGCGAAGGCCTGGAAAAACAATTAGTAGATTGGGTGAAGTCGGACGATGTTAAAATCCGTGAACGTATGATGAAAAATGCTCAGGCTGTAGCTAACAGAGGAATGGATGCAATTCTAGCCTTAATGGGTAGAGGAATAGGTGAAGCGACTTGTCAGAGATTGATGCGTAAAGTTCAGCGGGGTGACATAGATGGTTTACTAGAAGCGATACATGTAGCTGAAATAGAATATGCAAGAACGAGAAGGTTCTGGGGCTAATCTGAATCTAATTCTAGCAGATTAACTCTTGTAGCCGCTTCGACAACATCGCCTTCTTCCCACCAATCAACAGCAATGAAGGTTGGCCGTTTCCCGTGTGTATCTATGCACTCTAATGCACGGTCAACCATGAAATCCACATCATTGGCTTCTCCAGCTCTGGTGGGGTCGGATAGCCCTGCTTGATTTTTCAACCAGTTATTCATATGGAATGCAGGTTGATTAGAATCTCCTCTCAAAGGCTCACAGTCCATTGAAGAGGTTTCTGCATCAGCGTAATTAGTTGTCCAACTATGTGTTAAGAAGTCATGGAAATATGGGTGTGAAGAGTCGCTGGATTGTTCCCAAAATACAACTAGTCGCTTATCCATATTGATTAGCTCAATTAGAGTCGGCCATTCCTCGTTGATTTGATGGATGTACATCAAATCTGATAGTCCTACGTCATCAAAAATTTCCTTCAAGTGGTCCGGTTCAACATAGTTTTCAATCAGAAGAGTAACTATATCTCTGTCCTCGCTATTCATTTCAGATTCCAATGCATTCAACCAATTCCATGGATCAACGGCCCCATATGTGCATGGACTGAACCCTCTATCTGAATCTCCATGGCAAAAACGTACATTGGAAAGGCTTTGTTCAGCAGTTGTCAAATAATGAGTGTCGAGCATAAAAGCCCTCATCCCTGCATTCCATTGTGCTTGAAATCCTGTGCGATGATTACTTGCAGGGTAGTAGATGTTATCTTCATGCGTTGAAAATGCGTTATGTGTTTCAGGGAAAGTCACTTGATCATATGTTCTGTGACATAAAATTACTAAGCCGTTACACGGTATTGTTTCAAGATACTTGCAACTGCCGTCGTCTTCAGTTGCATCTGCATCAAAGTTTTCGGCCTCTGAATCCGTGCATCCTAGTACAGGTTCTGGCTCATCGTATTCACAAGAGCCGTCATCTTCTTCTGCGTTTTTGTCGTAATTTTTGGCATTGCTATCCGTACAACCTAAAATTGGGTCGGTTTCGATTTCTGCAACCTCTTCAGAATTGTCAGGATTATCATCAAGATAAGTACAACCAGGAATTAGCAGTAATAATACTGCGAAAAAGACCCTGAGCGTCCCCATGTTCACTACATGGAGCCTAGTGATTTGAAACCACCGTCAAAAACGCGGGTCCTTTGGGCCATCTGTACGTTGAATCTCGACTCCGTGGGCGTCAAGGTATCCAATCCCATTCTCTCCGCCAAAGCCGCCATCAACGATTATTACTCGGCCTATTCCGGCGTGGTGAATGAGTTTTGCACACATCATACAAGGCTCCCCTGTAACTAGTAGCCACGCGTTTTTCGTAGGTACCCCGTTAGCAGCAGCGTTGCAAATTAGATTCATTTCAGCATGATGGCAGCCGATTTCAACTCTAGTTCCAGATTTGATATTCATCGTATCTCTCAGGCATTCGTCGCCGCCACAGAGTTTTCCTCCGCCCCTTGGTCCACCATTGTAACCGTCCATCAAAACGACATTTCGTTCTGGGTCAACGAGTACTGCTCCGAAATTACGACGAGGGCAGTTACTAGCTTTTGCAAGAGCAAGACATTGCTCGATACGAATGGCAAGATGCTTGTCCTTCATCAGGCTACCCAACAGGAGGGGCTTCATCAAACTATGTCGGCATCGAGACCGAGGTAAGAAAGAATATTACCGCATAGATAGAGAGAACCTGTAACTAAAATCAGGTCGGTTGGTTGTTTGAATGATTGAATTGCCTTTTCTGGAATTTCGATGTGTGTAATCCCTTCTATTGGTTGTTTAACTCCTGGATAACGACCGTCTTGTGGTTCAGTTGTTATCATCTCCACGGGTGGATGAGTCGTAACGAGGGCATACAATGGTTGCAAAAAGTGATGCATGTCTTGTTGCGGTGAAGTTCCTAACAGAAGAGACCACTTTTCTGGCAGTAGTGCTGCTATTTCGGGAACTGCTCTTTCCATGCCACTAGGATTGTGTGCTGCTTCTAACAATAGATTTGGTTCCCCTTCGATAAATTGCATTCTGGCCGGCCAACTTATCGGCCTTCTGACAAATGAATACCCTATCATTCCGCATATCATCTCAGCTAAATCAGCTGCTTCATCCATGAAAGATGATGGTTCAGGAAGATAGAATCTGGCGCTTATTGCTTCTTCCCGCATGGCGTTTCTAACACTTGCCGAACATGGATCTCGAATCAGCATAGGAACTCCCGGCCTCCATATTGCTGCCTTTTCTCTTGCAACTTTTTCAATTGTATCGCCTAAAATATCACTGTGTTCAAGGCTGATTGATGTAACTAAGCATCCGACTACATCTGCTGAACGTGTTGCATCTAATCTACCTCCTAGCCCAGTTTCGAGAACCATTATTGAAACACCTGCCTCTCTGCAAGCGACCAATGAAGTGAGATAGGTAATCTCAAAAAAAGTGAGTTCTATCCCTAAATCTCTTACTTTGGAAAGAGAAGTATCAAATTCATGATTGGTTACTGATTTTCCGTCTACTCTAACTCGTTCTTCGATTCTTACTAGATGAGGAGATGAAAACAATCCAACTCTATATCCTGCTCTCACCAGTCCGGCGACTAATTGTGCGCAGGCACTTCCCTTCCCGTTTGAGCCGGCAACATGAATACAATCCATACTCCTATCTGGACGGCCGAGGGCCTCTAGTGCCTCATTTACACGAGAAAGTCCGAGGGACATTCCTTTCGATTTTGAGGCATTTAACCACCCTCTCACACCTTCTGTAACCATTGGCCCCGTAGGGGCCAGACCACCCAATGGTTAGAAAACCACCCTCATACTCGGTAAATCATGGCAGAGGCTGCATCAGAGGACAATATCAAGCGCGTCGAGCGTGAATTGGCCAAAGAAGACAGGCTTCTTTCTAAGATGATTGAACAGGCGCCGGGAATGCTTGGGATGGCATTTATGTTCATCATTACAATTCTAATGGGGGTATGGTTACAACCTTGGTTTGATTCTGCAGGTTTACAAGCATTCGGAGAATCAGGATCTACACAAGTACGATGGGTTGGACTTCAACTCGCATCGATTTTTGCTTTCACATTCGTGATACTTTGGCTTGCCAAAAAACATCTGCAACACATTATCAAATACGGATTATTGGCTGTTCTGTTCTTGGCTCTTTGTTACACAACTATTCCTGGAGCGCATATATTGCTTGTTCCAGAAGTCGAGACTGAACAATTCGTATTTACAGATTCACAAGAAATCGAGGAAGAGGTTATTTCGGTGAATTGGGATGGAACTATGATCACTCGAGTTATCAATTGGACTGATAATTATTCTAACCACACCTTCGTAATATCAAAAAGGGCCGCCAACACTTCTTTGGATTGGTCTTTTGAGATAAACTCGTTTCCGGGAGACCCGACTATCAATGTAGTCGAAGGTGAATATTCATACACGGCTACAAATGGCGCTTGGATATGGTCATTTGACAAGAATACCGGAACTGTACTCGACCGATACGCGTGTTTTGATGAGCAGAATTGGAATGGGACTCTCGAGGACATTAAGCCTCTACCAGAACTCGATGGGTGTCTTACTGCATTAGAGGTAGTTGAGTACCCGGAAGGGGACTTTGAAGATCCTAAAGGGGCCTTGTACATCACCTCTGGTGGAAGTGAATTGGTGCGTAGGAATACTTTCCACGGAACAAACTTTACTGCACATCAGTCAAAATGGTCATACCCTCAATTACAAATGAACGAGAAGATGCTACAAGTAAGCCAGTATGATGAGGACAGCCTAATCATTGCTACCCCTAGCGGTGCTACGATGATTAGCCTTGAGGAATTTGCGGACTCTTATTCTGATGGACCTACAACTCCTCCAAACTGGGTTGATGAATGTACAGTTGAATGGTTATACCAAACAGATAGCAATAATCCTGTAACTGCTTTCAATATTGTTGAAAGCCCATGGGAGGATGAAGACAGGTTAGTCATGCTAGGCCATTCTGATGGTATGATTAAAGCTTGGATAATAGATGATGAAATTGACAAACCAAGTGGTGAATTCGAGGAAGAAGATAGGTTCCTTGCTGGTGATGCATTCGAAGGCCCAATAACTGCGATTGGAAGTTTCGATTTAGATGGAAAGAATGGTAATGAGTTATGGATAGCAGGAGCAGATGGTATTCACGGATTATTCTATTCGACTCTCATTGAATATGCAACACTTGACATTATTCTTGATGAAGACAGTAAATTATCAGCAGATGGTTATGAAATTCAAGCGATTAGTGTCGGTGGCTTAGAAGAAGCACAATGGGCACATGACAACTATTCTATGATCGTAGCAACGGGAGAGTTTGACCCTGATACGATGTACAACTCCTACGGAATACAGTGGGATGATACGGCATTCTTCTTAGGGATAGGTCTAGCAATTATCTTGATGGTTGCATTGATTATTCGACCAGAATGGTATGTTGTCAACACTGTTGGAGTGCTAGTGGGCGCTGGTGTAATCGTGATGCTTGGCGTAACATTTGTTCCAACTTTGATTGTGATATTTATGGTACTAGCTGCAATTTACGATGCATGGGCAGTATATCGCTCCAAGCACATGCTTGATCTAGCAGACACTATGATTGGGCTGAATTTACCAATATTATTGGTCGCACCACAAGAGAGTGGCTACTCAATGCTTGATGAGAAAGATAGTATCCGACCTCCAGAAGTTTCTGAAACTAAAGTCGCCACTGCTTCTCCTCCTGTCAAGATGAAGAAGCGAAAGAAACCGAAAGAAGCGATGTTCATGGGACTTGGTGATGTCATATTCCCGGGCATGCTAGTAGTTTCGTGCGTCAATTCGATTTCTACTGATGGTTTAGCAGTCGGTATTTCTGCACTTATTGGAGGATTAATTGGTTACTTCGTCCTAATGGGATACGTGGCATCTGGTAGGCCTCAAGCAGGATTGCCGTTACTAAATGGTGGAGCAATTCTAGGATATATTGTCGGCGGATTGATTTTCGTAGGTAGTGCTGCATTTTCGTTTGGTATTTCGTTGTGAGTTGGTAGTTATGCTGAGTATGGAATTGTTTCGAAATGATGCGGATAGAATCCGTGCGGACCATGACAAACGCGGTATACCTCACGAACGTATTGACAAAGTCATCGAGTTAGACCAACTGTGGAGAAACGCCCTCAAAGAAATGGAAGATGGGAGAAGAGAGCGTAACCAAGCCGCCAAAGGTATCGCTGATGCCAAAAAGAGTGGAGATATGGATTCTGCAAACAATATAATGGCCCAAGTGAAAGATTTGGGCGAGCGCATTGCTGCTCTTGATGAGAAAGCAAATTCACTTCTTGAAGAGAGAGACATTATTCGAATGCGCATCCCAAACCTGCTTCATGATGCTGTCCCTGTAGGTGATGATGAAGAAGGAAATACCCAGCACTCACTTCATGGCGAAAAACCAGAGTTCAGTTTCGAGCCCCGCACTCATAATGAATTAATTGAAATGAATAAATGGGTAGACTTAGAAAGAGCTGCTAAGATTGCAGGAAGTCGATTCTTCTTCCTAAAAGGAGACCTAGCAAGATTAGAGTTAGCACTACAAACATACGCTGTTGATTTCTTGATTGGCAGAGGGTTCACTCTCGTTCAACCTCCTGTGATGATGAATAGAAGTGCCTACGAAGGAGTTACAGATTTGTCTGATTTTGAAACCGTGATGTACGGCATTACTCCTGACCCATTGTACATGATTGCTACTAGCGAACATCCGCTGACATCAATGTACATGGATGAAGTCCTAGAACCTAGCCTTCTACCTATCAAAATGGTCGGAGTTAGCCCTTGTTTCAGAAGGGAAGTAGGAGCACACGGTCTTTCTGATAGAGGGATATGGAGAGTTCATCAATTCACTAAGATTGAACAGGTAGTAATTACTCACCCTGATGATTCTTGGGATCATCATGAAGAATTATTGAAGAATTGTCTTGACCTTTGGAATGCTTTGGATTTACATTATGAGGTGGTCAATATCTGCACAGGAGACATGGGGACTGTCGCTGCAAGAAAGTACGACCTTGAAGCATGGCTTCCAGGGGCTAATGCGTACAAAGAAATCGTTTCATGCTCCAATTGCACAGATTATCAGGCAAATCGCCTCCACATGCGTTACCGCACTAGTGAAGGTAATGCAGCAGTACACACTCTCAACTCTACGGCTGTAGCTACAAGTCGCGCATTAGTCGCTATCATGGAACAAAACCAACTTGAAGATGGCAGAGTTAAAGTTCCTGGATGTTTAGTGGCATTGATGGGTGGAAATGAGTATCTCGAACCTTGCCAATGGTGATTAAATGCGTTGTATTTTCCTTTCTTTATTGCTTGTACTCGCCCCTTTGAGCGGATGCTTTGGAGAAGAAACCGAAGAGGAAGTCACGCCAACATTGGTCGTAACTGATGTGTCCATGGCTACTCGTGGCCAATACATGACTATCGAGGTTGATTCAAATGTGGATTGGACATTCAATCGCTCTGCAGGCCTATTCTATGTCGATGATTTCGGAGTACTAAGAGACTCGGTTAGCACTACATTTTCATCAGAAACAAAATCATTAGAGTTATTGATTTTGGACAGTGAAAGAGAATCTGTAAACATTTCAGTGACAGCTGGTGAAGAGTTCTGGAATGCTACTCTGATGCTCGAAGATAGTCAAGATTTGATGCTGGTGGATGGTAGGCGTGCTTACGAAACCATAGACATGCTAACCAGTTCATACAACAATAGATGGTGCGCTAGTGCATCGGTACACGAAGGTGGATCTGCATACGAAGAAGCGGCTGAAGCAATGGCTGAAGAAATGAGAGGCATGGGGTTCGACTTTGTTGAAGTAACTCGGTATGACGATGATCCAAACCAATTGAATGTTGTTGGATATAATTGGGGCAGGACAAATCCTGACGAATACATCGTCATCGGTGGGCATTTCGACATTGCTTACGTGTTCACTCCGCCTGGAGGAGGGACAAACGAAGGAGCAAATGATGACACTTCGGGTTCAACTGTGTCTCTAGAGATGGCTCAGGCACTAGCGAAGATGGAATTCGACCATACTGTTGTTGCAGCATTGTGGGCTTGTGAAGAAGAAGGATTGCTAGGTTCTCTAGCATATGTCAATCATCTGCCTGAGAATGTGACTGTAAAATCATACTTGAACTTCGATATGGTCGCACTAAACTATCCGATTATTCCACTCGCAGAACCAATTCTTGGCCCAGGCGGAGAAATTTTCTCTGCTACTAAATACGAATGGCAAATTAGTATTGCAGGGGCAAGTGAAAGCAACATGCAACTGATGTACGAATGGGTAGGGACCACAATAGAGGATGACCTATCATATAGTCCGACAGATGCAAATCCGATTAATTGGCAGATTGCCGAATCATGTGCTTCAGATCACTGTGCTTTCTTTTCTGCAGATTACCCTACTTTCAACTTCTTCAGCCCAGGTGGAGAGATTTCATTCTGGCAAGAGTGGCACTCCCCATCTGATACACTTGAATTCATGACAGCAAAAGCAGGAGGCCAGGAAGGAATGGCAAGTGGATTCAACAGTCTTGTTTGGTCTTCGCTCGACCTCTTCGTCCGAATTGATAACTCGGATGAATCATTCCAAGGCCGATGGCTAGAAGCCTGATTACTCATTATTTGGTGATTGGATGATTACTGTCGAAATTGAACATTGGAAGACCCTCTGTGATGAATTCAAGTTATTCTTCGATTCCTTAGGGTCAGTAAAAGAAGAGAAGAATTACATCCAATTCAAATCTTTTAGCAGCAATGTTTCTACTGGTTTTTCGATATCAAAAGAAGGAAGCTTTGCTGCATCAATGCCTCTTCATGGATTAGAAGGTAAGGCTTTGACTGTTTCTTTTGACAAGGTGGAACATGCTGTTCATGTACATGGTTCAGAATCTAAATACACGTACAGGGTTCCCCAAGAATTACTTGATCTGAGAAATTGATTAATCATACCTTCTTGGTTAGAGTGCTCAATACATGCTCAATATTTGCCTTTGGTGCAAACCTATGCCACAGATGCGCCATTGGAATCCATAGTAATGTGTACAGTAAGACAACAATCATAGAGAGAGAAAAACTCCAATCGTTTGTCTCGTCGATATTGTAGAAGAGCCCTATTGGTATGAAGTGAAGAAGATAAACGCTTAGTGAAATTTTACCTAACGGATTAAGCAGAACCGTGTTGGATGCTTGCAGTATAATCCACAGAAGAGAAACCCCGGTAAGCGCAGCGATTAGGAAAGGGGCGTTTGATGGGAAAAATGTGAGTATAGAGTTGCCAGATGGTGCAGCCCACTCTAATCCATTTTGTTCAGAATAAATTAGTGTTGTAATGCAGAACAACAAGCCTGCAATAATTGGTGATACACTCTTTTTGCTAATCGGGAAAGTGCGTTCTGCTTCCTGCTTACAAGCAATCCATGAGCCAAATACAGCAAAAATAATCCAAGGGAATAGTGGATAAGTCCCTGTAATAATTAGATGTTTAAACAAGATGATGATTGATGATACTTCGACTCTATCACTCCATTGACTGGAACCTTGTAAGTCTGACAAAAAGAAGACTGTAGTTAAGATTGCTAATATCCAAATCCACAATATTGAGGAACTCTTATCGCGATTCATTCGAAATGGCCTAACCCACAAAGGCTGAGTCAATGTCAATATTGCGAATAATGTCAGGACACCGGGAGTTAGTGGATCGAATAAATGAGGCGCAGAGATATTCACAACTATCTGTGCAGCGAACAGAAATGCTACCCGGATATAGCGTTGATTGGACGTGGCTGTTGAATGAAAACAACCCCAGCCGAATATCGTGACAAATAACGGAGCCGCCAGTCCTCCTAATCCTGATACCAAGTAGATCAGTGCTGAAGGCTGTGTGTTAGCGCTTGGCCCCCATGTTGCAGCTGCGTGAACCATCACCATCAAAAGAACTGCAACGGCTCGAATAGAATCGACATGTGCGATTCTCTTGCTCATAGAATGTTCTTGCAGTTGCACTATATCAACAACCTCTCAATCAACCCCTCCATTATGGAGGGGTGAATCAAGAATGTATCTAGAATCTAATTGATTCACTCTCTGCGGATTAGCGCAGCACCTAGAAGACCAATGGTTGCTAGAATTCCTGTGAATCCTTGCATCATTGGGTTCTCATCAGAGTAAGAATCAGCTTCTTCAGAGTGAAGACGCGCTCCGTTCCATTCTCCAGATATCTCGTCCGAAGATGCGTCAATTACAATCACGTCTCCCATAGTCAAAGTTCCACTTTCATCAGAATCCATGAACATGATTGCATTCTCGGAGAACAACATATCAACCTCTGATTCCATTAGAATCGAAGAGAGTTGCACTGAATATGCGTCTTCACCGCAGTCTGATAACATCATCATACCAGTCATGGAATCCATCTCTTGAGTACATTGGGCAAGCACTAAACTATAGTCGTCTAGGTCTCCTTCAAGTCCTTCCATTCCGAATACGTAAAACATTACGCTGTCAGATAACATGTCTGAGTCTTCATCATCCATTTCATCCATCATTTTCATGAACTCTTCAAAGTCGAGACCGCCACTGGAATCGCTATCAAAGTTGTTAATCATTGCAGAGAACATCTCGAATTCTTCGTCAGACATTGGCTCTTCATCTTCAGATTGGTTAGATGAGTCTGCCCACTCTGAAGCTGTTACTTCACCATCATCGTTGGCATCGATCATAGCGAACAAGAATTCTGGATTGTCTTCCATATCGCCGTTGTCCATTGTTTCCATCATGGCCTTGAATTCAGTATAGTTTAATCCCATACTATCATCTTCATTGAACATATCCATCATATTACTCAAGCCATCTATATCCTCTTGAGTCATTGGTTCCTCATCTGAATTGTTAGATGAAGCAACCCATTCTTCTAGAGTGACCTCTCCGTCACTGTTTGAATCAATCACAGCGAACATTAATTCAGGGTTTTCACCAAATGCATCGTCTTCACTGTCAAGTGTGTACATCATGTTTTCGAATTCAGAGAAATCCAATCCACCACTGCCGTCTTGG
>Ga0228638_1000671_pt1 | contig 15266 bp, 19 predicted proteins | sample 48DmetaG_FD_182704 | JGI IMG/M metagenome (GOLD analysis project Ga0228638, IMG submission 182704) | Seawater microbial communities from Monterey Bay, California, United States - 48D | ecosystem: Environmental > Aquatic > Marine > Coastal | place: USA: California | collected 2016-10-31 | reverse complement strand
TGACTGTCACTGTACCTAGTAAAGTATCGAAGAGTTTACTTGAAAGGATATCCTGAGGTGTAATATGAATAATGCTGAGATTGTACTTGATGGAAATTCTTTAACAATAGAACAAGTTATTTCTGTGTCTAATTTTAATACTAAAGTCAGATTATCTAATTCTTCTATTTCTACCATTAAAGATTCACGAAATCTTGTTGAGGATATAATCTCTAGTGGAGATGTCGTTTATGGGATTAATACTGGCTTTGGTGCTCTTTCTAATGTCACAATACCAACCGAAAAACTTGAAGATCTTCAATCAAATTTAATCCGCTCCCATGCCTGCGGAGTTGGAGAAAAGATGGACCCTAATTCAGTCTTAATGATGATGATCGTAAGGGCAAATTCACTTGCCAAGGGTTTTTCCGGGGCTAGATTAGAATTGATTCAATTGTTAGTTGGAATGATAAACAATAGAATAGTACCTGTAGTGCCAAGAATAGGGTCATTAGGTGCATCAGGAGATTTAGCGCCACTCTCACATATGGCGCTTGCTATGATGGGAGAGAGCGAAACAGACGTACAAACTAAAAGTGGAGATTGGGTTACTTATAATTCAAAAGATGCATTAGAAAATTTTGGTCTGAAGCCAATTAAATTACAGGCCAAAGAAGGCCTTTCACTGATTAATGGGACCAGTCAAATGTGTGCATATTTATGTCAAAGTATAATTAATCTTGAAATGTTAATTTTTGCAGCTGATGCAGCTCTTTCCACTTCGATTGAAGCCATAAAAGGGTCATATGTAGCATTTGATAAGAGAATTCATGATGTTAGGCCTCAACTGGGTCAATCAATTTCTGCTAGTAGGATAAGAGGTTTCTTGATTGATTCCGAAATTAATGAATCTCACATTGATTGCGATAGAGTCCAAGATTCCTATTCTTTCAGATGTGCGCCTCAAGTTCACGGGCCAATGATTGACGTATTAAGAGAAGCAAGAAGAATCGTCAATATAGAAATTAATTCTGCTACAGATAATCCTCTTGTGTTTTCAGATAAAGGGAAACCAGAAGTGATTAGTGGAGGTAACTTCCACGGTCAAATTCTTGCTATTTTAAGCGATAATATGGCCATTTGCATACACGAGATAGCTAGTATTTCTGAAAGGCGTATTAACCAAGTACTTGACCCTCAATGGAGCGGTCAAAAGGCATTTTTAGCCAATGATGAAGGTTTAGAAAGCGGTTTAATGATTGTTCAATACGTTGCAGCTGCAGTAATTGCTGAATTATCACTACTGTCCAACCCTGTATCTACCACAAATATTCCAGTTAGTATGGGTAAAGAAGATCATGTCTCCATGGGTGCAACCGCCTCATACAGGACATTCAAAGCAAGTAAATTATTATCTTTAGTAATTTCTAATGAATTGATATGTTCATGTCAAGCATTGGATAATATTTCTGAAAAACCCTCTAAATCTGTAGGTAAAATTCATAAATGGTTGAGAAATTATGTATCAAAAATCGAAGGTGACAGAAGTACTACTAAAGATACCGAAATTATAGCTAAATTACTGTTAACACCAGATTTTATGGAAATATTCAGGGAGTGAACTTTTGCAAGAGAAATTGCATATGTCTCAACATCCAGGAATCAACCCACCTCCTTTTAGAAGCACTATATCAGCTATCGATAAAAACATAATTTCCCTCAAAGAATCATTTTGCTTCCCTCGCGGAGGGGGTCAACAAGGCGATACTGGTATGATTTCAAAAACTAATTTAGAAACTGAGTTATTGGAAACATTGCCTGGGAAATCAATTATTCATCCAGTTATTTCTACGGATGGCTTCAATATAGGTGATGAAGTTGTATGCACTATCAATCAGCAAAGAAGGAATAAAAACACATCAATGCACACTGTACAACATATAGTTTCAGCAATAGCTAATGATCTGTTTTCCGCCGAGACAGTCGGTAACCAAATTAGTGAAGAATATACGAGAATAGATCTATTATTCCCAGATAGAGATAAGTTCAATTCAGATGATTTGGTGCAGGCAGTAAATGATATTATCAATTCTCAAAAAAATGTTAGAATACATAATTGGGACCGAGATAGAATTCTACAACATGAGCAAATGAGACATACCAAGTTCATGGATAGAATACCATCTACTGTGACCCAACTAAGAGTTGTTGAAATCGTTGATGTTGATTTGTGTCCCTGCGGGGGAACACATGTAGATAATACTTCAAAACTAGATGAAATGATCATTACCAATGTTAAATCAAAAGGTGCAGGGAAATTAAGAATTTCATATTCATTGAATAATCTTTAATGCTTGTATGTAGTTATTGGTGGGCTCGGCAGGAATTGAACCTGCGATCTCCACCATGTCAAGGTGGCGTCATAACCCCTAGACCACGAGCCCCGTAATACAGGGGGCAAGCATACCACTGATGAATGATTCTCTTCGTATATTTGAATTAAGCAATGATCTTAGAAAGTTTACCATTGCAGTTTTCTCTAGAACATAATCCTGAAACTCTTGTTCTACCATTTTTCATAATAATTTTTTTAGGAGATTGTACAAATACTGTATTTTTGCATTTCATGCAATAAGCTTCAACAGATAACATATTCATTCGAGTTCGGCTCTACAACTAAACCTTACTAACAGGGTATTTTTAGTTAAATATGAATTATTTTGTAAAAACGTCACACTGCGTGGCTGTATTGTCTACTATTCAAAATCCAAGTTCTGATAACTACCATTATCAGCCAATAGTGTATCGGTAAAATGAATATATTTATCCAGTTATTTTTTGATTCAAAAATATTCAGACTCAAATTATTTGAATAATCTGATTAGTAATTTCTAATAAGTTAATTTTTTAATACTTGTAGGAATTGCCTTTTATGATTTTACAATAGAGCCTGAAAAATACGTTTTGAATATAGGAGATACTCCAGGTGTCTGGCACCAGTAATCTACATACTCACTATTTAGAATATTAAAATCAGCGGGTCCTCCCTCGTATAATGAGCCAACACATTTTTCCATTTCACTATTTAGAGTAGATGCGGGATTTCTTGTGCATGCTACTAATGCAGCTAATGGATCTATGCCTATCCGGTGTGTTGCTAGACTTGAAACAAATGGCAAAGAAAGAGATTGACAATTAGGATTGAAGTCAGTTGCTAAAGAGAAATTCCAATTGTTCTCGATGCAATCAACTATTCCATTACCTAGATCTTTTCCTAGAACATATGGAGTACCTGGTAGAAATACCTGCATAGTTCCAGATTTATTTGCTTTGTCTCTAGAGTCATCATTACTGAAACCTACATGATCTGCGCTGCAACTATTTAGTTCCGCTGCGAGTGACAAACCTCCAGAATCTACAAATTCATCTACATGAAGGCGGCTCCTTAACCCAAATTTTCTTGCAGACTTAACTAGAGTTTCTGTTTGTTCAAGATTAAACCATCCTGGTTCACAAAATACATCAATCCATTTTGCTAATCCTTTCTCTGCTACTAATGGTAATTGTTCATGAATTAATTCGTCCATATATTCGCTGACTTTCTTGTCATCTGGGAAATCGTGGGCTCCGAGCCATGTCGGGAGAATATTTTGATTATTCCCTCCTAAAGAATTAGTGACTTGAAGAATCTTAATTTCGCTTTCAACTGATAAACCATAGCCACTCTTTGCTTCAATAGTTGTAGTCCCATAATTTGATGATTGTGAAAGATTAATGCGACCAATTGATTTCAATTCTTTTTGTGATGCATTTCTTGTCGCCTCAACAGTTTTAGAAATACCACCGCCCTGTTTAGATATATCTTGATACGATAAACCGTTTTGTCGCAATCTAATTTCATTAGACCTATCACCGGACCAGAGAAGATGTGTGTGGCAATCAACTAGTCCAGGTATTATTGCCTTACCTTTAACGTCCAAGAGATGAATTTGGGTAGATTTACCATCTTCCATATCTGGTGCAAATTCTTCTAATAATTCTTGTTGGGGTCTGATTTTAATTATATTTCCTTCAGAAATTATAATCGAGTGACCGCCTTCTAAAATTAGATTTTCTCGATCAGACATTTCCATACCTGAAAGTGGTTTAGAGACGTCCCCATGAGACAAAGTTGCAAGTTCCCCTATGTTGTATAACAGGAGGTCCATGATAGCGGACAGGAGTGACACTTGAAAGGACTCCCTTCCTCGCAGGTGTAATGGGTGTTATTTTAGGGATTGAAAGTACAGCTCATACTTTCTCCTTCGGCGGTGTTTATTCCAATGGAAAAACAATACCATCTTCATCCGCATTGTTCAGGCCTGAACAGGGAGGAATTCATCCGCGAGAGGCAGCCGACCACCATTCATTATTATCTGGAAATTTATTTAAGGAATTTATTTCTAAAAATCATATTCCAATGAATCAGATAGATGCAATTGCATTCAGTCAGGGGCCGGGTTTAGGGCCTTGCTTGAGAGTTGGTGCTTCTGTAGCAAGATCCCTTTCTGATAAAATAGGTAAGCCATTAGTGGGGGTGAATCATTGCGTAGCGCATATCGAGATTGGGAGACTACAAACAGGCTGTAAAGACCCAGTTCTATTGTACGTAAGTGGAGGCAATACACAAGTAATAGCCAGAAACGGAAGTCGATACAGAGTAATTGGAGAAACATTAGACATAGGTATCGGAAATATGTTAGATAAATTTGCTAGAACGCAAGGAATTCCGTTCCCCGGCGGCCCTAAAATAGAAAAATTAGCTAACGAATGGGAAAAAAGTAATCCATTAGCCAGTTTAGACGAAATTATATTACCTTATGGCATTCAAGGAATGGATTTATCATTTTCAGGTATTCTGACTGCTGCTGTACAAAAAGTTTCAGATGGGCACTCTCTTCAAGAAGTTTGTTGGTCTCTCCAAGAGCATTCATTTTCAGCATGTATAGAGGTTGCAGAAAGGGCATTAGCTCATACAGGGAAAAGTGAATTATTATTAGGAGGAGGCGTAGCTTGTAATGAAAGAATTAGAGAAATGGCTAGGCTGATGTGTAAAGATAGGGGGGCAACTGCATTTTGGCCAGAAAAACAATATTGCGTAGACAATGGAACAATGATTGCCGAACTAGGCAGAAAGATGCTTAAACATGATATTTATACTAAATTGGAAGATAGTGCCATCGATCCTTCTATGAGAACTGATCATGCAGAAGTGGTATGGGACTAATTCTCGCTCTAAGAAGACTTATCTAAGGCACTTGGTGGCCGTTATACAGGACTGAGTATATTGAGAGGAGGAAGAAGGAGAGGACCACCCAAAAGGGCGCCAAAGAATATCTTCAGTCCCAGTACTAAGAAGGAACAAAAAAACCCTGTCCCTAAGCCTCCACCAAAAGTACAAGCAATTGTACCTCCTGCTCCTATAGCTCCACCAAAAACCGCTGGTTCAGAAAAGGAAAAAAAGGTTGAGGAAAAGGATATTAAATCCCAAGATACTATACCTGAAATTATAGAAGAAACATCCATTGAAGTAGTTGAGAATGTCATTCCTAAAACAAGTGAAGAAGATGTTTCAAAAGAAATCATTACAGATCAAATATTAGGAAATAAACCTAAAAAAACACGTGGTTTAAAACAAATAAAAAAGAAACAAGATAGTAAATCCAAAGATTTGAATGTTCAAAGCGATAGGGCTGCTGCACTAATTGAACAAAGCAGAAAAAGAGCTATGCAACCGGTTGTAGCCAAAATCGATACGGCAAAGAAAACAACCAAACCCGTTGTCACTAAAAGACGTAGGAATACTAAAACAAGTTACCAACCTGCTGCTAGAGCAAAGCGCTTGAATAGAAGTAGGCATATGGAATACAAGTATGAAATGAGAAAATTACTAGTAGATATTAATGTCCCTGAAGAACATAGGTCAAACTTATTAGGTACGATTTGGGCAAAGGGAGAAAGGAAAACTACAACTGATGCTAAAGATTTTCTTCTTGAAAAAATGACTGAAGGAGCAATAGATGAAGATCAAAAGTCTAGACTTGAAAAAGTCATTGACGATTACACAATAAGGAGATGAAGATATGGTCGTAGAAAATAATAAAGTAGTAAAAGTTCATTATCATGGGTATTTTCCTGATACAAGAGAGGTATTTGATAGTTCCTTAGAAAGAGAACCACTAACATTTTTAGTTGGGCACGGACAAATGATACCTGGTTTTGAAGCAGAGATTTTAGGTTCTGAATTATCCGAAAAAAGAACATTTACATTGGAACCAGATAGAGCATATGGGCATAGGGATGAGTCATATATCACAGTCAGACCATTTCCCGAATTTCCAGAAGGAATAGAGGTTGGAATGAAATTCCAAGCAGAAGTTAATGGAATGCCTATGCCATTTGAAATCATAAGTATTGATCTAGAGGATGGAGATTCAGGCACAGTTACATGTGATTTCAATCACCCAATGGCTGGTAAAGCTTTGACTTTTGAAATTGAAGTTATGGACATTAGAGATGCTGATGAAGAAGAAATCGCTCATGGACATGTCCATGGAGATGGCGGACATCAACATTAGATAATCACATAATTCATTTGCTGTATCGTTACCCGCTGTGTGTGGAGAAGCGCTCGAGTAGGTCGACGACACGCAGTGGTCTATCAAGAAATGATGTCCCTACACAGGATACTCTTGCAGATACAAAACATCCAGAAAAAGGTCACTCATTGCCTGGTGATCCTCCATATACACGTGGTATCCACAGTGGTATGTACAAGGATAGATTATGGACAATGAGACAATATGCAGGTTTTTCTACAGCAAAGGAGACAAATGAGAGATTCAAGCTATTGTTGGATTCAGGACAGACAGGGTTATCAGTAGCATTCGATTTACCGACACAGTTAGGGTTAGATTCAGATGATGAGGACTCATTAGGAGAAGTTGGCAAAGTTGGTGTACCGATAGATACATTGGAGGATATGGAAGTACTATTTTCAGGTATCGATTTAGGTAAGGTTTCAACCTCAATGACAATTAATGCACCTGCAACAACACTATTGGCATTATATGTAGCAACAGCTGACAATCAAGGAGTTCAAAGAAATTCATTAAGAGGGACAGTACAAAATGATATTTTGAAGGAATACATTGCTAGGGGATTGTATATTTATCCTCCAAAGGAATCTATTAGACTAACAACAGATTTATTTGAATGGTGTAATGAAAACGTGCCTAAATGGAATACAATATCCGTAAGTGGATACCATATTCGAGAAGCAGGTTCTACTGCAGTAGAGGAAGTAGCATTGACGTTAGCAAATGGTATATTTTATGCCCAAGAAGCAGTTAAATCTGGTTTAGAAATTGATGACTTTGCACCAAGAATGTCATTCTTTTTCGGTTGTCATAATGATTTTTTTGAGGAGATATCCAAATTTAGAGCAGCAAGGGAACTTTGGTATGAATTAGTTAATGAAAGATTCAAACCAAAAAATCCTAAATCATCTCAATTGAGATTTCATACTCAGACAGCTGGTGTTACCTTAACTGCACAACAACCAATGAATAACACAGTAAGAGTATCTTATCAGGCTCTATCTGCAGTACTTGGCGGAACCCAGTCACTTCATACAAATAGCTACGATGAGGCTATTGGGTTACCAACAAATGAATCTGTTAAGATAGCTTTGAGGACTCAACAAATAATTGCTAGTGAAACGGGAGTGGCAGACGTTGTTGACCCCTTGGCTGGATCATATCATGTAGAAGAATTAACAGCATCAATTAAAGAAAAAGCTCGTAAATTAATAATCGAAATTGAAGATAAAGGTGGTGTTTTAGACTGCCTGAAGTTAGGTTTCCAGCAAAAAATGATTCATGAAAGTGCATGGAAAGAGATCAAAGACATTGAAGAAAAAAATATTATAGTTGTTGGCGTTAATAGTAATATTGATGGAGATGAGGATTTTAAATCAGCTATGAAAATTGATTCAGGAAATGAAAAAAAACAGATTACAAAATTAGTCAATTTTAAGAAAAGAAGGAATGAAGAGGAGGTCTTGAATAAATTGAATGAACTAAGAGAAGTATGTCAAGGAACGGAGAATATAATGCCCTCACTCATTGAATCACTAAAAATTGGTGCCACTGTAGGCGAAGTCAATGGAATAATGAGAGAAGTTTTTGGGACCTGGATCTCGCCGAGTGGTGTTTAGAATGAGTAGAATAGATCATATTGGAATAGCAACTAATAATCTCAATGATGCATCAAAATTTTGGCAGTTAATAGGGCTAGATTCAGGTGAAGATCATATAAACTTGGAACAAGATGTTAAGATTAGAATGTTCTATGGTAAAGATGAAAATAGCAATAAGACTTATTCTAAGGTTGAATTAATAGAAGCTCTTTCTGACAACTCACCTATTGCAAAGTTCATTCAGAAAAGAGGTGAAGGGATTCAGCAATTAGCAATATCAGTGAAAAATATTGACAATTTAATCTCCAATTTGATAGATAGTGGTATAAGAATGATCAATAAAGAATCTACTATTGGTGCCGGAGGACATAAGATTGCTTTTGTACATCCTGAGTCAACAGGTGGTGTACTGGTTGAACTTGTGGAAAGATTAGATAAGGAGTGAATAGTATGCTAAGTAGTATTAAGTCAATAATAGATAAAAAAAAGAATGGAATTACTATAACAAGTAACATGTTAAACTTAGAAATTGAATACATGTCAAAAACATTAGAAATAATGAGGGATGCTCAGAAAATATCCAATGACGCTTACTTGGATTCAGGTTCAATCCAAGGAGGATTAACAGTAGTCTCAAGTTTAATAGAACAAAATATAACAGATACTGAAATCGATTCATTAATGGAAACATTAAATTCTAGAGCAAACATTTTGGAAAGTAAATATCCTGGATTGAATGCCATTTTGGAATCTTATAGAACTTAATATTCTTAGAAGAATACTCTAAGAATATTTATATGTCAGTTTCTACTGGGTAAGTTATGCCAAAAGTTAGTTTGGATATTCCCTCGGAATTATTAATTGATATTAAAAATCATGTTGGTGATGAAAAGAAATTTATTTCTTTAGCCGACGCTATAAGGACTGCCTGTAGGAAAATGTTAGATCAATTAGATACAATAGACGAGTTTCATGGAAGGAGATGATAGTTTGAAAAAAATACCTGACGAAAAAGATGCTATGGAAGCAGTTGAAACATTGGTAAGATACATTGAGAAAGATGGAGGAGAATTAAGAGAGGGTTTAGTAGACACTCCAAAGAGAGTAGTCGAATCATTTAATGAATTGTACAATGGTTATACGGAAGATGCTGACTCACTTTTAGATGCAACATTTAATGCTGAGGGATACGAAGGACTAGTATTGTTGAGAGATATAGAATTTCATTCGACTTGCGAACATCACATGCTGCCGTTTACAGGAGCAGCTCATATCGCATATATTCCAGTAAACAAAATCGTTGGTATTAGCAAATTAGCAAGATTAGTAGAGCTTCACTCCATGAGATTGCAAAATCAAGAACGTATAACAAAATCTATTGCAGATGATTTGGAGAGAGTTTTGAAGCCTCTCGGATGTGGAGTGATTATAGAAGCCAAACATGGCTGTATGCAATGTAGAGGTGTTAAGAAACAGAATTCAGTCATGGCAACAAGCTCTATGAGGGGTGTATTTTTCGATAATTCTGAAGCAAGGATGGAATTATTACAATTAATTAATAATCCAAGAAATAATTGAGTTGTAATCATGGTTATTCTAAATCAAAATAATGATATTGAACAATTATTCCCGATTGTAGAAATTTTTCATAGCGTACAGGGAGAAGGTTACCACGCAGGAATTCCTTCAATTTTTGTTAGATTTGGCGGATGTAACCTAAGGTGTCCTTGGTGTGACACTGATTTTGATATTTGGACTGATATGAGCATTGCAGAAATAGTCAATGAATTATCCAAGTATGATTGTGATAGAATAATATTCACAGGAGGAGAACCAGCATTACAAGATTTAGTAACATTATCTGGGTTTCTGAAACCTCTAGGGTATTATTTGAGTATTGAAACAAATGGGACTATTGAAATTCCATCGAACACTATAGATTGGATTTGTGTAAGCCCTAAAGATCAGGAATATGAAAATATAAAAATCCGACAAAGAATTGGTGATGAGTTAAAGGTCGTATTTCTAGGACAGGACTTAGATATGTATAGCGATCTTAAAGATGGATTCAACCACTTATTTTTACAGCCACTATATGATGAGGGACAAAGTACGGAATGGAATGGGATGAACTTCCACAGCACTTTTGAAAAGGTTCGATCCAATCCTGAATGGCGACTTTCATTACAGACTCATAAATGGATGGGTGTTGAATAATGAGGGCTGTTATGTCATTTAGCGGAGGGATGGACTCTACAAGCGTACTCATTCGTTTAATTAATGAAGGTTACATGATAGATTGTGTTTCATTTAATTATGGTCAAAAACATAAAATTGAGTTAGAAATGGCTATAAAAAACATTTCCTACTTAAAGGAAAAAGGCTATACAATAACTCATAAAATTGTAGATTTATCATCGGCGATGTCATTATTCCACTCATCTTTGACCAAGGACGAAATTACTGTTCCAGAGGGTTACTACGAAGAAAGTCAAATGAAGAACACAGTAGTTCCTAACAGAAATGCTATATTCTCATCAATTATTTATGGATATGCCTTATCTATAGTTGCGGAAGAAGATACTGATGTTAAAATTGCCTTGGGAGTCCATAGTGGTGATCATGCAATATATCCAGATTGTAGACCGGAATTTTATCGTGACCTAGAGATATCTTTTAAAACTGGTAATTGGGATTCAGAGAGAGTAGAATTTTATCTTCCATTTATTAATGGTGATAAAGTGACAATACTTAATGATGCAGTCAAATCATGTGAAGGTATACAAGTTGACTTTGACACAATATTTTCAAACACAATTACGTCTTACAATCCAGACTCTAAAGGCAGAAGCTCGGGGAAGAGTGGCTCAGACATTGAAAGAATCTTGGCATTTCATAAATTAGGTCGGAGAGACCCCATTGAATATGTTGATACGTGGGATAATGTATTGAAAAATGCATTGAATACCGAAAAAAAATATAAAGATGAAGATTATAGGAATAGATTGACTGAAATACAATATGATGTCACTAGAAATAGCGCTACAGAACATCCATTTACTGGTCAATATTGGGATGAAAAAAGGGAGGGTGAATATCTCTGTATTTGTTGCGGTAAAAAATTATTTACATCTGAAATGAAGTTTGATTCTGGTTGTGGATGGCCATCATTTTTTTCAGAGGATGATGGTGCGAATATAGAGCAAGTAGAAGATAGAAGCCATGGAATGTACAGAGTAGAAGTCAAGTGTTCATACTGTGATGCCCATTTAGGCCACATTTTTAACGATGGACCAATTAATAATGGTGGTAAAAGATACTGTATTAATTCGGCTTCATTGGATTTTAGGGAGGATTGAATATGGCAACGACAATTAAGAGATTTGTAGAAACAGATACAGGACATAGAGTTCCTAATCACAAGAGTAAATGCAAACACATGCATGGTCATAGGTATAGATGGGAAGTAGTAATAGAAGGGGATATAATTCAAACTAGTGGAGTTTCTGATGAAGGAATGTTGATGGACTTTTCAGATATTTCTGAAATATTAGAAAGGCACATCCATGACGTGGTAGATCATTCATTTATTGTATATGAAAAAGATTATTTGGCAATTCAAGCACTCGAAGTTTTAGGGAATGATCATAGAACACTAATAGTTCCATTCATTCCTACAGCAGAAAATCTTGCAAAATGGGCATTCGAACAAGTAGAACCACATATCGAGTCTAAATATGGTCAAAATATTAAATTGCTAGCAATGAATGTAAGAGAAACTCCTAAATCTTGGGCATCTTGGAAAAAAAATTAGGATTTATCTGAGATTATCTCTTCCCAGATTTCGGGATTCTTAGAAAAATATTCAAATGCAATATTAGTTGTATGAAGTACCCCTAATAGTCGATGAATTTCATCGTCTTTCGGTAAACCTCTCATAATTACTCTGTGAAGCGTCTCTTCGATTCCAGATCTTCTAAAATCAATTGTTGGAATAATCTCAGATAACATTGTAATTTCTTGTCTGAGGATATTTTTTAGTTTAGGAGAGAGAAGTTTGGCATCGATAGATGTTCGAGTCCCTGAACTTATTGATTTATACCAGGCATAGCAAATTATAGTAACAGCATGACTGAGATTCATAATAGGGTAACCTGGCCATGTAGGGATAGTGATTAATAAATCACAAATTCGCAATTCACTATTTAGTAGTCCTTTTCCTTCAGGGCCGAATACAATCGAAATATTTCCATCTAAATTATTTAGCATCTCTGGTAAATCTTCAGGCTCTAAGAAATGTCTGAAAGATATTTTACTACCTTTTTCCCTTTTACCTGATGTCCCTACAACCAGGCTGGTATCGGAAACTGCAGATTCAATATCATCGAAGAATTTTGCATTATCTAATACAGATTGGGCATGTTTAGCTCTATTACGGACTTCTTCGGACCAAATAGGATCTCTACCAACAATCCTCAAATCAGAAAAACCAAAGTTCATCATTGAACGAGCAACTGCGCCTATATTTCCATCGAATTGTGGCCTAACTAGTATGATTGACACTCTATTAGAATAATTAGGAGGGGGAACATCAAGCATCTCGCCCATATGAATCAAATATCCCTAAGGAAGCGATTGAATAATACTTCTCTAATCAACTCTACGCTGTTGATACCTTGTAATGTAACCAGCAATCCAGTTTCTCATACGTTTGTTAGATACATCAGTATATTCGGAAACAAAGTTTTTATTATTTTCAAAATCATTATTGAAGACATCAGGATATAATTCAACTAATCTCAATGCTCTAATTTTAATGAATGATGGTCTAATATTGCCCATTTTTAGTCCTCCAACAATTTAACTTCTAGAGGAAAACCTTCCTCTCTAGTAACTTGAACACGAATTTTTCTTGGCGGGTTTTGCATGCCACGAGACCATATAACGTGATTAATAGATTCATCGATCCATATTTCTTCTTCTTCTGTCTTCTTCATGTGCTGTGATACATGTTTCTTAATTTGAGCCATTGCACGGTTAGCTCTGCGAGTCCTAGGAACTGACCATGCTGCTCTTAGTGGAATTGTCATCTCTCTTACTTCTGCCATATAACTCACCTCTGTAGTTTAGAACGGCGCCACATATGCCTCTTAGGGTGGCTAGTTACGTTCCTGTTGGTTCTTAGCATTACCCAAACTGGGACACGACGGTTTTGCTTTGTGACTTTGTTAAGTCTTAGTTTCTTTGCTAATGGTTTTACACGTGCCATATAATCACCTTAATATTTTGAAAGTCCAGGGTACTTCTCTTCAGCAGCACCGCGTACTGAATGAGCAGTTTTATCTAGTAATGCATGACCTTCAGGAGTTAGAATTTTTCCAAAGTTTACAGTATTAGCGGGATTCCACTTGCTAGTAATTAGTCCTGCTTCAGTCAATTGTTGAAGAACCGTTCTAGCTACATTACGAGAACCCGATGCTGCTCGTGTTGGTTTTACACCGCGATCTTTGGGGCCGCCAAACAATTGAGCCATGTGGTTTGTCCCGATAGGGCCCTTCATTCCGACCTTTCTTAGAACTGCCGCAGAGCGGATAAACCACCAGTCTTCTTGAGTAGGAGGTCTTTCACGGTGAGTACCAGTTTTTACGTATTCTGCCCATTCTGGAGGGTTAATTGGCTCGAAACCTTGTAGCTCTGTTGAGAGGCTATCAATAAGCAAATCTGCCGGTACATCGTAATATGTCGTCATACTATCACCTTTGTGCGGACCGCCCGTCCTAGAGTCTGTATTTAACCGTGATGACAAGAGAGCACACAGTCACAGTAGATGAATAGAGTAAGATTGAACAACAAGTATTCAAAACCCACCTCCCATCGCATCAGATTATGGAGAAGTCAATGTCGCGTAACCCAAATATGTTGCGTACTTTAATTGGACTAGGTTTAGTACTAATTATTATACTTGGATATGCGGTTCATTCAAACACAGTAGATTCAGAATATTACATGTACGAAACTACTAATTCGGAACAAAATACTGAATTAATTCAATTGGAAGAAAACTCCTCAGAATGGTATTTTATCTCCAATGAACCCATTACTTGGATTAATACTACAGTTGAGGGAGCTCCTCAAGGAACTACTCTAGTAATTGATGCATCAGGTGTAGAATGGTATCACACCCCATCGCTAGGACAAAATGAAAAAGACTTCAATTGTAAGGAATTCGCTCCTGACTATGTTGATTTAATAGAAACTTGTATCAAGGGGTCATTCCACGAAATTTTACTAGATGATCAAAATATTATGGTAGGTTTAGTATCTACGGAACTTCCTATAGGTGGTCTTGGTTCACTGCAAGCAGATGACCTAGATGCTGCGAACGAAAGTGTTGAAGAAATACTAGATGATAATACAAATACGATAACTTGGAAAATTTCGTTAATAAATTCTGAGGGTGAGATAATTAGTTCAGAGGGGATTGAAGTTAACAATTCCATCACTACACATAATTTATTATCAGTTACAGAATTTAAATTGGACCCTATTCAAGAATCGATCTATAGTTTTGCAACGTTAGTAGGGTGTTTTACACTCCTCCTTATATTGCCGATGATAGCATATTTTTCTGCTGTGTATAAAGAAAAGAGGGACGAAGATGCCAGATCGAAAACTCCTGAATTAGAAGTTAGCGAGTAGTATGCCGTACATTAATCTGAAATTGAGTAACGTTCTTTAGTGTAATTGTTTACGAAGAGACATGGCTAACAGGGGCATCAAGGGTTTGAGCAAAGCTAGAAAAATGTTTTCTAAAAACAAACAAAGTACCGAAAAAAAGGTTGAACCATCCTGCGAAGAACCAGGCTGTGGCTGTGGAAACTAAGCCTATTTGAATATCACATTTCATCTATATCTTTAGTTAAAGCTTGAATTCCCAATTCGGTGATGTATAGAGATACTTTCAACCCGACTCGCTTTCTTTCGACCATATTCCAATCAATTAGTGAACGTATGTGGTAAGAAAGAACTTGAGCAGAGACCCCTATCA
>Ga0228638_1000652_pt1 | contig 15372 bp, 3 predicted proteins | sample 48DmetaG_FD_182704 | JGI IMG/M metagenome (GOLD analysis project Ga0228638, IMG submission 182704) | Seawater microbial communities from Monterey Bay, California, United States - 48D | ecosystem: Environmental > Aquatic > Marine > Coastal | place: USA: California | collected 2016-10-31 | reverse complement strand
TCGCGTCCGCGACGCGCATCGTCGTCGTCGTCGCCATCGCGCGTCGTCGTCTCGCGCCGCCGCGACCCTATCGCGCGTCGGCGCGCGATCGCCGCGCCCGCGCGCGACGCGAAACGCGCGGCGTCGATCGCGCGCCGACGTCGACCCTCGATCGCGCGTCGACGACGACGACGACGTCGCGATCGGGCCCGTCGCGCGATGGACGACGACGACGCGCGCGGACGTCGTAGTGTACCGACTCGAACACCATGTGACGCGCGCGCGCGCGCCGCGATAAAACGGCGACCGACCGACCGACCGCGCGACGCGGATCGACCGCGGACGTCGCGCGCGGCGCCGCCGCGCGGCGCAGTGATCGACGCGCGTCGACGCCGACGCGCGCGAGCGCGATTCGAGCGACGCGGGCGATCGGAGCGACGCGACGCGACGAGGACGCGCGCGCGCGGGACGCGATCGGTCGGGTTTCGGATTAGTGGCGTCGTCGGACGCGCGCGATACCGGGAGACGCCGGGCGCGCGCGCGCGAGGATGGCGATCGTCGATCGCGGGGTGATGTCGACGCGCGCGCGCGGCGCGCGCGCGCTGGGGCGGCGGGAGACGACGCGAGAGGGAGGGAAGCGGCGCGGCGACGCGACGCGAGGGGCGAGCGCGAGCGACGCGCGGGCGAGCGCGCGCGGGAGGGCGTCGATGCGAGTCGGGCGCGTGGTGACGTGCGCGGGACGAGGGGACGAGCCGGGAGAGATCGGACGCGCGATGTTTGAAAACGGCGTCGGGACGGCGAGTTTTCGCGGATACAAGCTCGTGGACGAGATAGTGCTCGAGCTCGAGGTCGGGGGGGGCGCGGAAGACGAGGACGAAGAGCGTGAAGTTCGGCGACCGGGGGCGGGGAGAGTTGGTATGGCTGGGTTCGACAGCGCGCCCGGGTTCGCGTCGTTCTCGTGGATGTCGGACGAGGCGTACGAAGAGTACGAAGAATCGCACGAGCACGAGCACGACGATGAGGATGGCGAGGGATGCGAGCGATGCGAGGGATGCGAACGATGCGAACGATCGAGCGATGCGAACGAAGTCGTGGCGCTTGGGATGAAGGCCACGACGAGTATTGTGAAGAAGACGGTAGAAACGACGTCCATCGTGCGGAAAAAAATACAACAGACATCCCTCGCGACGACGATGATGCGCGCGACTGAGAGATTCGATACCAAGACCAAGCTCATTTACGGTGGTATCGCGACGGCCGTGGCTCTTATCGGAGGTAAACACAGTTTTGCAGCCGATCGGCGCGCGGCGTCGCCGACTGTGCCGCAGGTGACGACCTCGATCGTGGCTGAGCGTCCGAAAAATGTGGTGAAAACGGAAACAGTCGCCCCGTTCGCTCAAAATTTACCAGCAGTAAATGCGACCTCGATGACTTTGCGTCACAGTAATGCGCTTCCGCCAGTCGTTGCAAAAACCGCTGCGGTAGCTGGTATCGCGTCTGCGGCTGCAGTTGCCGCTGCGGCAATCGGCTTCGGTATCTCTCGCTCTGGCGTTGACGTGCAAAAAGTGCGATCCAAATTGGAACGTTTGCCCAGTCTTGCTCAGCCTTTGGAAAGCGATGGTAGCGCGGTGCGACGCTTAGAAGTACTGCGGCAATCAATGATTCTGGAGTTTGAAACCGAAATCGAAAAGCTCGGCGCCATGAAGAAGGAGAAGAATGATAACCTCAAGACTCTGAACGACGACTTCAAGCGCCACATGAAGGATGTGCAAATCGATTCGCTTTCAAGCGCCGGCGCGGGAGGACAAAGCACCGAAGAACTTCAACGTGTGCTCGTAAAGATGAAAGAGGAGCACGAAACCGCCATCAAAGCAAACGAAGCTGCCTTCCACGCGCAAGAGGTTACGCTGAAGAGCAGCATCGAGAGGCTTGAGAAAGCGCTGAATATTGCTGAGGATGCTTTGCACGAAGCGAAAGAGGTGAACAAATCTATGGCGACGCGTCATGAAATCGAAATTAGAGCCGCGCGTGGCTTGATTCGCGCTGAACGCGAACTTGGAAGAAGTGAAGCAAGCAAGTATCGCGCATCACGTGACCTGCAGCGCATGCACCTGGCGACGCTTCGGTCAGAATTGGCTCTTGCGAAGGTCACCTCTGGAGAACGCCTGTCATTCCTCGAAGATCAACTGAAAGCGATTTGTGCGTCTTATAGCGAGAGAATTGTGAAAGAGCGGGCCGATTTTGCCGCCACGCTCTCAAAAGTACGGGAGCCGGTGGCGGGACTGATTCAAGACAGTGACTCGACGACTCAGGACGAGTTCCTTTCGAAGATTGCCGAAATACGTGCCGAGGCTGAAGTTGAAATTAGCTCTCTCGTGGCCAAGTACGACAGCGCGATGCGCGGTGCCGCTGGGGAGCGACGAGCGCTAAAGGCGCTTCTTGATTCGGAGATGAACAAGGCCAGTCCTGGACGCAACATCGAGCGCGGCGCTCCAGTTGAGCGCGCCGATCCAGTCACATCGGTTGTCGATGTAAGCGCTCAAGCGAACGATGCCATTCGTGACGCGCAGATCCAGTTTGAACAGCGCGTGGTTGCTCTGAAGAAGGCGCACAGCGAAGAGATCGAACGAGTCAAGGCGAGTAACGCCTCAAAGCCGAGCCAGAGCGCGCTGAGCGTCGATCAATTCAACGCGGCACTCCGTGAGGAGCAGCTTAAATTTGAGCAGCGCGTGGTTGCTCTGAAGAAGGCGCACAACGAAGAGATCGAACGAGCCAAGGCGAGTAACGCCTCAAAGCCGAGCCAGAGCGCGCTGAGCGTCGATCAATTTAACGCGGCACTCCGTGAGGAGCAGCTTAACTTTGAGCAGCGCGTGGTTGCTCTGAAGAAGGCGCACAACGAAGAGATCGAACGAGTCAAGGTTTCAAAGAAATCTCAGGTCGCGGTATCTCCGGTCGAAATGCGAAACGACGTGGACGTTGACGCAGTTCGTGACGAAGCTGTGCGTGGAGTTGCGGGCGAGCGTCGTGCGCTCAAGTCGATGTTCGACTCTGAGATGCGCAAAGCGAGCGAGCGAACTTTGACGCGGCTTCAAAGTGAAGTTGCCATAAGCGAAGTTTCGAGTAGCAAGAAGATGAACGACGCCATTCGTGACGCGCAGATCCAGTTTGAGCAGCGTGTGGTTGCTCTGAAGAAGGCGCACAACGAAGAGCTAGAGCGCCTTAAAAGGAGCGCGACGAAGGATGACGCACCAGCCAAAATAAAAGCCCTCGAACAGGCGCATCAGATGGCGATACAGACTACAGCCGCTGCTCACGCGACAGCATTAGAAGACGCACGTAGAGAGTCGGATAGAAGAGTCACGCAAGCGGAGGATCGCGCACGTGACGCTATCTCCAAGTTGAACGAGAGTGAAGCGTCAAAAGCTCAGCTTCTCGCACAGTTTGAAGCCGAGCGCATCAACGTTAAATCGAATCTTGCTTCAGAGCAGGACGCGGTAAAACAGGATGTAACTACGCTCAAGGAGATGTATGATGATATGCTCGTTCGAGCGGTTGCTGAAATCCAGTCGCTTGCTGAAGCTAGCAAGGTACAACTCGAGTCAGCTCTTAAATCCACAACTGGAGAACGTAACGCGATGTACAAAATGATGCGCGCCGAGGCGGTTAAGAGATTGAACCAGTTTGACGCTAACGAAGAAATCATAGATCTCAAGAAGCAGCTGTCTGAGAACATGGCAATTGCCGAGGAGCAGCTCGTCGAGGCCGTCGCTGAGCTCAAGGCTGAGAACGAACAGCTGGAGGCTTCATTGCGCGCATCGTCCAGCTCAACTGCCGAAGCAAGAGTTCAGCTGAACGACGCCATTCGTGACGCGCAGATTCAGTTTGAGCAGCGCGTGGTTGCTCTGAAGAAGGCGCACAACGAAGAGATCGAACGAGTCCGGGCGGCCAGTAAGGCCAGCACCCACGCTGTGGAATCTCCTGCATACTGGGAGAAAAAGATCAAGGACGTTGAGCTCATGAAGGATGCACAGCTGAAGCAGCTCAAGCAGTCGTACGAACAAAAGATTGCGGATTTACAAGCCTCATCCAGCTCGAGTAGTAGCAAAGATGTGGACGCGCAGGTCGCCGCGCTCAATAAGCAGTTGGAAGATGCGCAAAAAGAACGCGAAGAGGCAGTAAAGCGCGCGGTAGCGGAAATCGTTGCTGATAAAGACCGGCTGCAAGCCGCGGTTGACGCTGCAAAGTCGCAGCTCGACGCGTCCCTGTGCGAGCTCGAAGAGCTGAAGGCTTTAATCAAATCAGACACACCGGGCGTGGACGTGTCGGCGGAGATTACGGAGCTCCAGCGGCAGCTGCGCGAGCGAACCGAAGTTGAGCGTGATCTCCGAAATCAGATAGCATCCGCACAGCAGACCGTCAAGTACACTTCGCCGGAAAGCATTACTTACAAATTCGAAGACACGTCTAGAAAAACACCGGAAAACACTGCGAATGTTAACGCGCTAGAGGCCAAGATCAGTGCGCTCGAGTCGCAGCTGACGGAAATGCAGAAGACCAAGCGAGAGTATGACGCGAAGATTGAGTCACTCAAGGCGTCTGCACGCGCGGCGCCCGCCGTGCCCGCGGCGACGACCGCTGGGAGCGACGAGTCAGCGGCGAAGGATGCCATGATCCTGGATCTCAAGAAGCAGCTGTCTGAGCAGTCGTGGCGTTTGCAAGAGCAAAAAGCCATCGCCGAGGAGCAGCTCGTCGAGGCCGTCGCTGAGCTCAAGGCTGAGAACGAACAGCTGGAGGCGTCATTGCGCGCGTCGTCCGGTTCACCTGTGGACACGAGCGCTCAAGTGAACGACGCCATTCGTGACGCGCAGATTCAGTTTGAGCAGCGCGTGGTTGCTCTGAAGAAGGCACACAACGAAGAGATCGAACGAGTCCGGGCGGCCAGTAAGGCGAGCACTACGACCGGTGTTTCTGACAGAAGCGCCGAAATCGACGCCCTCAACAAGAAGCTGCAGGATGCCGAAAACGATGCCGAAGAGCAAGTTGAGGCGGCTGTCGCGACGATCCTCGCTGATAATGCCAAGCTGCAAGCGGCGGCGGCGGCCGAGAAGGCGCAGCTCGACGCATCGCTGCGTGAACTCGAGGAGCTCAAGGCATCAATGTCCAAGGCGTCTGGTAGTGATGGTCTCTCGAGCGTCGTGTCCGACCTGCAGGCGCAGCTCTCCAAGCGCTCGTCGATCGAACTCGAACTCCGAGGTCAAGTCGACGCGGCGAAAGCCGAACTTCAGTCGCTCAAGACTGCGTCGAAGAACGGTGTGAAGTACACACTTCCGCAGTTTATCAAGTACACATTCGAGGGCGGTTCCACGGACGACAAGCTGATGAAGGCTCAGCAGGCCAAGATCAGCGCGCTCGAGTCGCAGCTGACGGAAATGCAGAAGACCAAGCGAGAGTATGACGCGAAGATTGAGTCACTCAAGGCGTCTGCACGCGCGGCGCCCGCCGTGCCCGCGGCGACGACCGCTGGGAGCGACGAGTCAGCGGCGAAGGATGCCATGATCCTGGATCTCAAGAAGCAGCTGTCTGAGCAGTCGTGGCGTTTGCAAGAGCAAAAAGCCATCGCCGAGGAGCAGCTCGTCGAGGCCGTCGCTAGTATTCAGGCCTTTGCGTCTTCCGAGCTGGCGCAACGCGACGCTTCGTCTCGTTCAAGCGCTGGCGAGCGCCGCGCGCTGTATGCGATGATGCGAAACGAAGCGATAAAACAGTCCGCAGACGCTATGGTTGAGTTCACGGCTGAGGTAGCCACTGCCGAGGCTCAATCATCTATTTTCTGGGAACAGAAGATTCGTGAGGTCGAAGCAGCCAAGGATGCACAGATTGATCGGTTGAAGCAAGAGTATCAAGGTAAAATTGATGCGCTTCAATCTTCTACTGCGTGGGTGTCGAGTGACGACGATGAGATGAAGAAAATTAAAGCGCAGCTCGCAGCATCTAAGTCTAGCGAAAGTGAACTTAGAAAACGAGTCGAATCGACGAAAAAGGACCTCGAAGACCTCAAGCAAAAAAGTAAGGGTGGCATCAAGTACACGCTGCCTCAAACAGTGACATATAAGTTTACTGGCAACAAGGTAGATGCATCGCTAGAGAAGGAGCGCGACGCGCTTCAAGCGCAAGTCACACGCCTTGAATCCCAACTTGACGAGATGCAAAAGTCCAAGCGGCTCTACGAGCAAACTATCGCGAACATGAAATCGACGTCGAAAACGGACACAGAGACCGCTACGATTGATGACCAAGTTGCAGCTCTGAAGAAGCAACTCGCCGATGCCAACGAAAGCGCCGAACGAGAGCTTATCCAAGCCGTCGCTGAAATTCAGGCGTCAGCGGAGGCTGATCGAGTAGCGTTGGTTGCTTTGGTCAAGTCGGAAGCGGATGACCGCGTATCGCAGGAGTCAAAGCTCTTCCAAGAAGAAAAAGAGGCGCTGATCACGGCTCAGACTCTCGAGATCGAGACCCTGCAAAACGCCATGAAAACTTCTCTCGCGAGCGATGAAACTACAAAGGTAAAGCAAGCTGAGGACTTGTGGAAAGCAAAACTCGAAGAAGTTGAGAGGTCTGCGAAGATACAGGCTGATGAAATCGCCGCGGAGTACGAGGCGACAGTCAAGCGACTGGAACTTCAACTAGAAGAGGTTTCCGAAGGTTACGAATCGACGATAAAGAAGCTCAATAAGACTCTCAAGCGCACGGCGACGGAGACGGAAGCAGAGCTCAGGCTTGAAGTCACTGAGGCTCGCAAGGAGTTGGATGCGTTTAAACGCAAACAACAGCAAAAGCGTGAGAAGAGTGTAGTTAAGTACACCCTTCCCCAATCTGTCACGTACAAGTTCGAGGGAAGCACTGGCGAAGTCAAGCGTCTCAAGAAGCAGCGCGACGCGCTTCAAGAAAAGCTTGAGAAACTTGAAGCGGAGTTCGCTACGCAAGCTAAGAGGAGCAGCCCGGACGTGGAAAAGCATATCTTCGACTTGGAAGCGCAAATCAAAGCCGTCCGCGCTGAGCGTGATCAAGATGTGCTATCGGTCACGACAAGACTACAGTCTGAGAAGCTGGATTCCGAGCGACGACTAGAAAAGGAACTAGAAAAAGCTCGCAAGGGCATGCAAAAGGCTGAAGAGAAATACAAGGCTGTTTTGGACAAGGCGAAAGGCGATCGAGGTGGAATTTTTGCTAGCATCATCGGCGCTTCCCAGGGACAGGACGCGTCCCTTGATGCTGTAAATGCTCAGATCAAAGATCAAACTGTGCTGTTATCAGCTGCAGAGACTGAAGCACGCGATGCGCAAGAGCGCGAAGTCAAGCTTCGTGAGGAAATATCGCGTCTGACATTGGAGTTTGAACAAAAAAGTTCAGCTTCAGCGAATGAAATCGCGGCACTCAAAGCAGAGTTGAAGGACGCCGTCAGTAACGCATCTTCTACTTTTGCCGCCGAGAGTGAAACCACTGTCAAAGAGTACAAGCAACGCATCTCCGAGCTTGAGTCCAAGCTTAAAAGCGGCGATGATACCGTCGCAGCCATCGCCAAGCTCCAAGCTGATGCTCAAGAACAGCTCGCGGTAACCGTGGCGCGCCTGAACGAAGAGCGAGAACGTGCGGTTGCCGACGCAGAGACAAAGTATGCGCTCGATTTGGCGCGACTTACCGAAAACGCCTCGGCGTCGTTTGATGAGGATGACGAGATGACTGCTGCCGTCGCACAAATGCTTCGTAAAATGGCCAAGTTGGAGCAAGAACGTGACGCATGGCAATTCGACTCCGTTACTTGGAAAGATCAAGCAAAGTCGTACGAAGCGAATGTGCGCAGTCTTGAATCCGAACGAGCAGATATTTTGGTCAAGTATCAAAATAGTCAGGCGATGTTGGGTTCTAGAATTTCTGAAATGAACGCGATGAAGGAAAAGCACAATGACGAGATCGTTCGCGCTGTCGCTCAAACAATGGCTGATGCTACTTTAGAATTCAACCAAAAGATTCAAGAAAGCAAGGAGCACACGCGAGAGGTTGAAGTTCTTCTCGCCGCGTTGCGCGAAGACTTCAAAGAACGCGTACGAGACTCGGCGCAGCTAATGAACAAGCAACTCAAGTCACGCGAACGCGAACTTGAGAAGCAAATCAGACGTGCGCACAGGGATTATGCGGAACAGGCGAAGAAAATGGAGAATGTCCAGTATCGACTTGCGAGTGTTCAGGCCGACGAAGCGAATGTGCGCAGTCTTGAATCCGAACGAGCAGATATTTTGGTCAAGTATCAAAATAGTCAGGCGATGTTGGGTTCTAGAATTTCTGAAATGAACGCGATGAAGGAAAAGCACAATGACGAGATCGTTCGCGCTGTCGCTCAAACAATGGCTGATGCTACTTTAGAATTCAACCAAAAGATTCAAGAAAGCAAGGAGCACACGCGAGAGGTTGAAGTTCTTCTCGCCGCGTTGCGCGAAGACTTCAAAGAACGCGTACGAGACTCGGCGCAGCTAATGAACAAGCAACTCAAGTCACGCGAACGCGAACTTGAGAAGCAAATCAGACGTGCGCACAGGGATTATGCGGAACAGGCGAAGAAAATGGAGAATGTCCAGTATCGACTTGCGAGTGTTCAGGCCGAGTTTGCCGAAGCGGAGGCGAAATGGTCCCGTTCGATGCTTTTGATGAAGGAAGACTTCGAGCGAAGATTGAAATCCGAGCAAGTAACTCTCGCAGAGAAGATCGCCTTTTATGAGCAACGCGTTGGTGCACTCACTGATGAACTCGATGTCGCAAAGAAGCAATCTTCGTCATCGAAGGTGGTATCGGAAACCTCCGTTCAGCGCCCTCTCTTTGAATTCAACAAAGGCAAGGTTGCAGCTGAACGAGCCGCGCGCGAAGACGCCGAGCGTAAGCTTCGTGCGGCGCAAAGTGAAATGGTTACTTTGCGCGATCAGTTGCTTGCAGCGAAGGAAGAAGCTACGAAAGCGAAGGAAGATGCGGCGTTGGCGGCTGAAGAAGCGGCGTTGGCGGCTGAAGAAGCGGCGAAGACTTCCGCGCCTTCGCTCTTTGAACGTCTCTTCGGCGCGTCGAATCGCTCGATGAAGGAGACGAACGCGTCTACACCGACGGAGTCAGTCATACAGAAGAGCAAGCCCGCTCAATCGCCTAGCAAGGTTGCGACGCTCGAGCGTGATCTTGAAGCCGCCGTGAAGAAACTGAGCGAATTTAAGACGGCACAAAAGGCTGAAATCGAGGCGGTAGAGAAAGCAATGCGCATCGAATCCGAATCAAAGCTTAAGGCTTTGGAATCCAAAGTTTCTACACTCGAAAATCAGCTCGCAAACTCTGAGAAGATTGCGAACCAGAAGTTGGCGTCCGCGATGGAAGCTGCGAAGGCGGAGCGCGACCGTATGGAAAAGACTTTGCGCACTGAAATCGCGGCGGCAAAGAAGCTCACCGAGAGTGCCAAGCTCGCGGCACAGCGTGAATACATCGCGGCTCTGAGAGAGGCGGAAACCACAGCGAAGAAGGCGTTGCGCGATCAATTGGCCATCGCCGCCGCCGAACGCTCAAAATCTGAAGCGGCGCTTCGTGCGACGGCGAAGAAGGCGAATGATAAACTCAAGGCCAAAATTGCCAACTTTGAAAACATGCTCAACGATCGTGATCTGGAAATTGAAGCCAAATTCAACGCGCAGTTTGATAAGCTAGTCGTAGACTTCCGTCAAGAAGTTGAAACGCTTCAACGGGCTGTGCGCGACGCGGAAAAGCGCGCCGGGCAAACAGGCGGACCGCCGCAAATAGTCGAGAAGGTCGTCGAGAAGATTGTTGAGGTTGAAAAGATTGTTGAGAAGGAAGTTGCGACCTCGACCGGCAGACGTGGCGACGCTGACGCTTACGCCGAAGAGATAGCCAAAACTCAAGCGAGTCTCAAGGAACTTCGCGAGCGAAGCGAGATCGATATCGCCAAGCTTCGCGAATCGTACGAGGCACGACTGAGAGACACCATCGCGGCGAAGGACGCGGCGCTCAAAGCGAGTCGCGAAAAAGCGCTCAAAATCGTCGCGGAAGAAAAGTCTAAAGCCGAAAAGAGCCTCAGGCTTAGCGTCTCCGATCGAGAAAAGCAGCTCGAGGCCGACAGACTTGCGCTCGAACGTTCGTTTGAGCAGACGGCAACCGAACGCGATGAGTACGCCGTGGAGATCAAGCGCCTCCGCGTTTCCCTCGACGAGGCCAAAAAGCGTCTCCGCGACTTTGTGAACCTGAGCGATGAAGAACTCAAGGTTCTCGAAGAGTCCAAAAAAGTGGCCGGCGAGCTCGACGATCTCAAATCCAAATACGCCGAGTCCATGGGTATTTCGGTTCAAGACGTCGAAGCCGAAGACGTCGTCAAATCGATGACCATTTCATCCCTGCGCAGCGTCATCACGCGCAAGACAAACACCAACGAAACGAAGAAAACCGCAGCCAGCGCGGTGGATTATTTCACGCAGCTCCTCGACATGTCGAACGAGGACAAGTAATCGCGAGCGCGTTCGCGAAGGCGACGGCTCTCCAGCGTGTAATAGCGTACACTCATTCTTTCACTCTCCACACGACGTCGCGCGCCCCATCGCGCGTCGCGCGCGTGCGCATTCACATGGACGTCGTTCGCGTCGACGTCGCGCGCATCGCGCGCTCGAGCGCCCAGCGCGCGCGATGTTCCCGCGACGTCGTCGACGCCCTGCGTCTACCGCTCGGCGCCCCCGTGCGCGTGCGCCTGCGCAGACGCCCTCGCGCGGGCGACGGCGCGGACGAGGAATTCGTCTTCCTGTGCGCGCTCGAGCCGTGGGACGAAAAGCCCGGGCTGTGCGCAGAAATCGACGCGAGCGTGCGCGAGGCAGATTCGGCGGCGAATGCGAATGCGAAAGAATTCGACGAACGCGACGCGTACGAGGGCACGATCGAGCGCTTAGACGCGAAACCGATCGCGTGTGAACGCGTGCGCGTGCGAGCGCCGGTGAGCGTGACGCCGGCGGCGCTCGAGCGAGGATTGCGAGAACGCGTCGTGCGCGTCGGCGCGTCGGCGTCGACGAGCGGCGGCGAACGCGAGCGCGTCGTCGTCGAACGCGTCGAGCCGAGCGTGCGAGGGAGCGACGATAGGAGCGTGACGTGGCGCATCACGGCGTCGACGGTGATCGAACGCGTTGAGATGCTCGGGGCGGATGAAGAGACGGGACGCGCGGCGAGCGGCGACGCGGCGGCGGCTCGAGCGGAGACGCGCGTCGTCGCGTGCGATGAAGCTTTGAACGCGTTGCGTCAAGCCATCGTGTGGCCGATGCGGTACGCGAGCGAAGCGCGAAGGCTCGGCGTGCGGTTTCCTCGAGGCTTACTTTTGCATGGACCGCCGGGTACGGGAAAGACGGAGGCGGTGCGCGCGGTGGCGGCCGAGGCGGGGGCGACGATTTTAGGGGTGAGTAGCGGGGACATCGTGGGCGCGTACGCGGGTGAGAGCGAGAAGCGTTTGCGTAAGATATTCGAACGCGCGCGGAAAGAGGTGACGAAGGGCGCGCCGTGCGTGATCATGATCGATGAGCTCGACGTGTTGTGTCCGACGAGGCAAGAAACGAGCGCGCACGAGACGAGAATCGTGGCGCAGCTTTTGACGTTAATGGACGGCGCAGGGGAGTCTGACGAGGTCGTCGTTCCCGTCGTTGCCACGACGAGTCGGCCGAACGCCATCGATCCTGCGCTTCGTCGACCGGGTAGATTCGATCGCGAGGTTGAGTTGTCGCTACCGAACGCGATGGAGCGCGCAGAAATCCTCAAACTTCACGCGAAGTCGATTCCGCTCGCCGACGATGTCGCGTTGGACATCGTCGCTTTCGATAGTAAAGGGTACAGCGGTGCAGATATCGCGGCGCTTTGCCGCGAAGCCGCGATGCGTGCGATTCAAAATCGACGCGAGGACGGCGACAGCGAGATGACGGTGTCGATGGCTGATTTTCAAGCGTCTCGCTCACGCGTGCGCGCGTCCGTCGTGCGTGGCGTCGCGATCGATTTGCCGCCGATCACGTGGGATGACATTGGCGGTTTAGCCGACGTTAAGAAGCGGCTTAGACAAGCGGTAGAGTGGCCGTTGCACCACGCAGACGCGTTCAAGCGTCTAGGCTTGCGACCGCCAAAGGGTATTCTTTTGCACGGACCTCCAGGATGCGCGAAGACCACGCTCGCGCGCGCCGCAGCCACGGCATCGGGCGCGACCGTTATCGCGCTTTCCGCCGCGGACGTGTTCAGCAAATACTTGGGCGAAGGTGAAAAGATTCTTCGCAGTACGTTTACCAAGGCGCGCAAGTCGGCGCCGGCGGTTCTTCTTCTCGACGAAATCGACGGTATGTGCGGATCTCGCGGCGACGGCGCGTCGGACGGCGCGCACGACGTCGCCACTCGCCTGCTTTCGGTGTTCTTGACGGAGATGGATGGGTTAGAGACCGCGCCCTCTACCGCGGGCGGCGTGCTCGTGATGGCGACGACGAACCGCCCGAAGAGTCTCGATCCCGCGCTCACGCGCCCAGGAAGACTCGATTTAGTGCTCGAGATTCCCCCACTCGACTTCATCGGTCGCGTAGAGGCGTTACGCGTCCACACCCGCGACGTCACGCTCGACGACGACGTCGATCTCGACGCGTTGGCTCGCGTCGCCGTCGGTTACACGGGCGCCGAGCTTCGTCACGTCGTCAAGGAAGCCGCGCTCGCCGCGCTTCGACAGGACATGAACGCCGCTCGCGTGCGCCACGAGCACTTTACGATCGCGTCGAAATCATAGTCATGCACCCAAACCATCGTCGCATCTAGCGTTGTAGCCGATAGAGCCTCGAATCCGTCGCGTTTCGACGGGCAGCCGCGCCGCCTCGATCCAGGGGAACGACCGCTGGTGGGACCCCGTCGCGTCACAATCGCGCGAATCATGACCGCGCCCGGCGACACCGATCCCGCACAGCGCGAGCGCAACGCGAGAGGCCGCAGTCTGTTCGTCTGGCACGTCGTCGTCGCGTGCGCAGCCTTCCTGACGTCCGCGAACGGCCGTAAAAACTAATCGCATCGCATCGCGTCGGAAAAGTGTCGACGGAAAAGTGTCGGTCGGTGTCGCGTCGCGGGTTTCGATGTCGCACGAGCACGTCGTGGTCGTTCGGTTCAGCGAGACGGACGGACAAGGCGTGGTGTTCAACGGCAGTTATCCGGTGTACGCCGATTGCGCGTTCGACGCGTGGTTGGAGCGGGCGATGGGGAAAGACTGGGCGTGGACGTGCGGGCGAAGCGTGGCCGTCGCCGCGAGCAGCAAATGGAACTTTAAAAAGTCAGCCAAGTTTCTGGATCGGGTGCGGATCGCGTGTCGAGTGCCTCGGTGGGGAACGACGTCCTTTGACGTGGAGTACGTCGGAACGGTGGATGGGGGCGCGTGCTTCGATGGATTGGTGACGTACGTGTCCGTGGACGCGGAAACGCGGAGACCCACGCCGGTGCCGCGGGATTTAAAGGAAGCCCTGAGCGCCACGCGTTCGAAGATGTGAAGATGTTGTACTAACTACGCGTGAAATAATGAATATGATAAATGTGAAGTTTAGCGGCATCGCTCGCTAGCGGTCGCGCATGCATTCGAGCATGGCGGCGTGCCCGTATCGCGTGAATTCTTCGTACGTCATGTATCGATTTTCGCGCAAATTTTTCGATCCACGCACGATGGACATCACGGCGTCTAATTGTTCTTCGGACACGTGCCTGTGTCCACTTCGCAGCTGGTTCAAGTCGCCCACCAAACACTCGAGCTCGGTTTCGTCCAAAACGTTGTCTCGGTTGCGGTCGTAGCGTTGCCACAAGGAGCGCAGAACCTGCGCTGGAACGACTTCGGTGACGCGCGCCTGTTCGAGCAACCAGCTCCCAGCTTTTGGATTCCAAGGTGCCTCTTGAAACTCTTTCGACTGCATCTCCGCGAGTCGACTCGCTGCGCGGTCCCACGCGAACTCTTCGTCGCGGGCGGCGTTTTTGCGAGATCCGTCGCCGGCGCTCGCGCGGTACAGCTCTTCAGGCGACGCATCCGCACTCACGAGGAGTTTCACCTTATGCTCGTACATGACATCTATGAATGTAATGAATCTTCGCACCAGATCGAGTCTGTCTGAGCTCAAAGTCGGCACGTGCCCGACGCCTATGGAGTTGAAGATGCTCGCGAGGGCGGTGTAATCGGCGGCGCCCAGAGCGCTGTCACACAACTCGTTAAAATCAAAGTGAGCGATGCCACCACCCGCGCGCCGGACGTGCACGAGGCGTCCACCGATCGCTATTTGTAGCGGTTTGAACGAGCGCTCGCCCGCGAGCACTTGCAAGCGTTCGACCAGCCAACGCTCGCGCTCGGCTTCGTCGCCGCCGGATTTCCACATCGCTTGGTCCTCCTCACTCCGTGCGCGTCCAGTGAGACGATAATCGCGATCGCTCGCCATCTCGTGCACGATGCATCGTCTTTTAATTTCCGCTATGCACGGCAAAAACTGCGCGCGATTCAACCCATTCTTGTACAACTCATCCGGATGTCTGTTGCTCGTCGTCACCACCAGCACGCCCTCGGCCCAGAGATTTTCCAGCAGACGCTTGATGATCATCGCGTCCGCGACGTCGACGATTTGAAACTCGTCCAAGCACAGCACGCGCATCTTTCTCGCCAACGCCGACGCGTATTGACCCACGGTGTCCATGTTCTTATCCGAGTCCTTCAACTTGTGCAACTGCGTGTGCGTCTCGAGCATAAACGAGTGAAAATGCTCCCGACGCTTCTCCACGCCGTGTTCACCGTCCAGCGTGGCGTAAAACAAATCCATCACAAACGTTTTCCCGCTTCCCGGTCCCCCGTGCACGTACGCCCCCCCCTCTCCGGCTTCGACCTCGCGTTTCGCGCTCGCGTCGCCGCCGAGCCACCCCGCGAACGACCACCCTCCCCCCGCGCCCACCGCGCCGAGTCCTTCCCTCCGCCGCGTCCCTCTCGCGCGCCCTCCGACGACGTCCAGCGCTTTCAGCGCGTGTCTCTGCGCCTCGTCTTCGCGCACGACGCCCTCGGCGCACAGCCTCGCGTACGCCGCGCTCGCCGTCTCGCCCGCGCGCGTCAGCGCTCGAAAGTCCAGCCCGCTCCCGAGCGCCGACGTCGACGCCTCCGCGCCCGCGCGCGCGCGCGTCGACGTCCATCGTCGTCCATCGCGCGCGCGCGCGCGCGCGTCGCGCGCCGCGTCGCGCGCCGTCGAAATCGCGCGAACGACGCGCGCGCCGTCTTTCGCCCTCGCGCGCGGCATCTCGCGCGCCGCGCGCGTCGAATCCGCGTCGGCGTCGAGCGCGACGCGCGTCGCGCGA
>Ga0228638_1000640_pt1 | contig 15527 bp, 8 predicted proteins | sample 48DmetaG_FD_182704 | JGI IMG/M metagenome (GOLD analysis project Ga0228638, IMG submission 182704) | Seawater microbial communities from Monterey Bay, California, United States - 48D | ecosystem: Environmental > Aquatic > Marine > Coastal | place: USA: California | collected 2016-10-31 | reverse complement strand
TATTCAACGGAGCATCAGTACTCAATGCTGAATCTATAACTTGTTTCGGAGATAATCTGTGTAGATTAATCGAAGTTGCCAATTTAGAATGAAATAAGTAACGACTTTTTGTGCTCATCGCATCTTCATAACGACCAAAATGAGGCAAGTTCTCCAATGCCCAATTAAGACTTTCAAGATTTTGTTTTAATGTGGTTGGAACTTTAGAAAGGTCACAGTGGCCTGGGTGAGAAGAAAACTTACTACTTACTAATTCCATCACTTCTCGGTCTATTTTATCTACTTCATATTCGAGTTCGACCTGTGTATCTGGTTTACCTTTCCAAGGGAATCTATTTTCTGAATCATAACTATACTTACCACCAATTGGCTTTCCTTCTTCCATTAGGATACCCGTTTCTTTCCTCACTCTTTGGTAAAATCGGTCCATACGGAATGGGGGTTTATCGCCAACACTCTCTAAGAACCAAATTCTTTTCGTTAGCCATCCTTCATGCTCTAAGAACCGTATTTTATCAGCCTCAAGTAAAGATTTAAGTTCCATTCTTAATTCTCTCTCAGCAGGTTTGACAACTTGGATTTGCCCTAGTTGTTCGTATAATTCTCCTAAAACTTCACTATATCCAAGTTCCGAACTCTTGTATATTACTGGATGTCCTAGAGATTTTGCTTCCTCTGCGAAATGCCTCATATTTGATAGTAGTAAGGCTAATTTTTGCTTATGGAAGTTTTTTGAATTACCCTTTTGGGATGATTCAATCAAAATTAGACCGTTATTTTTCCTCTCATAATTGGCCCAAGGAAAGATATCATGATTGAGTTGGTCATAGGATACGAAGAACCAACTAACCTTGCCTGTTGGGTTGTCCATAGCCTCAATCATTGACTTGTGGACATAAACCTCTGTTTATTTCAAGCCGTCTTTATCCTACAATCATCTACCCATTCATTCCAAATAGAATCAAATCCCACATAGTTGATAAAGTATTTACCGCCATGGATTTGTTTTATAATTGCGTCCCACCAACCACCACTCCACTCTACTCTGACCTGTTGGCCGGAGTGAAAGATGGTTTGTTAAATGGATGATTATCAGGCCTAACTTTCCAGCCTGTTGGACCTATGACGTATACTGTATTATTTGTTTCAATTCTTGCAGTAGCCCTATCATCATAAGATATATTTTGAATTGATGATGACCTAACATTAGTGTCTCCTAATTTTGGATGGCCATAAACAAATCCTCGTAATATACCATTACTGATTTCAGCGTCTTTGATTATTACTTCTTTCTTTGATCCAAATGGCATTACCATTATTTTCGCAAGATCTTTGTAATTTATGTCAGAATCAGGAGATATCCCCATTTCTTGGAACATATCGACAACTTCGTTCATTTGTAGTGGGTCGCCCATTTCAGTTAAAATTTTGAATAATTCTTGCGAATTGATAGTCCCACTATTGTCATTATCAAAAACCTTGAACGCTTCGATTAATTCTTGCTCTTCAGCGGAAACTTGCTCAACATATGCTCTTGTTGCCTCTGAATTCGGTTGGTGTGCGATTCTTGATGGTGGAACGCCAGATTCAACATCTCCATCGTCAAAATGTATCATGTATGTATGATGCGGTTGAACTTCAGCAATTTTTCCTGGGAAAAACGTACCATAGTTTTTCCAATTAACAAGTACTCTATCATTCAATTGCAAAGCGTCATCTGCCCTACGGATATCACCAGGGCTAGAACCAATCACTAAACCATATTTAGTTTCAACTCTCGAACTCTTAGGAACTTCTACATCATAGTTACCATTTTCATTAATTTTGACTACTGTACAGCGGTCTAACCAGCGATTATTGGTTGGACTGAAATATTCCACATGCATTCCAACATTCAGGTCTGGATTTATCGGTGATTGAATTAATTCTTCAATCTGTTCGTTCTCATCCGCATTATTGACAATTCCTAAACGCTCTAATGCAGCAATAACGGCACTTGTGACTGCATCTACGTCATTATTTATGACGGTGTGATGAACTACATCACCGCCTATAACCGAGTCTTGCAGATTAACAGTTTGATTACCGTTAGGTGGAACAGGAATCCATTCACTTCCAGACCACATGAATTTACCATCCGGACTGTAAACTGTGTCGGTCATGAACAAGGGTATATCTCTAATCTAAAAGAGATTATCAAATATTTTGACGGTGCAAAGGTTTTACATTCGAATTATCAGGGTATTGTATGACCAATCGAAAAGTTTTACCAATGACACTAGTTTTTTTGTTCATTTTCACATCATTATCACCAATAGTTGATGCTTTTGATTGGGACAATGATGGCGTCGATGATTCGATTGATACAGATGATGATAATGATTTGATTTTAGATATTGATGACCAATGTACACCCGGCCAAGTAAATAGTTACTCACTTGGGATGAGCGACCATGATTCAGATGGTTGTGACGACCATCTAATGTTCATTTCTAATGGATTTCTTGAAGGAGATGATACCGATGCAATCTTAGATTTATTCTTCGATAGTGATGATAACCAAATCATTTCAGGTTACTCGCTGGGTAGTTATTCAAAATTTGGAAATTATAATATTACTACTGACCCGAATCATGCCGGATATTCATTTGTTTCAAAAATAAATAGTTCTGGTAGTATTGATTGGTTAATTTATACATTCAACGATTATTATATTAATATGGTGTTAGCTGATGATGATTCTATTTATTTGTCAAGTGAAATTGAAACTAATCTCACATGGTACACGCCCACAGGAAATTGGTACCTAAGCGATACAAATAACTTCCTAGACCCTTATGTCATGAAAATATCCAGTCAGGGAAATATTGAGTGGATTGAGCATAATGAAAATTTAGGAGATCAGAGATCTGAGAGCATAGCTGTAGGCGAACAAAATAATGTAATTATTTCGATTTTCAATTATAACGGAAGTTTCTTATCTTATGGTAGCCAAACTTTTACTCTTAATTCTATCGAAGGTTTTGTCATAAATGTTTCTTCTAATGGAGATTGGGGTTCTGATATCATTTCAATAGAATCACTCGCACCTGTTGCTAATGATGGAGCCATTTTCGGTTTTATTTCTAATACTGACAACGGGTATATGGCAATAGTTTCTTATCAAGATACTCCGATTATGAATATTAAAAAGAATGGCATTACTCAATGTTCGATTAGTAAAAATAATTCTCAAACTAGTTTTGACATATTATCTATTACCGTATTCCATAATTGGGATTGTCAAAATTCTATATCTGTGGAAGCCCATTATGGATATGCTGAGGCTTGGATAAATGACATAGTTATTGATTATAATTCTACAGGTGAGAACTTATCTATTGCTGTTGCTGGGGCCATGGAAGCTGATACGTACAACTATTCTACATTAGAATTTGGAAATTGGGGAGTTGTTACACCTCTTGGAGAGTATACTAACGAAGGAGCCAAGGCATTCTATGGAGAGATTCATTTCGATACAAATAATTCTACCAATAACTTAGATTGGGATTATTTGATGTGGGATAATTCATATGGTTATTACTCTGCATTTACTGACATCACATATTCTGAACATTCTTTTGTTCTCTGTGGCAACTTTTATTCATCTATGAGTTTAGTAGATGATTTATCATTATCGAATTTACTAACACTTTATTCAATGTCAAGTTCTGATTATGATTCAATGTGTCTTTTCTTATTTAATGGTGGAAGTTCACAAGTATCTGGTAGTTTAGGGTATGTATACCAACAATTTGGTTTCTATAATAATGACATACTGACAGCGATTGATTTAGATAAAACAGGACGAGCATCAATTGCTATCGCTTCCACATCGACATATGTAACCTTTAACAATACCAATATTACAACCAATGGCTCAAGTTATGATACTCATTTATTCAATTTACTATTTGAAGAAGACTTCGATGATGATAATGATGGCATTGAAGACTATATTGATCAATGCCCACTAGGAGAGATTAATTGGAATGCAAATAATAGTTCATTAGACTTAGATTGGGATGGATGTAAAGATTCAACTGAAGATGATGATGATGATAATGATGGTTTAGAAGATTCATTGGATTCATGCCCTAGAGGAGCAACAAACTGGTCTAGTTGGAATTATTATGAAGATTATGATTCAGATGGTTGTCAAGATTTTTCTGAAGATTTAGATGATGATAATGATGGCGTTTTAGATGTTGATGATATATGTCAAGCCCCATATTCAAATCTAGGATGGTATAGTGATTCAATAACTGACTATGATGGAGATGGTTGTCTTGATGTTTCTGAAGATTATGATGATGACAATGACGGAGTTACTGACACATATGACAACTGTCCTATGGGGTTACTAAATTGGACTAGTGGAGACCCGAATACCGATTGGGATGGAGATGGTTGTCAAGATTCTCAAGAAGATGATGATGATGATAATGACCAACGAGACGATGATGACGATACTTGCCCTAAAGGAGATTTAAATTGGAACTCGCAAAGTTCTCAACTGGATTATGATATGGATGGGTGTAAAGATGGTGTCGAAGACTGGGATGATGACAATGATGGCGTTTACAATGATAATGATGGTTGTAACCCTGGAGAGATGTCTTGGGTTTCAAGTAATCAAACAGACTATGATTCCGATGGATGTAGAGATTTAACCGAGGACTTTGATGATGACAATGATAACAAAGAAGACGTTATTGATGACTGTATGCTAGGAAACATAGGATGGCTATCACAGCCTTCAACAGATTATGATTCAGATGGATGTAGAGATTCTACAGAAGATGATGACGATGATAATGATGGTATTGCCGACATACATGATCTATGTCCTTTGGGAGAAGTTGGTTGGATTTCTAACGAGATAAATGACTATGATAGAGATGGTTGTAAAGATGCACAAGAAGATAATGACCATGATAATGATGGAGTAATGAATCAAAATGATGCTTGTAAAAAAGGAGACTCTAGTTGGATTTCTAATTCTACTTCTGATTACGACCTAGACGGTTGTAGAGATTCAACTGAGGATTTAGATGATGATAATGATGGCGTGGCTGATATTATTGATGCATGTCAGTTTGGTTTATCGTATTGGTATTCTAATTCTGATACAGATTATGATGGTGATGGATGCTTTGACCAAGAAGAATCACTCACTTTCTTACCTTGGGAATTGACTGAAGATTTAGATGATGATAATGACGGCTCACTAGATATCTATGATGATTGTAAGGAAGGAACTCTAGGTTGGAGTCAAAGTAATTCTGTAGACCACGACATGGATGGATGCTTTGATAGTGATGAAGATTTGGATGATGACAATGATGGATTAATCGATATGAATGATGATTGTAAAAGAGGAGTTATAAATTGGACTTCCACGCAATCCAACGATTTTGATAGTGATGGCTGCCATGATTCTTTAGAGGATGAAGATGATGATAATGACTTGAAGCTGGATTCAGACGATTCATGTCCAATTGGTAATTTAGGTTGGATTTCGTTTCAAAATAGCGACTATGACAATGATGGTTGTCAAGACTCCTCAGAAGATGTTGATGATGATAATGACGGTGTTTTAGATATCGACGACATGTGCCCTAAAGGAGACTTAGGCTGGATTTCAAATCCAGAAAATGATTTTGATAATGATGGTTGTCAAGATTCTTCGGAAGATGATGATGATGATAATGATTTAATCAAGGATAATCTAGATATTTGTATTAATGGCGATAGTGTGATGAGCATCGATTGGATTTCTGATTCCTTAACAGACCATGACAGCGATGGCTGCAATGATGAATTGGAGGATGATGATAATGATAATGATGGAATGAAAGATGACTTAGACCAATGCCCCACTGGCGACTTAGGATGGACATCTACGCCAGATACTGATTTTGATAATGATGGCTGCCAAGATTCATCGGAAGACTATGACGATGATTCAGATGGAGTCATTGATTCACAAGATATGTTTCCTCTAGATCCAAATGAGTCATTTGACTCTGATGGAGATGGAATTGGAAATAATCAAGATGCATTCCCTAATGATTCTAGCGAAACTATTGATTCTGATGGAGATGGAGTTGGAGATAATACTGATTTATTCCCATCGATGTCTTGGCTAGGCTCAGGTTCTTCATTCACCATTATTGCCATAATACTGATTACAATTATTGGCGCTGTAGTTGTGTTTAGGATGAGAAAAGATAATTCCGAAATTCTTGAAAAACAAACTAAAACTTTCATAGTACAAGAAGAGTTCTTTGAGGACATATCCAGTGATGCCTTGAGCCTTGCTGGAATGGCTCCGATAGTCACTGAGAATCAAGCCCTAGAAAATAACCTACCACCAAGTAACGACTTGATAGGTGAAATTGATGGCGATGGTTATGAGTGGATTGAACACCCTGAAGCAAGTGATATATGGTATTGGAGAGGTTCAGAATCAAATGATTGGGACCTTTATGAAGAATGATTAACCTTCATTTTCCTTTACCGAAGGAGCCATTTTCTTGACAGGAAATAGTCGGTCCATCCATTTTGGTGACCACCAGTTCGCTTTGCCCATTAGCCTCATTGTAGCAGGCACAACAAGTGCCCTGACTATTGTTGCATCGATCAAGATAGCTAATGCTAATCCAAATCCAATCTGCTTCAAGATTACTACAGAAGACAAACCAAATGCACTGAATACTACAACCATAATTGCTGCGGCTCCTGTGATTAATCTCCCAGTCTTCTGTAGTCCATTGGCTACCGCCTTAGTATTATCACCTGTTCTTTCCCATTCCTCATGGATTCTAGAAAGCATTAGAACTTCATAATCCATTGATAATCCAAACACAATACAGAACATAATTACAGGATTAGTTGTTTCAATTGGCTGTGGTGTGAAATTCAGTAAATCAGCCCCATAGCCCCACTGGAATACGAATACGAGCATTCCAAACGATGCTGAAATTGAGAGTATATTCATTATGATGGCTTTGATTGGAATTATTATACTTCTGACTTGAATGAATATCAGTATTATTGTTGCTGTGAGAATAAAGGATATTGCAATCGGTAAATTCTCCACTATTGCATTCAAAACATCTTGACTATAAGCAGCAAATCCTGCGACCTTCAAAGAACCGCTATCACCAATATTCAGTTGTTCGAGTAATCCATCTCTGTCTGAGCGAACGTCATCGACAAATTCCCTACTACTCTCTCCGGTTATTTCGCCATCAAGAGAGAAAACCATGTAGGTTATATTATCGGATAAGAATTGTTGTCGATAGTATTCTCTTTTACCCAAATCTTCAGTACTAAGGTTAGATTCTGAGTCCCAGAAATACAGTACTTCTGATTCTGTCATCGATGAATCGGGTAATGCATAGCCAAATCCACCAAGCACCCTATCATCTTCAATTTGACTTACCATCCACCTGTGCATTGCGATTAAGTTAGTCTCATTTAGTGGGTCTTGGCCATCGAAATCCACGACAATCATGGCAGCATTAACTGCGTCTTCTGGCCATTTCTCGTCCATTAATTCGAATCCTACACGCGTCTCATCATCTGGAGGCAATGCATTACGAGACGCTATTGAGAAGTCTGCTTGTAAAAATGGAAGACCTGCCCCAAGTAGAATCACTAGTGTTGGAATCAGTACAGCCCAAGGTCTAGCCATTACCGTGTTGGCTATCTTCGACCACAGACCATCTTCTTCTTCGTTTTCTGTACTAAATGAGAACGGGAGTCTATTTGGTATACTTTTGAAGAGATACTTTTTATCCATTCGAGGACCAATGATTGCTAGTACTGCAGGTAAAATTACAATTGAAAATATCATTGCAATCGTCACAGATAAAGTACCACCAATACCGAGGCTGGGAAGTCCAGTATTATCGAAAAATAGCATTCCCATCAAACCTATCGCCACAGTAATACCACTGAAAAATACAGCCTTTCCTGCAGTGGCAACTGTCATAGAGGTGGAAGTTCGTAAATCTCTACCAGCGTTCATTTCCTCTCTAAATCTGTTAACAATGAATAATGAGTAGTCTACCGAAACTCCAATACCGATAAGCGTAATGATATTTAGAGCATATTGGGTGACATCTGTTACATTCGATAGCCAAATTGTCACTCCCATTGCAGAAATAACTGTTAAAATCGCCACACCAAATGGTAATAATGCTGCGATGATAGTACCGAATACAATTCCTAAGATAATGATTGTTAGCGGCCCAGAAACAACTTCTGCCTTGATTAGATCATTCTGAATTCTGGCATCGAATATAACGTCTATCGATATACCACCTGTGCGCCATGAGTTGAACTCACTGCTCATTTCGATATCTTCCCAGTTTTCAGCATAGAGTTCCTTTGCTTCTTTCCTCTCCAAATTAATCGTCACGACATTTCTGGCCCAAAAGCCGTCGTCATCTTCATGGACAAACTTTTCACGTTCATCCCCAGTAGTATTCCAAGAATATTCAATGTCAACATCTTCCATCTCCGAGAAATCTTCCAATGCTTTAACCACTGCATTCTGCCATTCAAGTGATTGGTCTGTCATTGATGGGTGATTTACTAGTAGTACAAATCTTTCGACACCATCTTCCTCTGAAGCAAAAGCACTATCCTTCAAGTCAACAGCTTCGACAGATTCTAAGTCCCCTTCACCCCAAGCCTCTGCCCAATCTGGACCCATCGACATTAGCGAGCCGAGTAGAATACAACTCAAAAGTCCAACCGCAATTACCGCTTTTCTATGGTCAAAAACAAATTCTCCCAATTTAAAAAACGCTCTATCTCTCAACAGGTCTGGGTCGGTAACGGACTCCATGTCCTCCGGCCGTCAAAAGCAGTTTATCAAACAATGTTTTTACTAAAAAAATAAACCAAGTGTATTCTTACGCACTTGTGCAACAATTGATAAGTCACCAATAGTACACTTTGATATGGCAAGAGCGCTACTTGGAGGAGGATGCTTTTGGTGTACTGAAGGTGCATACAAGAACATGCGAGGTATTGATTCTGCATTACCTGCATATGCAGGTGGGCCTGATGAAAATCCAAATTACAACTCTGTCTGCTCAGGCACAACCGGTCATGCAGAAATAGTTGAGGTCATCTATGACCCTAAATTGATAACCTTTGAAACTATTTTAGAGGTTTTCTTCACCGTCCATGACCCGACACAACTCAATCGGCAAGGTAACGACGTCGGGACACAATATAGGAGTTGTATTATGCCTGTCGAAGAAGGACAAGCTGAAGTATCCAGAATGATGATATCAAAAATGGAACAATACTTTGACGATGAAATCGTTACAACTATAGAGGAACCAACAAATTTCACAATCGCTGAAAAATACCATCACGACTACTATGCAAGGAACCCTATGCAGGGGTACTGCATGGCTGTCGTAGGCCCAAAACTCTCCAAATTGCGCCAAAAATTGTCTCATCTATACTAGCGAGATATTGAAGAAGTTCCTTCCATAGCCTTGTACATGGTCAATAGTATTCCGCGCCCACCAACTCCAGTCAACGAACCAATTCTTGGTTACCTTCCAGGCAGTCCAGAAAGAATTTCATTGAAAGAAGAATTGACACGCCAGTCTAACGAAGTTGTTGAAATTCCATGTATAATAAACGGAGTAGAAGTGTACACAGATAACGTAATCGAACAAGTAATGCCACACAATCATGGGCATGTAATAGCCAGAGTACACTTGGCTGGAGAGAATGAAGTAAACGATGCGATTAAAGCAGCATTAGACGCTCATGAATCTTGGTCGAGTATGCCATGGGAAGCAAGAGCAGCGATTTTTCTCAAGGCGAGTGAACTACTAAGCGGAGAATACAGATCAAAAATCAATGCTAGCACAATGATAAATCAGTCAAAAACGTGCCACCAAGCGGAAATAGATTCTGCCTGTGAACTTATTGATTTTTGGAGATTCAATGCTGACTATGCCCGACAAATCTATGAGGACTTACAACCACCAGTTTCTCCATCCAGTATGTGGAACTCTAGCGAAGTAAGGCCATTAGAAGGATTCGTATTCTCTGTAACGCCATTCAATTTCAGTAGCATCGCTGCAAACCTACCTTCATCTGCTGCGATAATGGGTAATACTGGTGTATGGAAGCCAAGTCGTAATTCTTACCTATCGAACTACTATTTGATGCGCCTAATGATGGATGCTGGACTACCAGATGGAGTAATTAATTTCATCCCTGGAAAGGCCAGTATGGTTGGTGATATTTGCTTGTCACACCCTATGTTAGCAGGTATTCACTTTACAGGTTCAACCGCAGTATTTAGAAAAATGTGGAAGGATGTCGCAGAAAATCTTCCAAAGATGCGCTCCTATCCTAGAATAGTTGGCGAAACTGGAGGAAAGGATTTCATTGTCGCTCATCCAAACTGTGACCAAAAAGCACTGATTGTAGCACTATTAAGAGGAGCATTTGAATTCCAAGGACAAAAGTGTAGTGCTGCAAGTAGAGCATATATCCCTAAATCTGTATGGGATAACATCAAAGAGGAATATTGTTCTGAAGTCTCTAAAATCACTATTGGTGACCCAAAGGATTTCTCTAATTTTATGTCTGCAGTAATTGATAAGAAATCCTTTGATAATATTACTGGGTATATTGACCGTGCTAGTAAGGATTCAGGTTGTGAAATAGTCACAGGTGGAAGTTATGATGAGACGAAAGGATATTTCATTCATCCAACAACAATAATTTGTTCCGACCCACATTATGAATCGATGAGTGAAGAAATATTTGGCCCTGTCCTATCTATACACATCTACCCTGACCAAGAATTTGAGCAGATACTGGATACTTGCGACAAAACTTCTGAATATGCCCTTACAGGTTCTATATTCGCAGCCAATAGAGAAGATATTGAAACTGCCAAGAAAGCACTAAAGTATTCATGTGGTAATTTTTACATTAATGATAAGCCGACTGGAGCAGTAGTTGGACAGCAACCATTTGGAGGAGCTAGAGGTAGCGGAACAAACGACAAAGCCGGTTCACCTCTCAATCTACTAAGATGGGTCAGTCCTCGTTCAATTAAGGAAACATTTGCTCCACCGCACAAGTGGACCTATGGTTTCCTAAACGAGTGAAGTGGTAATTTTTTACTCTTGTCAACTCTGTTTACAGAATCCACCAGCGGCCTAGGTTTCATCCCCTTCCCAACTATTGAAATTAACCACCACCCTAGAGAAAGAAGCGGTGTTGAAATAAGCATTGCAAGGCATAGAAAGACTATGACATTAGATTTTGATAACTGCCAAGAGTAAACCAAAGTAATTATCATGGTTATTACAAAATAAATTCTAGACGCCTCACTGGGAGTGGACCACCCTCGGTGATCTAATCGCGGAGCAAACAAATACTCTAGCAGGCTCATGCCGTGGATTTTACTGAGTTAGATAAAAAGTCATGTTTTCAAAATCATCCGATGACTTGATGACTCAAGACTATCAGGAACAATCCCGCAGTGATGACTGCTTTAGCCGAATGCTGTTTTTTCAGTGACGAGTGATGGGCGAACTGAGCGGGACCTGAGTTATTTCTAATAATTAATATTCAATAAGTTGATTATCCGTATGATATACGGTAACTCATGCACAAAAATGTCTTTGTCAAATTTGTATCCGAGCCTAAGAATGACCAATTCAAGTCAATGGTCGGGCTTGCATGCGCTGCACAAGCAATTAACGATGGGCACAAGGTAAGTGTATTCTTTGCTGCAGCAGGTACGCGCTTGTTAGATCCTAAATACCTAGAAGAACTTGGAGCAGATATGCCAATGGTAGCATCATTTATGGAGATAATTGCTGAAAAAGCAACACTTTACTGTTCTTTTGCTTCTGTAAAAGCTGTTTTGGGACATAGTGAAGGAGATAATGCACTTGTTATTTCTGATGATGAAATACAGTGGAGTGGCCCTCCTGGAGTTATAGCATTAGCAACCTCATCAGATGTACAATTAACTTACTGATAAAATAAGAAACTGAATCAATTTACAGTTTATTTAAGGTTTGAACCGCTTACGAGGTTCATGCAGGGATTAGCCAAAACCCCTCTTTCTCCTGCACCTAAGAACCTCTATTTATCCCAGACATCATCAAGATGGAAAACTGTAAGTTCAATGTTGGGTTTAGTTATCGTTGTTTTCTTTTTAGTTCAAATTGCAGTAGTGGCAGTATCAGGTTTCCTCGATTCTGATTTTGATGGAAAAATTGGACCTAGCGACCCATTGTTGATTATGATTGGAGCAATTTGTTCAACTCCATTCTTGCTACTTTTCATAATTCTTAGGCGTCCAAAATTAGCCCATATTGTACGATTGCAGAATGTCGAAATAGGTTCAACGGCTCATTTGATATCCCCTTCAACTTTATTTCAAACACCATATCCAACGTCGATTCAACATCATCTTGTCCATAATACTGGACCACTAGAAGTGCCCCCCATCAAACATTTATGGATTATATTCATCTTAGGTACAATCATTTCTACATTGTGTATGCTACCCCTATTGTTCAACTCATCTATACTCTCAGTTTTACTATTCATCTTGATAGCAATACCTGCTTGGCTAATCGGTTTTTCAACACCAGTATTTGCTTGGTGGGCAACTTCTAACGAATATTTTGGACTTAAAACAACCAAGAGACAAGGAGAATGGATGCTTATCGCTGGAATGCTATCTACATTCCCCGCTTTGATAATTAATTCCATTATTTCTCCAATAATTATTAGTTCACTCGGGATAAGTATGGACGGAGTAGATAGTCTGGGCTTTGGAATGATTCTTTTCTTATCTGCACCGATTGGAGAAGAGATCAGTAAGGCAGTCGCAATTCTATTTCTTGCACGATTTATAGATTCACCAAAAAGAGGTTTTCAAATTGGGTTTTCGGTAGGCTTAGGTTTCGCTCTACTAGAGAATATGTCTTACATTTTGAGTTCTCTTTTCGTTGGTGAAGGTGCTGCTATCAGTTTCATTCTAACCACTGTTCTACGGGCCATAGGTTCAATTCCCGGTCATGCCACATGGACCGCTATAACTGGATTTGCAATTGGACATCATATTACGACTCAGAAACGAAATCGAGATATGATAAACGGAGTTCAAGATTCCACCAGAAAGGATAATGAAAGTCCATGGATATTATTTGACAAAAAAACTGGTACTCCCATTTCCAGTTCAAGTGTAAATATTAATCCAGTAATTCCAAAATGGCTGAGTGCTGGTGAGCAAAATGCTATTCAAATGACTAAATCACCAATCAAGGCACTTTTAATCGCAATACTATGCCATGGAACTTGGAATGGTACAATGTGGGTTAGTAGTAAATTACTTGCCGATAAATCATTGATTTTCATGTTCGTAGTTGATATGATTTTAGTCGCCATTTTAATCGTAATTCTATGGATGATTCTTAGACGATTGATACCATATGCTATAGATGACCGGAATTCCTCAAAAATATGAAAAACAGTCAATTTCCTATATATTGGGGGTATGACATTTTAAGACTCTTTACTCCAACTAAATTTGGGGACTACTATGGATGTCTTGACTGGGGGATTCAACGAGGGCAATCTAATTGTCACCGTAATCATAATCCTAGCGCTAGTTGTAGGCTCTTCCAAGGCTAAAATGCTAGATTCCGCAGGTGTTGCTGCAGCGGCATTTATCGGCCTAGTGGTAGGAGTAATGGGTCATTGGACTTGGTTACTGATATTACTTGCATTTCTTCTCGCTTCTCATAAAGCCACGAAGTGGCGTTTTGAAGAAAAGAAGATTCGAAATATGAGTGAATCTGATGACGGCCATAGAGGTTGGATAAATGTTCTAGCCAATGGTGGGTTACCTGCAATTGTGGCTGCAGTGGCATTTTTCCAAGATGACTGGGAATTTGGAATTTGGGTATTCAGTGCTGCGGTTGCTGTCGCTGCTGCTGACACATTTGCCAGTGAAATAGGATGTCTTGATGACAATGTTAGAATGATTACAACTCTAAAGCCATGTGAGGCTGGACTGAACGGCGGATATTCTACAACTGGACAAAAGGCAGCTTTATTGGGCTCTTCTATGATCGGATTTTTGACTTTCTTCGCTTGGTATGCCACCAATTCAAGTTCTGATATAACAGATGGATTGTATCTTTCAATAATCACTTGTATAATTGGGTGGATTGGTTGTCAAGTAGATAGTATTCTGGGAGCAGTTTTTGAAAACCGCGGATACTTGACCAAAGGTGGAGTTAATGCATTAGCAATAACATCTGGAATGGTGTTCATGTGGGTCTGGCTTAGATTCATTTGAATTAGCCACAAATCGTCGGCGAGTTCTTCAACCCAAACCTATTGGTCAGTCCATGCGCAAGCATTGCATACCCCTGCTATTACTAACACTAATGTTAGGCATGGGTCTAGCAAGTTCGGTTTCTGCCTTTGAAGATCCGGTATATGAGGCAGGTTATGTCGACTGGGAAATAAACCCAATAGAAAGATTATATGTTGAAGGAATGGATGAGACAGACGCAGTACTTCAAAGACAAAAGTCTGATAATGTACCAGGTGGAATTAGTATCAACTCCGGCTTTAGCGGTCAGATATTGAATCTTAACAGTGAACCTATACAAAATGGATTTAGTGCAACGGTCAATATGAGTGTATTCTTTTCCGTATACCTAGACCAAGGTGCTGGACCACAAACCTGTGTTCGAGAAGAACAATTCAATTTGGATGGAACTACAACTCTGATATATTCGGTTGATGCTGGCGGTGTTCCGGTTTATGACTCGGTAATCACTCAAATTGTCGATAAAGTAAATTCTAACGAAGCAATGAATTTCTCTGGTGAATTAAATCAAATTAATTTAACTATGCAAGAAGGTGATGTTCTTACTTTATCTGTCTCCATTGAACACCAATGTACTGCAAGAGTAAGAGTCCAATGGGGCGCTTTAGAACAGAATGGAGGAGGAATTCTAATCAAAGGAGAAATCTATGAGCCAAAAGGTGAAATTATCGTTGATGAATCCAGGAGAGCACACATTGAGTTTGAACCTCTGTTCCCATGGGGCGGAGATGATGTCAAAGAAGTCAAGTGGGAAATTTGGGGACCTTTAGAAGATTATGAAAGAACTCCTTACACTCTCGAAGGAATGATGGAAAACTCAATCGGAAGGACGATGACGGTTAGAGAAATGGATAATAACCGCTCAATTTGGACATGGTCTGGTCAAAATGAACTAAAACCTGGATTGACAAATTTACAGTTCTGTATAACTACAATATCAGGAGATTCAAATAGTGAATGTCATGCATTTGGAGTAATAAAAATTGATATTGAAGATGATGATGATGGATTTGCAAGCGCTAAATTATTCCTTTCACTGTCAAGTATTCTTGCATTGGCATTA
>Ga0228638_1000613_pt1 | contig 15916 bp, 9 predicted proteins | sample 48DmetaG_FD_182704 | JGI IMG/M metagenome (GOLD analysis project Ga0228638, IMG submission 182704) | Seawater microbial communities from Monterey Bay, California, United States - 48D | ecosystem: Environmental > Aquatic > Marine > Coastal | place: USA: California | collected 2016-10-31 | reverse complement strand
TCCCGCTCGCGCCTTCCTCGCGCGTCGCCGCGCCTCGCGCGTGCGCCGTCGACGCGTCGACGCGCGTCCCCGAGCCCTCCGTCGTCGCGTCGTCGCGCGTCGTCGTCGTCGTCGTCGTCGTCGTCGTCGCGTTTCGCGCGCGCGCGTCCTCGCGCGTCGCCGGCGCGTCGCCGTCGATCGGTCGCGCCGTTCCCGCGGCGAACGCCGCCGCGCGCGCGCGCACGCTCATGCGTCGCGGTCGTCGTCGCCGCGCGCGCGCGCGAGACTCGCGCGGCGTCGCGCGGCGTCGCCGCGTCGCGAACCGTCGCGGTCGATTGTGACGACCGAAGCGAAGCGTCGCGTCGCGCGCGCACACCGCGACGCGCTCGATCGCGACCGAGACGGCGAACGCGCATCATGGTGCGCGCGCGCGACGCGCCGACGCGACGCGCGCGCGCCGACGCGACGCGCGCGCGACGCGAGCGCCGGATAAACCGACGGCGACGACGGCGATCGGGACGTCGCGACGTCGCGACGCTTCGGCGGCGCGCGACGGCGCGGAGGACGACGACGACGACGCGCGCGCGAAGCGAGACTGACGAACGATCGCGTCGCGCGATTCGCAGGCTGATTTCGTCGGGAAACAGTTCGACAAGGAGGAGGTGGGGAAGATGGTGCTCGAGCAGTACGACGAAGCCGAGCAGCGACTGTTTTACACGATCGTCATGGGCGGTGGTGGTGACGATATTCACTTTGGTATCTACAGAGACGCGAAAGATGGGGTGCGCGAGTCGAGCGCGGCGACGACGGCGTGGATGATGACGCAGTTGGACATGGCGCGACCGATCGGGGCGGGGGATAAGTTGCTGGACATCGGAAGCGGGCACGGCGGCGGATCGCACGCGTTGGCGAAGAAGTACGGATGCTCGGTGATGGGATATAACATTGGACCGGGACAAAACGCGCAGAACATCGCCAAGGCGAAGGAGCTCGGCCTGGGCGATCTCGTCGACGCGGTCGTCGGGGACATTAACAAGCCGTTTCCGGCGGATTGGACGAATTCGTTCGACGGCGCGTGGTCGTGCGAGGTGTTGTGCCACGCCGGCGATAAGCCCGAATTATTCAAAGAAGTCGCGCGCGTGTTGAAGCCGGGCGCCGCGTTCGTGTTTTCGGACATCATGGGTGCCGACGGCGCCGATGAAAAGACCCTCAAGGGATTCACCGATCGCAACGCCACCACGGTGATGGGTCGCCCGTCCACGTACCTGCAGTGCATGAAGGATGCCGGACTGGATTACGTCACGTGGTGGGACGGCAGCAATCACTTGGAAACGTATTTCCGCGACATGATCAAGCAGATTCACACCCATCGCGAAGAGATGCTCTCCAAGGGTTTGACGGATAAGTACCTCGACAATTGGCTCGAGTCGCTCACCGAGCGCGCGGACACTCAACGCGATCACGGCGTCTTCGCGTGGGGCGTCTTCGTCTGCCGTAAACCTTTAAACTAAACCGACACTAACTCAAGTCGTTTCACTCGCGGAAACGCGCTCGAGTTCAAATTATTTTTTCAAATCTTCCGAGTTGTATTAACCATAATCAAACGAAGCCTCTCCGAGCGACGCATCGTCTTCGCACCTCGCCCACCCCGTGCGCCTCGCCGCCGACGGTGAACGCGGCGAATTTTCTCGTCGGCGCGCGCAGTGGTCGCGTTGGTTATTATACCAGAATATTGATGTTATTGAAATGGTTATGCAACGATGTGGTTTTGATTCAATATGCGTAAGTTGCGTCGAGCGAGCGCACGAGTCAACGGGACTCTTTTCATCTGCTCGCGTGTGCCGCTTACATTTCACCTGGCAAAAGAGTGTCTTCGAGATCGACCGGGCACCCTGCGTCTGGGACGTCAACGTGCGCTTCCCCGACGAGGTGGCCGACGCAGCCCTTTTCGCTGGTGAGCTCTTCTTCGCTCTTCTTCATGCGCTCGCGAAGCCAGTCGTTCACTTCTAAACCGGGAACGATTTCGTACGAACCATCGCCCTTGGAGCGGCACGGGAAGGAGTAAACGATGCCGTCTTGGATGCCGTACGGGTTACCGTTACTGAGCACGGCTGTGGAGAACCAGTCGCCCTCCGGCGTCGGGTTGACCAAATTTCTGATGTGATCGGCGATGGACACCGCCGTGGACGCCGCGGAAGAGCGACCCCACTTTTTGATCAGCAACCCGCCGCGGGTTTGAATCGCGGGAGTGAAGTCGTTCTCGAGCCAGTCTTGATCGGTGATGACTTCGGTGGCTTTCTTACCGTCGATCTTGGCGTTGACGAAATCCGGCACCTGCGTCGTGGAGTGGTTGCCCCAAATGACGACGTTACTCACGGTTTCGTAGAACACGCCCGCCTTGAGCGCGAGTTGACACTTTGCTCTGTTTTCGTCGAGCTTGGTCAACGCGTGGAAGTTGCGCGGATCCAAGTTGGGCGCGTGCGACAGCGCGATGAGCGCGTTCGTGTTGCAAGGGTTCCCGACGACGATGACCTTGCACGTCGGCTTCGCCACCTCGTTCAACGCCTTGCCTTGATCGACGAAAATCGCCCCATTCATCTCAAGCAAATCTCCGCGCTCCATCCCCGGTCCACGCGGCTTCGCCCCGATCAACAGCGCCCAATCCGCGCCCGCGAAGACTTTCCTGCAGTCGATGCCGATGTCGACCTCGCGCAACAACGGAAACAAGCAATCCTCCAGCTCCATCGCCACCCCCTCCAGCGCCTGTCTCGACCGCTCGCTCCCGAGCAATCTCAACACCACCGGCTGATCGTGTCCGAACACCGACCCACTCGCGATCTTAAACAACAAGTGATTCGAAATCTGCCCCGCCGCGCCGCTCACCGCCACCGTGACCGTCGGCTTCCACGTCTTCGGTCGATGCGCCTCGTCCATCGAGATGTCGTACTCCAGCCTGAACACCCCCAGAGGATCGTCCGCCTTCCTCCCCACGCCCGCGGGCGTGTTGTACCGCACGCACGCGTCCCCGCGTCGTCGCGCGTTCGGTTCGCGCGCGCGTCGTCGACCTATCGCCGCCCGCGTCGTCGTCGTCGTCGTCGTCGTCGTCGTTCGCGCGCGCGTCGTCGTCGTCGCGCGCGCCGTCATCGTCGTCGTCATCGTCGTCATCGTCGTCGTCATCGCCGCTCGCGTCGTCGTCGTCGCGCGTCGCGCTCCGCGGTCGCGCGCGGCGTCGGACGATTCGCCGCCGATCGCGCGCGCGCGCGCGCCGTCCTAACGACTTTTGATGGGCGTTTTCGCGCGTCGTGTACGAGACGCGCGATCGGGTGTTTAGAACAATTTCTTGATGGGTCATGACTCAGAAAGAGAGGACTCGCGCGCGCGGCGCCGGCCGTCGGACGATTCGCCGACGCGAGCATGGACGCGCGCGGCGCACACGCCGGCGCGAGCATGGACGCGCGCGCGGCGCGGTGTCGAGACGCGATCGCGCGACGCGATGGACGCGCGCTCGCGTCGTGCGTCGACGCCGGCGCGTCGACGACGCGCGACGAGGACGAGGACGACGCGACGTGGACGCGCGCGTGCGGTTCGGATTGCGACCGCGCGGCGACGCTGATGCGCGAGCGAGGCGTGCGCGCGCCGTGGGACGACGCGATGGGGGCGTTCGCGTGCGCGCGGACGCTGGCGGGAAGCGGGAGGGACGAGGACGCGGTGCGCGCGTACGAGGCGCACGCGAGAGGGGTGAAGGATTTCGTGAAGGCGTACAGGGCGGACGAGGACTCGGCGTGGACGAGCGAGGCGTGGTACGTCGCGGTGGACGACGCGAGAGCGTTGGCGCAGCGCGCGGATGAGGCGCTGAAGCGCGGGGGGGAAAAACCGAGCAAACTCGCCGACGCCGGGTCGACGCTGATGCTGGTGTACAGAGCGGTGTCGCAGACGTCGACGGCGGAGAAGAAGGCGCCGCAGTTGCACGTGGTGAATAATTTATTCAAGGTGTACTTCAAGCTCAACGCGCTGCATTTGTGCAAGAACTTGATCAACGCCGTGAACTTGCCGACGTTTTTGCCGTTCGATTCGTTCCCAAAGTCGGAAAAGGTGACGTATAACTTTTACGTCGGGCGGTTGGCGGTGTTCGAGGACGCGTACGAGCGCGCGGCGGAGCATCTTGAGTACGCGTTCGCGCATTGTCACGCGCAGAGCGCGCGGAACGTGCGATTGATTTTGCAGTACTTGATCCCGGTGAAGTTGATTTTAGGCACGCTGCCGTCGCGAAAGTTACTGGAGAAGTACGAGTTGCGAGAGTTTGTCGACGTCGTCGAGGCGATGCGCCGCGGCGACGCGCGCACGCTCGACGCCGCCCTCAGCGACGGTGAATCGACGTTCATCAAACAGGGCACGTATCTGATCCTCGAAAAGCTTCGCATGTCCGTCTACCGCACGCTGTTCAAGAAAGTGCACGCCATTCACGGCGAAACCGCCGACGCGGCGAAGGCGAACCAAGTCTCGCTCGCCAAATTCCAAACCGCCCTCGCGTGGTGCGGCGCTGACGACGTCGATCTCGATGAGGTCGAGTGCATCGTCGCCAACTTGATCTTTAGAAAGTTCATCAAGGGCTACATATCGCACAAGAACCGCGTCTTGGTGTTGTCCAAGGCGGATCCTTTCCCGAGCTTGCAAACCGTCTTCGCCGACTGAGCCCGTAGCCTTGTAGTCGAGCGCAGTCTTCGCCCCACACTTTCGCGCGCGCGCGCCTTCCGATGCCCGACGCCGCTCGCGACGTCACCGCTGCGCTCATATGCGCCACGGGTGCCGCCGCGACGTTCGCGGTCGCTAAGCTCGCGCCCTGGTACGTTCCGTCCCGGCGTCCCGCGTGGCTCTATCCACTCCTCCAGTACTGACCGACGCCGCGTGTTCTCCACGCAGGATCGCCTCCGCGTCCGCGCGCGCGTTCGCGGGGTTGAAGCCATGGCAACTCGTCACCGCGCTCGCGTACGGCGTCAACGTGCTCGCGGTGAGCGTGCCGGGCAGAATCGACGGGGAGATGCAGCGACGCGCGCAAGCCGAGGCGCGCGCCGCGAAGGCGAAGGATGAAAACGCGAAGGAGAAGACGCACGCGATTCCGCTCGATAGCGAATACCGAAGCTTGTTCACGCCCGCGGGATGGGCGTTCGCGATTTGGGGGGCGATTTACGCCGGAGAGTTCGCGCTGGTGGCGCACGCGTTGGCGTCGGCGAGCGGAGGCGGCGCGAGCGAGGCGGCGACGCGCGCCGTCGCGCCGAGCTGGGCGCTCGCGTGTGCGTTTCAAGCGTTGTGGTGCGCGGCGTTCAGACCGTGGGCCAAGGCGCCTAGACACTTTTGGGTGTCGAGCGCGTTGTTGGTCGCCGAGGCGGTTGCGCTGGGTTCGGCGCACCGAGCGCTGCGCGCCGCGGCGAGCGCGGCGAGCAAGGCGTGGTATTGGACGACGCACGTTCCTCTGTCGATGCACTTCGGTTGGATTTCATGTGCGGCGTTGGTGAACTTGAACTCACACGTCGCGAAGACGTGCGCGCCGGACACGCAGCTCGCGACGGCGTTTCTCTCGGCGTTCGGCGCGGGCGGTTTGGGCGCTGCGGTGACGCTCACGACGGGCGATCCTGTGTACGCACTCGTCATCGCCTGGGCGCTCACCGCCGTGGCGAGCGACGGTGGGAAGCGCACGACGGAAACGTTGGCGGATGTCCCGCTCAAAGCATTGACGAAGGCGGCGCGATGGGGCGCTCGCGCAGCGCTCGCGAGCGTCGTCGTGAGTCAGATGCCCGCGTTCGCTGCGTGATTGATTCAACACGTCTTCTCGCTTATCGTTACACGCAGTGCTGTTTAGATTAAGTAGATGCTTTCGTTTGGAATAGATAAAATCGGTGATGATGACCACGGACTTCTTGTTCAAATCGTCCGCGCGCGGGTCCCGGGCGCGTCGATCGACGTCGTCGGGACGAGTCGCTCACTTTCGCGATCTCGAGCTCGATCTCGAGCTCGCACGCTTGGGCGTCGCCTTCTTGGCCGAAGACGACGACTTCTTGGCCGACTTCTTCTTACCACCACCGATCTTCGGGATCGGTAACGCGCCGCCGTACAACCCGTACGCGAGCGCGCCGGCGCACGCCTGCGCCGCCATGAGCTTCGTCGGGCAGCACGAGCTCCCGCGCACGTACACGTCGAACAGGGAGAACGCATGCATAAGTAACATTACCTTCGCCAACGCTTTCTTCGTCGAACTCGCCGCTCCCGCGGCGATGTGCGACACCGTCGCCAACGTAAAGTCGCGCACGACGCATCGCGTAATCTTCTTCGCGATCGCCTGCGCGCCGTCTTCGATCACGCACGACACCGCGACGAGCGCGATGACGAGCGCTTGGAACTTGAGCGTTTTACCCAACATCTTTCTCGGTCGTCGTCGAGCTCGTCGCGCGTCGGAGTGCGGGACGCGCGCCGTTCGACGAGGGGAATGAGGAAAAAAGTCGGTTTAAGTTCCGCTTCGTTCCCCTCGGCGTCGGCATCGCCGCACACGTCGACGCGCCTCGCCCTCGGCGCGCGCGCACCGCGCGAGGCGATGACGCACGACGTCGAGCGAGACGTCCACGACACCGTGCGCGTGCTCGTGCGCGTGCGACCGCCGAACGCGAGAGAGATCGATGCCGGCTACGCGCCGTGCGTGCAGACGCACGGGACGAACGCGCTGACGCTCCAGCGCGGGAGCGTCCGCGAGAGCGTCGCGGGCAAGGCGGCGCTGAGTTTCGCGTACGACCACGTGTGCGATCAGTCGTCGGCGCAGGAGGAGATTTTCGAACGCGTCGGACGCGACGCGGTGGACGGCGTGGTGGAGGGGTATCACGGGTGCGTGCTCGCGTACGGGCAGACGGGCGCGGGGAAGACGTACTCGATGCAAGGCGTGGATTTAGATCGCGACGACGACGTCGGAGGGTTTGAGGGTGACGATGATTGCGTCATGATGTCGCCGGGCGAGGCGGGAGGGGCGGAGGGGGACGCGCTGGACGCGCCGAACGCGGGGTTGATTCCGCGCGCGCTGAAGCGATTGTTTGAGCGATGCGAGTCGGCGAGGAACGCGGCGATCGAAGCGGGCGGGGCGTGCGAAATCGAAGTGAAGTGCTCGTATTTGGAGATTTATAACGAGACGTTGCGAGATTTGTTGATGAATACCGAGCACGATGGACCGGCGCCGAACGTGCGGGAAGACGCCAAGCGAGGCACGTTTGTGGAGAATTTGCACGAGGAGCGCGTGCACGGGGCGGAGCAGACGTACGAGACGTTTTTGCGCGGTGCGGCGAATCGTAGGGTGGGTCAGACGAATATGAATGCCGATTCTTCGCGTTCGCACAGCGTGTTCACGATTTCGGTGGAATCGCGCACGAAGGCGCATCCCACGGCGCCGACGACAAAAAAGAGCGCGCTTTTGCACTTGGTCGATCTCGCAGGGAGCGAGCGGCAGAAGAGCACGGACGCGGCAGGTGAACGTTTGAAAGAGGCGAGCGCGATTAATAAATCGCTCAGCGCGCTCGGGAACGTCATCAAAGCCCTCGTGGACGTGGCCGACGGCAAGGAACGACACGTGCCCTACCGCGATTCCAAGTTGACGTTTTTGCTCAAGGACGCGCTCGGCGGACGCGCGCGCTGCACGCTCCTCGCGTGCGTCTCGCCGGCGCATGTGAACGTGGAGGAGACAATGTCTACGCTGAAATTCGCCCAGCGCGCCAAGCTTGTGAAAGTCCGCGCAGTGGCGAACGAAGAATCCGTCGGATCAGCGAACGAGCTCGCGGCTGAGGTTGGGCGTTTGCGAGCGCTCCTCGCCGAGGGTGGCGGCGGCTTGAACGACGTCGACGCTCGAGCGAAGATTGTCGAACTCGAAGCCATCATGGCGAAGGCGAATCGCGCGGCCGCGGCTGCGGCAAAGGATAGCGAAGAAGAGCTCGCGAAGCTGAAGAGCAAACTCGAGCACGCCAAGGATTTATGCACGTGTTTGGACAAGAATTTGCAATCCGCCAAGATGGTGATTCGTTTACGCGACGAGGCGCTCAAGCGCAAAGAGTTAACGCCAGAGTCGGTGAATGCGGAGATTGAAGAGCTTCGAAAGCAGAACGAACACCCACCCGAGGTCGTTCGCGTCCGCATCGAACTCGCGGCGTTGCAAGAGCGCGCTGATCGCCTTCAAGCCGAGAATGAGCGCTCCGCCAATCGCGGACGTTTAGCCACCGCCGAGGAGGAATTGAAGGATTTGCGCAAGCTCGTCATCGCTGAGGGCGAACTTACGGCCAAAGCGCTCGACGAAAAAGCGGCTGCCTTGAAATCATTGGATGAAATCGAGGCGCAAAATCAAGTTCTCCAAGCCGCTGCCGATGCCGCCGAGCGTCGCGCGTTGGCGAGCGAAGAGACTGCGGAAAACGCTCGCGCGGCGCAACTCGCGGCGGAAGTTTTGGAGAACGAGCACAAGATGGCCAAGGAATCTGCGGAAGCCGACCGCGCACGCGTTCAAGCGACGTTTGAAGAGAACAAAGAAGTGATGGAAGAGATGTTTTCGAAGCTCGAAGTGCTCGCGGCGCACAAGGTGCAAGCTGACAAGGATAGAGCCGAGCTCGAGGCGCGCGTCGAGCTCGCCGAAGCCAAGGCGGCGGGTGCGAACTCGTCGTACGAAGAAACGACCAACGCGCTCGCGGCGGCCAAGGCGGAGTTGGAAACGATGCAAGGCAAAATAGATTCAGCGCTGAGCGCTCAAAAGGCTGAGCACGACTGCGAGCTGGAGAAGAAACGAGCTGAATTCGAAGCTGCCATAGGCGCCGCGACTGAGGCGGGCGAAGCGGCGATGGCCGAGCTTAAGACTGCGCACGTCGCCGAACTGCAGGTTCTTGCGCGCAAACACGAAGAAGCGCTCGCGAGTGTAAAATTCGACGTGGAGGGGGGATTCGAAGTCGAGCGTGCAGCGCACGAGGCGGCTTTGGAGAAACAAGCGGGCGAACTCGAGTCGAAATTCGCGGGTGAGTCTGCGACGGCGCGAGCAGAGCACACTCGTGCGATCGATGCGCTCAAGGAGGGCCACACTCGGGCAATGGACGCGTTACGCGAAGAGATGGCGAATGCGAAAGTCGAGCTTGTAGACGCGCACACGTCGAAACTCGCGGCGCAAGCGCAAGCGTTCTCGGAACAGATTGAGAAGATAAACGCCGCGCAGGCGGAAGCCTTGGAGGCACTCGAGCGCAAGCACGCAGAGGCCATGGCGGACGTGGAAGCACGTCTCGCGAACGCGCTCGAACAAACAGAGTCGACGTCGGCAGCGGACGCGCACGCCAATGAGTTGGCGGCGTTGAACGAAGAGCACACGAAGACGATGGAGGAATTAGAGCGCGAGTACAAGTCTCAAATCACAGATCTCGAAAACGAGCTCGCTGAGATGAGAAGGGCGCGTGCAGAGACAGAAGACGCCGTGCGCACCGAGCTGGTCGAAGAACACTCCGTCGCGTTAGAAGAGCAGAAGAGCCTGTTGAGCTCAGCTTTCGCAGCGGACATTCGAAACGCCGAAAAGAAACTCGCTGCGGCGCGAGAAGAGATTTCGCGAGCGAAATCTGCTGCGTCGGCTGAGTTCTCCGCCGCAGGGACCGCACAAGCTCAAATCCGTAAGCTACACGAGGAAATGGAATTCAAGGACGCAGAAATTGCAAAGTTGGAGCGAAAGCTCGCCGCGAACGACAACGCGACCGCAGATGGTGACGCGCACGCGAAATCGGATGCGCGTTTGGACTCCGCCAAGGCGGCTCGCAAGCGAGCGGAAGAACGCGCGCAAGAGATGGAGGCCAAGGTCACGGCGCTCATGCACGACGTTGATGAAGCAAACAAGTCTTCGCAGGCTACGAGGAGCAAGTACTCCACCGCGCGATCGCGCATTGAGTCTCTCGAAGTCGCCTTGCACGCGGCCAAGACTGAAATCGCACAACTCAAGGGCATCGAACCGCCACCGAGCGTCTCGAAGACGCCCGCGCGCACGCCCGCGGTGAAGCGACCATTAGCAGGTCGCACTCCTGGGAAGACACCGGGAACCATGGGCACAGCACGGCGCATCTTGAGTGATGTCAACGCCGACGAACCGCCGTCGAGCCCATCGCTCGCGCGACCGAACAAGCACATGCGTTTCGACACCAGCCCACCCGCAGGCGAGCGCGCGAAACCAATCACAGGCAAACATCGCGCCGAGCTCGAGGGTATACGCCGCGGCACCGGTCGCTTATTATCCAAGCCCGCCATGCGCGTGCAATCCGCCAAACCCGCCGACGAGTAGAGACGCCGCGCGCCTTTCAATTTCTACAAAACATGTACACTCACAACACCGCTACGAGACTACGCTACCCTACGCTACCCCAACCGCTCATGACTTCCCCTTCACCTCATCCAGATTCGCAAACACCGCAGCCGCTCGCGACGCGTTCATCGCCTCCGCCGCTCGCGCCTCCGCCTCGTACGCGTCCCTCACGTGCTGTTCCGACACCGCTCCCAACCTATCCGTCATCTCCGTCGTCACCCGCTCGATCTCTTCCATCGACGACGCGTTCTCCCGCATCGCTCCCGCGCTCCACTTCGCGAACGACGCGAGCGCGCGCTCGTTTTCAGCATTTTTCTCCGTCATCGCCGCGATTTCCCGCTGCGTCTTCTCCAGCGCCGATCTCTCCGCGCGTATGCGCTCCAGCGCGCGCGTCTGCGCGCGGTACACCTTGACGTAATTCCACAGCGTCTTAAACACCATCGCGCGCGCGTCGTCGCTTCGCGTCGACGCGCGCCGACGACTGACGCCGACGACGAGCGTTTTTAAATTTAAATTAAATTTCAAACTCGCCCGCACATTTGAACGCGCGACGCATCGCGCATCGCCGCCGAGCGCACGAAAACGCACGCACACATGGACGCGCCCACGCCCGACGCCCCCGCGGCGACCGCGCCGACGCCCGCGCCGGCGTCGCCGAGCGTGAAACCGAAACGCGAACGTAAAAAAGTTGAAGTGTTTCAAGTCGTCGACGACGCGCCGAAGAAATCGCTCGACGTCAAGCCGGGACGCGGGACGAAGCTGTGCGAGATCCCGAACGTGGCGTTCAAGCTGTCGAAGATCCCGCGCAAGGAGGAGCTGTTGAAGTTTGTGTATCGCATCCTGTACAAGGGGGTGGGCAAGCAACAAACCATCAAGCGGGACATCGGCGAGTTCTCGGGATGGACGTTCGAAAACGACGGCGAGCGCGCGGTGAAGGAAGATTTGCTGTCGAGGGCGTTTAAAGACACGCTGCACGATCTTCTGGACTTGTTCGAGCTGCCGCGAGGAAGCGGGGCGGAAGGGAAGAAGGAGGCGCAGGTGGCGCGTTTGATGACGTGGTTGGACGCGCCGAAGGCGAGCGGGAAAAAATCGTTGGAGGAGGCGGAGGCGAAGAAACGCGCGGCGAAGGAAAAGAAACGCGAACGCACGGCGAAGAAGACGGCGGCTAAAGCAAAAAAGACGGCGGCGGCGAAATCGTCGGCGGGTGGGTCGGCGAAGCAAGCAGCGTTGATTAAAAAGTTGAAGGCGGAGAACGCCGCGTTGCGCGCGAAAATCGCGAAGTTGACTGGAAAGGAAGAGGAGCCGGCGGAGGAAGAGGAAGAAGAGGAGGAAGAGGAAGAGGAAGAGGACGAAGAGGACGAAGAGGACGAAGACGAAGACGAGGAAGACGAAGAAGAGGAGGAAGAGGAAGATTCAGACGAAGAGTTCACGGAAAAGCCGGCGGCTAAAAAGCCGAAGCCGGCGCCCAAGCCGGCGAAACAACAATCTCCGTCGCCAGAACCGTCGCCGGAACCGTCGCCGGAACCGTCTCCAGTGAAAGCACCGTCGCCCGCGAAGGCGCCCACGCCCGCGCCCGCGCCACCGGCACCCAAGACGGAACCGCCGAAACCGGTCGAACCGACGCCTGCGCCTGCGCCTGCGCCTGCGGCGGAACCGACCAACCCGCCACCGACGGCGGCCGAGCTCGGTAGCGCTGTTCGAGGGTTACTAGTAAACGCCGACATGGAACAAGTTTCTATGAAGAGCGTTCGCAAGGATTTGGAAACCAAATTCGGGATGTCTCTGTCCGATCGTAAGGAGGAAATAAAAAGACTTGTCACCGAGTTTCTCGAATCGCGATAGACGTCGTTGTTTGTCAAACATCTCTTTGTTTATCCTTCTCTTTGTTACACGCTATGCTAATGTTCTAAGCCACGGCGACAACGTTGACGCTCAAATATCCGAGACGAGCGCCGTGAGGTGATTCTTCAACGTCGCGTCGCTCGTGTTTGTCGCGACGCGCTTTGCGATGCTTATCCAGGGTTCTCGAAGCGCCGGTTCGTTCGTGAAAAACTCGTTTAGGACGTCTGCGCGTCCTAAAAGAGTAGCGAGTAGTAAAGACCAGTCGGTACAACCCGCCTCGCGCGCGGTGGCGAGAAGCGAGGTGACGTAAGTGGCGTCGCTTTCGACTTTCGATCCGACGGCGCGCGTGGGATCGACGAGAAATAAACTCTCTGTGCGAGAACTTTGACTCGACGCCGCTCGTCGTAATTTTCCTTCTCGTAATCGCCGCGCTGCTAACTCGATACTGCCCGCGAAATCGGAGATGTACGCTTCACCATTCTCGTCCGTCTCGTGTTTCAAGTAAGCGACGCCGTCAAAGGACGTTTCGCTCATAAAAGCTCCCATCGCCGCGACATCGCGTTCGCGGCCCAGAGAGTCGACGTGCGACTTCAATAACAGTTGTTCTGGTTCACCAAGCGCAAGCTCACGATCTGCGCGCCCGCCTAACGCAATTACGCTGTTTGGCGGCGGAGCGATGACTTCAAGCACGCGCTTGAAGATTCCAGGCTTTTGATTTTCCTTCGCCGCTTCGTCTGCTGGCTGCAGTAAAAACTTGATGAGGTCTTCGACGAGCTTGTACTCGCGGGCTTCCAGCGCGGCTCTCATCACGCGCACGGCGATTTCACGTCCCATTGTTTCGCCCTCAAGTTTATCGACGACGAGAATGTAGCACGCCGCGATACGAATGCGCTTTAATTTCAACGCCTTGACACAAAGCTCGCTTGGTTTACCGGCATATTTGAAGAGCGATTCCCATCGCGTGTTGTCTGTCTTCCGCGCCACGCTCACGATGACGTCAAGATAATTTGGCAACTCCGACAGCAGTGCAATCGATTGCTTGAGTACTGTTTGTGACGTGATTTCGCGATTCGAGCGTTCCAGCGCTGTGAAGAGCAACCATTCGAGCGCATGCATGAAGTGCGGCGTCTGTCGTCGAGCGGCACGCGCATATCGCAACGCGGCGTCGTGCTGGCCAGAACTCAAAAGCTTGCGCAAAATGTAAGGCACAATTGTGTGCGATTTGGGTGCGATTGTGAAGTATGGCATGTCTACCGCATCTGCGAAGGAAAACTTTTGCGTCACTCCGATGATGCGATTCATATTCAGGCTCACGCTCATCGGATACAATTCTCGATCAAACTCGAGTTCTGGATTGTTCGCCGCGCGCTCAACGTCACACGACGTTGCGCCGTTGATGAGGATTTGTCGTAAGTCGCCATTCGGAAAGTAACATATGCGCATCCCTTCGGCACCATAGGCAAATACGCATCCCCCGTCCACAGAAAGCGAATCTCTCGCGTCGCTCTCAAAGTCGCTGCTTTCGTCCCCTTGCATCATCATTTCTTGCGGTGCGTTCGCGCTTCCAACGACCCAGAACTCCGCGACGTCATCAAAGAGCTTCACCTGATCGTACTCATCCGTCAAGTCTACGACGAAGAGTTCGCCAGCTTCTGTCAAAACTACGCACTCGCTCGGCGCTCGCTCGGGCGCCGCCGCCGGCGGCACCGCGCACATTCCTTGCACGCGCCCGCCCGCGTTTAAGGTTGTTTTCCGTCGCTGTCCCGCATCCTCGCGAACGTGGTGTGCGGAAATCGCTCCCACGTTCGATGACATTTCTTCCACCTCGTACACTGCTATTTCGCCATTCGAGAAGCTCACGAGTAAGAATTCTCCGCACGCGTATGCGCCCGTCGCCTCGGATGGTAGCGGCATCGTCATCAAAAGGTCACCCTTTCCGCCGTCGGCGTAAAAGCTAATGCCGTACGACAACTTGATAGACTTTGTAAACATCCTCGTTCTACCTAATCGAGCGACGATGGCGAGTACCGGCTGCAACACGCTACGCTGCCGCCCCGATGTCGGCGGTGCCGGTTGCATCCAATCGAACGCGATTGCCTCGAAGGAGTTCTCCTCTTCCACGTCTCCTAACTGACTCCAGCATTCACCGCGCGTGTCAAACACGACGCATCCTCGCACGCCTCCGACGGCGACTCGATCGCCGCTCGGGCTCATTCCCGCCACGCACATGGGCCACTGACGCTGGACGTACTCGCTCGGACACACTTCCTGTCGCGCGTGAACTCTGGTGCTCGTCGCGCTCGAGGCGACGATGAAAATACGATCGTCACCAAGAAGCAGTGATGCATCATCGTGATCGCAACCGCCATCGTATGATCGAGGGGCGACGCGACTGTTCGACACGCTCTTCGCGAGCGCGTACTCTAAAACTTTCGAACCAGACTCGGACCGCACCGGGACGAACAACGCGTAGTCGCCGACGCCCCACGCGGGCGGGGCCAGACAAGCGCCCATCTCTGGCACTTCCTCGTCACCCGTGAACGTCGCGCGCGGCGAAGACGATGTTCCCACCGCGCTATCGCCGCCGCCGTGATGTAAAGTACACATGAGCAAACATCCCGATTCGCTCCACACGCTCACGCCGCGCCGACGCCAACCGACGGCGAGCGCTCGCCCGTCGTTCGACCAAGAAGCGTGCGCTAACGCGCCAGTGTCTTCCACGCCGAAGCCCCACGGACTTAACCCGAAAACATGTCGCGGTTTCGCGGCCTCCGACGTCATCGCGTCGTCGTACACGCGGATTTCGCCGTCGGCTGTGCCGAGCGCGAGCCGCCGCGAGCCTCGATGAAACGCGGCGCACGTCGCCGGACACGGGAACGCATCGAACCAGTTCCTTCGCCGCACGTCGCCCGCCGCATCAATCTCCAGCGCGCACACCGCTCCCGCATCGAACCGCACGACCACCGTACCGGTATCGCGGCACCACGCCACGCTCGTCGCGCCGCCGTCTCGTTCGCTCCGCGCGCACGTCGCGCTTCGCCCCTCCGACCCCTCCTCCCAGCACAAAAACACCACCCGCCCCCTATCCGTCCCGACCACGATTTCATCGTCATCGCTCGCGCAACACGTCGCCCGCTCGCCGTCGTCCAACGTCACGACGCGTTCGATCTCCAGCGTTCCCTCAAACTCGCCGTCGCTCCGCGTCGTCGCGCTCGCCCTCGATATATAAACCTCCCCATCCGCGCTCACGCTCACCAGCGACGTCCCCAACCGTTCATCGCGTCCCTCTCGTCCTCCCTCGACGTCCCACCCCCCCCCCGCGTCCCGCGCGCGCGTTCCGCGTCGCGCCGACGCCTCGCGCCAACCGCACGCGACGACGCGTTCGCCCCGCGCGCGCGCGTCCGTCTCGATCCTCCCCACTTCGCGCCCGCTCCGGCCGTGCCGTCCGATCGCGCGCGCCTCGACGCCGCGCGCGTCGAACGCGGCGAGGAACGCGCCCTCGCGGTGCACCGCCGCGCCGCACGCCGTCGTCGCGTCGTCGTCGTCGGTGGCGTCGGTGTTCGCGTCGCCATCGCGCGTCGTCGCGGCGTCGCGAGGCGTCGCGCACGACGCGCGGTCGTCGCTGGAGAGCGCGCGCGTCTTGGGCCACGCGTGCGCGAGCGCGCACGGCATCGCGCGCGTCGCCGTCTCGCGCGCGGCGGTCGCGCGCGCGCGTCGGCGTTCGAGTTTTTATCGCAGTCACGCGTGTTTTCCATA